>Ga0210028_1000382_pt1 | contig 39037 bp, 29 predicted proteins | sample CryGeymeta201513_FD_185468 | JGI IMG/M metagenome (GOLD analysis project Ga0210028, IMG submission 185468) | Groundwater microbial communities from Crystal Geyser aquifers in Utah, USA - Crystal Geyser metaG 2015-13 (SPAdes) (version 2) | ecosystem: Environmental > Aquatic > Deep subsurface >...
GTTTTGGACGTTTGCAAGACAACCAATTTCACCAGTTTAAAAGCCATTTATTTAAGTAAATCAAATACTTACATCGTTTTTTGAACGCCTAAACTTCAGCTTAATGGATGGTTTGGATTGAACATGGCGCAAGTTAAAGCCCAAAATGGGTCAAGGGGATGAGCCCGTGCGCTGGAAAACTATGCCGCCTTGACCAGGCGCGGCACCGCGGCCAGCAAGGCTTTGGTGTACGCATGTTGTGGCTTGTGCAAAATGGCCTGCGCAGTACCCGTCTCAAGCAGTTGCCCGTTTTTCATCACTGCAATGTCGTGCGCAAGGTACTCAACCACTCCAAAATTGTGGGTGATGAAGAGGTAAGCCACACCCATCTCTCCCTGCAACTGCTTTAGCAGGTTGAGTATCTGCGCCTGCACAGACACATCCAAGGCAGAAGTGGGTTCGTCCGCCACGATCAGCTTGGGCTCAACCGCAAGCGCTCGAGCAATTGCCAGACGCTGACGTTGACCGCCAGAGAATTCATGCGGGTAACGTGCCAACGCACCACGCGTTAAGCCGACTTTTTCAAGCAACCCAGCCACCCGTTCACGCCGCTCCAAAGGAGTTACCTCAGGGTGCAGTGAAGCGATGCCTTCCTCAAGAATTTCATTGACACGCATGCGTGGATTCAGGGATGCAAACGGATCCTGAAACACAATTTGGACTGCCTGTCGTGCCTGGCGCAAATCAGACCCATTGAGATGGTCTAGAGGCTGCCCAGAAAGCAAGGCTGAACCACTGATTTGTGCCTTGCCTCGCAACAACTGCAGCAACGCCTTGCCAACCGTCGTCTTGCCACTACCGGACTCACCCACCAGCGCCAATGTTCGTCCAGCAGCAATCGAAAATGAAACACCATCTACCGCTTTGACATGCCCCACCGTGCGTTGGAACAGGCCCTTGCGGATAGGAAACCAGACCTTGTAATCGCGCACCTCTAAAACGGTTGCACCGGCCAGCGATTCGGCTGCGCTCTGCTGGTCAGCTTGACGACTGTGGGTTGGCTTGTGCACAACCGAAGTGCTGTCATAAAGAAAACAGCGCACCGTGTGGGCTGAAGAAAATTCACCAAGCTCAGGGACTTGACTGCGACACCTGTCCATCGCGTCGGCGCAACGGTCTGCAAATCTGCAGCCTACAAACGTTTGATTCAACGCTGGCACCGACCCTGCAATTGACGCCAGTTCACGCCCCCGCTTGCTTTCATCTGGCAACGCATCAAATAAGTTGACCGCATAGGGATGCAGTGGGCGTGCAAAAAACTCAGCCGCCTCAGCCACCTCAACCACCTGCCCGGCATACATCAAGGCCACCCGCTGCGCCATTTGTGACACGATGGCCAGGTCGTGGGTGATCAGCAACATGGCCATTTTTTGAGACTGCTGCAATTCTTTGAGCAAATCCAAAATCTGAGCCTGAATGGTCACATCCAGTGCTGTGGTTGGTTCGTCGGCAATGACCACATCGGGCTCCGCTGCCAGTGCAATGGCGATCATCACCCGTTGCTTTTGTCCACCCGACATTTGAAATGGGTAATCGTTGACACGGCGCTCAGGCTCAGGAATACCCACACGCTTGAGCCAATCCACGGCCTTGGCCAAAGCCGCTTCACCCCGCACAGCGGTGTGTCGCTCAATCACCTCAGTGATTTGACGGCCCACAGTCATCACAGGATTCAGACTGGTGGAGGGCTCCTGAAAAATAATGCTGATCCGGCGGCCGCGGTAGTCGCGCATACGGGCCTCAGGCACCTGCATGATGTCGGTGCCATCCAAGTCCACAGAGCCCGCCATCACCCTGCCGCTGTCGGGCAATAAGCGCAGGATAGAGAGTGCCGTCATGGACTTGCCACAGCCAGACTCTCCCACCAGCGCAAAGGTCTCTCCTTGCCGGATCGTGAGCGTCAAGGCATCTACCGCACGGATCAAACCGCTGTCAGAATTGAGCTCGGTTGTCAGGGCGTTGATCTCAAGCATTTTGATTCCCTGTGGCTGTTGATGCAGCCAACCCATTTTGATTTTTGGCCGCGGCAGCGGGTCTGTTACGTTTGACCCTGAAAGCTCGGGCTCGCGGATCAAAAGCTTCACGCACGGCGCTGGCAAACAGTGTCATGGACAACACCAGTGACACCATGAACGCAAACGCAGCCAACAGGTTCCACCACACCACCGGGTCGCGCGACATCTCGTTGCGCGCACCATTGATCATGGTGCCAAAACTGTTGGTGCTTGGGTCTACCCCCACACCCACGTAAGACAGCACCGCCTCGTACAGCACCAAACCCGAAAAATCCAGCACCGACACGATCACCACAATGTGCGTCAGATTGGGCAAAATGTGCCGCCGCATGATGCCGGCATCTGACACGCCAAAGGCACGCGCTGCTTGTACGTAATCCAGTTCACCCAACTTGAGCGTTTCTGCGCGCAGCAAGCGTGCCAAACCAGCCCACCCAGTAACGCCCAATATGGCTGCCAGCAGAAACAAACGAATATCAGCGCGTTCAAGACCGGTTTCAAACAATTGCGGATTTTTGTCAATGAAAACTTGAATCATCAGAACAAAAGCAGAAATCAACAAAACCGATGGAATGGACGACAACACCGTGTAGAGGTATTGAATGGCATCATCCACTTTGCCCTTGTAGTAGCCGGCCAAAATACCAAACACGATCGCCAGCGGCAGCGTGGCGATGGTGGCCAAAGAGCCTATAACCACCGCCGTGCGGATCGACTTCAAGGCCTGATACAGCACATCATTACCAGTCTGATCCGTTCCAAGCACATGGTAATAAGGCCACAAAGCCCCCACCCAACCGGCAAACAGAAAGACCACCGAAACCATCAACAAAATGGCACGCCAAGGCACAACCGTGTCTTGATTCCAAACTGCACGCAAGGACGCCAAAGTGCCTCCTGGCGTGCCGCGAACACGTAAAAATGCGAGCAAAAACCAAGCCAACAATGCCACCACAGCGCCAGTCAAAAGCCCCAAAATAGACTTGAATGTAATGTCGCACGCCCTGTCGTTGTAGGCATCTTTAAGATGGCCTCCGCCGAATTTCAAGCGCGGAAAATCACGGATGGATTTACCATCTACCAGAATGGACTCTTTGGAAAACTGATGCGTTCCCAGGGGCACCGAATAGGTCTTTTCGCGCGCCTCACGTGGGCCTGCCAAAAGCACATCGAGCACTGACAAAGTGCGCGTTGAATACGCGGACCCAGCATCTGCTGCAGCGCCAGGCACAGGCGGCAACAAGGGTCTGAAATGCACCGAATCCAACACAGCGATCAGCACAAACAGCAGCAGCACCACGCCAGCAGACATGGCGGCTGCGTCATGCAACACGTGTTGCCAGGTTTGACGCAGCGTCGGCGTGCGCGATGCATGCCATATGTAGAAAGCAATCACCGCCAGTTGAAGGTAGAGCGCCAGGTCGGTCGCAAGAAAAACAAGTTTGGGCATGGTTGGGTTCTGGCAAGGTTTAACTCAGTCGGATCCGCGGATCAGCCACGGTGTAGGAAATATCCGTCAGGATCAATCCCACGATGTAAAGCATGGACCCCAAAAATACCATCGACCTCACAACTGCAAAATCTTGCGCATTGATGGCATCAATGGTGAAGCTGCCGAGTCCTGGTATGCCAAAGAACGACTCCATGATGAGGGCGCCCAAAAACAAAAGAGGCAACACGGCCACCGTGCTGGTCAAAATAGGCAACAGGGCATTGTGCAACACATGTTTGAACAGCACCGTGGTTTCAGCCAGACCTTTTGAACGCGCGGTGCGCACATAGTCCTTGCTGATTTCCTCCAAAAACATGGTTCGATAAAACAGCGCCTCCCCCCCCAGCCTTGAAACAATGCCGATGATGACCGGCAGCGCTAAAAATACAAACATGTCCAAGCCCGCAGAAAACCCAGAGATCGGCACCAATCGCAACAATTTGCTGAAGAAAAACTGCCCGGCAATGATGTAAAAAAGTCCTGAAACCGACAACAGGAACACCGCCAGTGCCACCCCCCAAAACTCAAGGTAGGTATTGCGAAAGAAGACCAACATCAGTGAAAACACAAGCACCACAAAAATGCCAAGCAAGAAGGTGGGTATGGCCAATGCGATCGAAGGGCCCATGCGTTTTTTTAGCTCATAACCAATGTCTCGACCACTGTCTGAAGCACCAAAATCCAGCACAAACAAGGGCACGGATCGCTCAAAGAAAATGGTCTTGGTGAGCTTGTCCACGCCCTCTTTTTGGTCGTTCCATAACAGAGGTTTGTTATAGCCACGTTCGACCTTCCATTTTTCTATGGCATCTTGCGTGACCCGCTTGCCACCAATGTTCATGCGTGCCATGTCATCCGGTGTATTGACCGCAAAGAAAAGCACAAAGGTGAAGACGTTCACGCCTATGAGAATCAGCAAGCCGTAACCTATGCGGCGAATGATGTAATTGATCATGATGTGTGGTTCCCGCTTGCAATGAATCTGCCTGCCGTCGCTTGCTCACGCCTGCGCCAGGCGAACCAAGCCGGCACAACCGCAGCCACCAGCAGCAAAAGTATCAAGGGCATCGGCCACCAAATGGGTTGGTTCCACTGCGCAATTTTTTTGGCGCGCAACTCCGGGGTGAGCCGCAGGTATCCAATGTGGTTACGAATGATCTGGGTGGGCTTGCCGTTGGCCACCCACTGGTGGTAGGCCGCAGCAGAGGTTGGAAAGTACCCGAAGCTCCACACCGCATCCTTTTGCACCAGCAGAATCATCTGATCAATGATCTGCTGCTTCTCGGGCCCATCTTCAAGAAACTTCAAACGGTCGTACAGCTTGTCAAACTCGGCGTTTTGGTAGTTTGAATTGTTCTCGCCATTGCCATTGGTCAGCGCTTTTGAATTGGAGCCGTACAGCATGAACAAGAAGTTCTCAGCGTCTGGATAGTCGGCCAACCAGCCCCAGAAATAAATCTGGATCGAGCCCTTGCTCATCTTGTCCTGAAAGCGGTTGTAGTCGGTGGCGCGCACCTCCATCTGGATACCAATTTTTGCGAACTGCTTGGTGTACCAATCCAGCAGTGCCTTGGCGCCTGGGGCGGCGTTTTGGTAATCAAAATTGAGCACCAAAGGCTTGCCTGTTTTGGCGTCCCGACCATCTGGATAACCGGCCTCTACCAGCAACTGCTTGGCCTCATCAATGGAGCGCCGAACCCGGGTGCCATCAGCATTTTTTTTGTAGACCACCGAGTTAAAGGCGGCTGGGCCATCTTCGCGGTAACCGAACAAAGACGGCGGCAGCGGGCCCTGTGCTGGCATGCCCTGGCCCCGCTCAAAAATGGCAATGTGCTCTTCCCAATCGATGGCAATTGACAAGGCTTGGCGCAGCTTGCGGTTGCGCTCAGCTTGCTCAGGCGTGTTGCCCTTGCCAACCACCGGGTCTAGCCAATTGAAGCCTACATACCAGTTGTTAGCCTCCACCGTGGTGGGGAGTTTGATGCCCTTGTCTTTGAATTCTTTTTCTTTCTTTTTGTCGTCGCCCATGGCCACGATGTAACCGGTGCCGTGATCCAGTCGCTCAATGGCTGGGGAATCGTAGTAGCCCTGTAAAAACTTGGCCTGCAAGGGCACGCTTTCTTTTTCAATGTCAAACACCACCTTGTCAATAAACGGAATCATCTTGCCGCAGTCAGCCAGGTAACCCTTCTCTGCGTCGCCCGCCTCGCCTTCGCACGGGTAAGGTTCACCCCGGAAGTTGGGGTTGCGCTCCAGCACATGGCGGCGATTTTCTATGAACTCGGTCAGCATGTAAGGCCCGGTGCCAACAGGCCAGAAATTGAGCGTCAGGTTCTTTTGTGCCATGCCAGGCTGCGCGTAGAATTTTTCAGCCTCCCAGGGGATCGGCGCAAAGAAGGTCATGGCCAGCCAGTATTTGAACTGGGGATACTTGCCTTTGATGCGGATGCGCAGGGTGTGTTTGTCCAACGCCTGAGCGCCATCAAAGGCGTATTGCCTGAAATCCAAGAACGGCAAGTCACGATCGGTGGGCGACAAATTGGCACGCAATGCCTTGTCTGCTGCGGCGATCTTCTCGCCATATTCTTTCAGCCCAACAATGTAATCCGCCATGGTGGCAAAAGACGGCGACTTGATGCGCGGCGTGGCCAAACGCCGGATGGCATATACGTAATCTTCTGCAACCAACTCGCGCGTGCCCGTCTGCTTGAAGTCGGTGATTTGGTGCTTGTCTGCCACATCGTCCAACTTCATCGCATGGTAGACGTAATCACCCTTGTCATTTTTGGCCAACGAAGGATGCGGCGCGAACTTGATACCGGGCTTGAGCTTGACGTCAAACACCGTCTGCGCAATCAACTCGCCCGCGGCATCGTCTGGCAAAGCCTGACCCTGCCTGTCGAAATACTGAGGCTTGGCAATATCCTCTGCAGCGCGACCGATCAGCGTGTAGGGTCGCTTGAGGTAATGGTAGCCGTAGGGCGGCTCATAAACCTGGTAGGTGTAGGGCGTTTCGTCATTGGAATACGAGCTGGTGGGGTCCAGGTATTTAGGCGAACGGTTGCTGAACGGCACAAACAACGTGTTGGTCTTTTCCGTACCCGACGGATGAGGATTATTAGAAACGTCGTCGCAGCCTGTAAGCAGCATTGAAATCTCTACAGCAAGTGGCAAACATAATGCAACAAGTGCAAGGCGAAGAACACGTCTAAATTTGTCACTGGACATCATAAAAAGACCATAAGATAGATGACTATATTAATAAAAATTAGGGCATTTAACCGAGATTAATTCACTAGGCGGCACTTCGTCCCTGCATGATGCCTGGCGGTTGATTTGCGGCCATTTTGCCCGTCCGTTCGTCGTCCTTAGTTGCGGCTATGCAGGCCTCTCGGCCAGTCAAACTGCCTCGCAACTCACCTCGCCATGCATTCATGCCCTATTGGATTGTTTGGGTTCAAACGACAGGCTCTGGCTTTCATGAATACCCATTGAGCGAGCCTGCCCCGCCAACAAGTGAACCCGCTCGCGCGGCAGGTTTTACTCATAGCGGGTGTGGCCGGTCTCATGAACAATGCCCATCAGGCTGCGCAAAAAATCGTCCTCATCGTAGCGTGTGGTAATGCGCACATCTTCTGCCACACCACCACAAAATGGATGCGTGGACACGTCGAGCCAAGCGGCCTCGAAGTCGAATTGCAGCAGCGTCATGATCTCGACCCCAAGCGCGCGTTGTTGCGCCAACGGAAACGGCCCTTGCGGTTTGATCACGCTGTCATGGGTCTGTTTGGCGATGGTCTGGCAAATCAGTTCGGGCAACCAGCGTTTGACACCGCCAAAAATCCTAACGAGTACTTACTCGTTCAGAGCCTGGGTAGGTGTTTGCGTCAAACTGAACTTTCTTGGGAATTTATTTTTGGAGAACACGCCAACTGCAAATGCCGCTTCAAATCCATCAGTTACACGTTTTTAACAATTGCATGAAACTAAGTTACATTACGGATTCGTTTTGCCTGTCCTTTATCTTTAACCCGAACAATCCATTAGGGCATAAGTGCATGGCGAGGTGTGTTGCGAGGTAGTTTGGCTGGCCAAGAGGCGTTCATAGCCGTCGCTATGGACGACGAACGGGCGGGCAAAATGGCCACAAATCACGCCGACGGGCATCATGCAGGCAAGAAGTGCCGCCTAGTGGATTATTTGGGTTCAACCCACATTTGACTTTTTCACATGAGTTTTGACCTTGTACTTTTTGGCGGCACTGGCGACCTGTCGTGGCGCAAACTGATGCCCGCGCTGTTTCAGGCTTTCAAACACGGCACGCTACCCGAAGGGGCGCGCATCATCGGTGTGGGTCGTGATGACCTGGGTGACGAGCGCTACCGCGCCATGATCCAGGCCCGTTTTAATGAGGTGGACTTGGCCAAGCGCCCCACCGCTGAAGAATTTGCACGTTTTTCCAGCCTGCTGGAATTTGTCAGCATGGACTTGTCCAAACCCGAACACTACGCCCACCTGCGCGACAAACTGACCGCACGTCAGGCCGACACCGTGGTGATGTACCTGGCCACTGCGCCGACGCTGTTCACCACCATCGTCGAGCAACTCGCCGCCGCCGGGCTGAACACACCGCACACCCGCGTGGTGCTGGAAAAACCGCTGGGCCATGACCTGGCCAGCAACCGAGCCATCAACCACAGCGTGGGACAGGTGTTTAGCGAACAGCAGATTTACCGCATTGACCATTACCTGGGCAAGCCGTCGGTACAAAACCTGTTTGCGCTGCGCTTTGGCAACGCGCTGTTTGAGCCGCTGTGGCGCCGCGAGCACATTGCCAACATCCAGATCACCATTGCCGAAGAACTGGGCGTGGAAAAGCGCGGTGCGTTTTATGAGACCACCGGCGCGCTGCGTGACATGGTGCAAAACCACGCGCTGCAATTGTTGTGCGCCATTGGCATGGAACCGCCCATCAACTCCCACGCCAATGCCATCCGCGACGAAAAGCTCAAGGTGCTGCGCTCGCTCAAACCCTGGACTGCAGAGACCCTGGCGCAGGACGTGATTCGCGGCCAGTACGCCACCGGAGCCATTGGCGGTGCGCCAGTGCTGGGCTATCGCGATGAGCTGGGCGTCAACCCCAACAGCCAGACCGAAACCTTTGTCGCCCTGCGCACCGAAATCTCCAACTGGCGCTGGGCCGGGGTGCCGTTTTTCATCCGAACCGGCAAACGCCTGGCCGGACGCGATGCACGCATTGTGGTCAATTTCCGCCCCACCCCGCATGCCATTTTCAACTCACAAATCGGCATGGCCAACCGGCTGGTGATCAACCTGCAACCCAAAGACGGGCTGGAGCTGCATCTGCTGGCGCAAGGCCAGGACAACCGCAAAAACTCGCATACGCTGGCTCCGGTGCAGCTAGACCTGGACTTTGACAAGCGCTTTGGCCAAGAGCGTGTGGGCGCTTACGAGCGCCTGCTGCTGGATGTGATTGACGGGCGCTTGAACCTGTTTGTGCGCAGCGACGAACAAGAAGAGGCCTGGCGCTGGGTCGAGCCCATTCTGACCCACTGGCAGGCCGATGCCCAAGGCCCGCGCCCCTACGCTGCCGGCAGTTGGGGCCCCAGCGCCACCAGCGCCATGATCGCCCGCGATGGTTTTTGCTGGAGCGAAGAAGCCTGAGCCCTCACCCCTACAACCCTTCATCCACGCCTGCCCATGCTTGACCGTATCAAAGCCTCTTTGCCCTCACTGGCCCCTGCCGAACAGCGCGTGGCCAAGCTGGTGCTGGCCGACCCGCGCAGCTTTGCCCTGCAGCCGGTCAGCGAGCTGGCCGATCGCGCCCATGTGAGCAAACCCACCGTGGTGCGCTTTTGCCGCAGCGTGGGTTACGACGGCTTGAGCGATTTCAAGCTCAAGCTGGCGGGCAGTGTGAGCGAGGGTGTACCGTTCATCCACCGCAGTGTGGACGTGGACGACAAAACCAGCGACATCATGGTCAAGGTCATTGACAACACCGTGGCCGCCTTTTTGAAGTACCGCAACGATGCCTCAGCCAGTGCGATTGAAAAAGCGGTGGATGCACTGGTCAACGCTTACCATACCGGCCGCCGCATCGAGTTTTTTGGCGTCGGGAACTCGGGCGTGGTGGCGCAAGACGCGCAGCACAAGTTCTTTCGCCTGGGCATCAACGGCGTGGCCTACAGTGACGGCCACATGCAGGTGATGAGCGCGTCGCTCTTGCAACCGGGCGACTGCGTGGTGGTGATCAGCAACTCGGGGCGCACGCGTGATTTGATGGATTCAACCGACATTGCGCGCAAAAACGGGGCCACCACCATCGTCATCACCGCCAGTGGTTCGCCACTGGCCTCGGCTGGCAACATCCATGTGGCCGCCGACCACCCGGAGGGCTACGACCGCTACAGCCCCATGGTGTCACGCCTGCTGCACTTGATGATCATCGACATTTTGGCCACCTGCGTGGCGTTACGCATTGGTGGCGACAAACTGCAGCCGCTGTTGCGCGAGATGAAAAACAACCTGCGCAACAAGCGTTACGCGTGATGATTCAGTCACTTATTTGGGACGGTGCAGTTTGAACAATTGGGCCGGCGTGATCAAAAAATAATCTGCCGCGCCACCGCCGCGCAGCACATGCTCTGCTGAAGCCGTGTCGTAAACGCCTTGCTTGAGCAGACGCTGCGCGATATGCACAGCCACCACTTCGCCTAACACTAACCAGCTGTCCAACTTTTCTCCGCTGCCTGCCTGCAGCTGCACCAATTGCGTCAAGCGGCATTCAAAAGCTACAGGACTCTGCGCCACGCGCGGCGCGGCCACCAGTCTTGAGGCAACGGGGGTTAACCCGGCCAGGTCAAATTCACTGATTTCCGGTGCCACCGCGGCACAGGTTTGGTTCATCACCTCAGCCAATGGACGCGTGACCAGATTCCAGACAAATTCACCGGTTTGCTCGATATTTCTTACCGAATCTTTGTAGCCGATGCTGGAGAACCCAACGATTGGCGGCGTGTAATTGAAGGCGGTGAAGAAGCTGTAGGGGGCCACATTCAACACATCATTTGAGCTTCGAGTGGATATCCAGCCAATCGGGCGCGGCCCCACGATGGCATTGAAAGGGTCATGTGGCAAGCCATGGCCGTGGCGTGGCTCGTAAAAGTAAACGTCATCTGCCATGGGTTAAATCACCTTGAAGCCGTGAGTGCCGTCGCGCTCTAGCTGTGCCACCAAACCATACTCCCAATTTAGGTAAGCCTGCATCGCCTCAACCGGGTTGTCAGTGCCTTCATAGGGGCGACGATAGCGGTTGCTGTTAGTGGGAACGGTGTCGGGTAAGACGCTACTTTCACACAGATCTGCGGCTTGCACGCCATCGATCACCCACACCTCCCAACCCATTTGCGCCAGCCACGAGGCCGTCATGTTGGCGCGCACACCGTCCAGGTCGGCCAGCACTGCGCGTGCGCCGCGCACTGGCATCGACACATCGGTTTCCTGTACCAGTTGGCCACCCGGTGCGCTGGCGAAGCCTGGCAAATGCCCCAGTGCGTATTCCTGCGGGATGCGCACGTCAAAGCGGTAGGTGGTGCGGCTCGTCTCTGCTAATAACTGCACCACATCAGTGTGGTAAGCGCGTTGCACACCGGCTCGATCAGCCACCGAGCGGGCTTGTTGACTGGCCACGACACGTTGGTCATCTGAAACATCTGGAAAGCGGCGGCTGGCACCTTGATCGAGCATTTGCCCCGCCAGCTTCCAGCCGATGGTGCCGTTGCGCAGCGCGAACACCGGGTTGTCGATGCCCGCATTCACCAAGGATTGCGCGCCAATGATGCTGCGGGTGCGCCCCGCGCAATTGACAATGATGCGCGTGGCTGGATCGGGAGCCAAAGTCGATGCCCGCAGCACCAGTTCAGCCCCTGGCACACTGATGCCGTTCGGGATGCTCATGGTGTGGTACTCGTCAAAGCGACGCACATCCAGCACCACCACGTCAGCCTGAGTATCCAGCAGAGCCCTGACTTCTTGTGCTGATAACGACGGCGTGTGGCGTTGGGCAGCCACCAGTTCACCAAATGCTTTGCTGGGCACGTTGACATCCTGGAAGAGCTCGCCACCCGAAGCCTTCCAACCGCCAAGGCCGCCTTCAAGCAATGCCACATAGGTGTAGCCCAACTGGTGAAACTTTTGAACCGCTTTCTGAGCCCAACCCTCGCCATTGTCATAGAGCACGACAGGGGTATCAAGGCGTGGTATGCGTGACCTCGCTTGAGCAGTGATGCGACCCAAGCTCAAGTTCGCCGCAAACAAGGGGTGAGCCTGGGCAAAAATGTTTTCTTCGCGTACGTCAATCAGGGCGATTTCTTGCTTGTGCAGCAAGGCTTGTCGCACCTGCAGAAATGTTTGAGTGGGTATGGACATGTGAAAGGGCGTGAGCAGGACAATCAAGCTGCAACCGCAGCCATCTCAGCCAGCGAGGCCAGCAAGTCGCCAAAGCGCTCACCCTGCACCACCACATGCGCACGCAAGGCCTGCGCCGCTCCTTCGGCATCGCCGCTCACAATGGCTTGCACAATGGTTTCGTGCTCTTTGAACGAGGTGCTCATGCGGTTACGCACCCGCAACTGCAAGCGCCGATAGGGCCGCAAGCGGCGGTGCAACTGCAGGGCTTGCTCACCCAGAAAACTGTTGTGGCTACCCACGTAAATAGCGGCATGAAACCGCTCATTGCAATAGAAATAGGCATCAGAGTCCTGTTTGGCGCGCGCCTTTTCGCAGGCTTGGTGGGCAGCCGCCAATTCGCCTCGCTCAGCCTCGCTCATGCGCCTGGAAGCCAGCCGACCGCACATCGCTTCAAGCTCCCCCATCACCTCAAACATTTCCAGCAAGCGCGCAGGACTGATGCTGGCTACCACCGCGCCACGGCGCGGCCGGATTTCAATCAGCCCATCAGCAGCCAGCTGAATCAGGGCTTCACGCACCGGCGTGCGAGACACCCCGTATTGCTCCACCAACGTGGCTTCATCCAGGGCACATCCCGGCAGCAAATCACCCGTGGCGATTTGTTCTTCAATTTTTTCACGCAATTTGTCTGACATTCGCATGGCCAGATTGTCTCACCACACGTCAATAATGCATTCAAAATTCTTCTAAGGGTATCCACTAATGACGTTTAAAAATACAAACACTAAACTTTTGTATACATTCAGCAAACCTCAGATAAAGCCTTCTGATGTCACAGCGCTGTTCGTAGCCCCTTTTATTCCAACAGGAGACAACACCATGAAACATCGTTCCATTGCTACCGCCGTATCGGGTTTATTGATGGCCGCCACGCCATTCACTGTGGCGGTGGCTGACAGCATCACACTCAAAGCCTCACACCAATTTCCCGGTGGCAAAGGCGATGTGCGCGATGAGATGGTGCAAATGATTGCCCGTGATGTGGCTGCAGCCAATGTAGACATGACGATCAAGGTATTCCCCGGCTCCAGCCTGGTCAAGGCCAAAGACCAGTGGAAAGCCATGCTCAGCGGCCAGATCGACATGACCTCGGTGCCACTGGATTACGCCTCGGGCATTCACCCGCAGTTTGGGGCGACATTGATGCCCGGTTTGGTCAAAAGCCAGGAGCACGCCATGCGCCTGAACAACTCACCTTTCATGCAAGACATTAAGGCGATCATAGAAAAGGGTGGGGTCAAGGTCTTGGCCGATGCCTGGCTGGCGGGTGCGTTTGCAGGCAAAGACAAGTGCATTTTGAAGCCCGAAGATGCCGCTGGACTGAAGGTACGCTCGGCCGGAGCCACGTTCTCGCAAATGTGGGCAGGCGCGGGCGCATCAGTGGTGTCCATTGCCTCCAACGAGGTCTACAACGCCATGCAACAGGGCGTGATCCAGGCCACCGACACCTCCACCGGCAGCTTTGTCTCGTTCCGGTTGTATGAGCAGGTCAAGTGCATCACTGCCCCAGGCGACAACGCCATGTGGTTCATGTACGAGCCGGTGCTGATCTCCAACACCAGCTGGAACAAGCTCAACGACGCGCAAAAGAAAGCCCTGAGCACTGCCGCCAAAAAAGCCGAGGCCTACTTCAATGTCGAGTCCAAAAAAATGGACGACAAAATGGTAGAAACCTTCAAGAAAAACAACGTCAAAGTGGTCACGATGACCGATGCCGATGCAGCTGCTTGGCGTGGTGTCGCCAACAAAACCTCTTACAAGGTGTTTGCTGAAAGCGTGCCCGGCGGCAAAGAGCTGATCGAAAAGGCCCTCAGTGTTAAATAAAGAGCAGGAGCAAATGCTGCCCCTGGCGGTGCGCGCGGTCTACACCGTATCGCGCTTAACAGGGGTGTTTGCCGCCTGCCTGATTGTGCTGGCAGTGGTCGTGGTGTGCCACATGGTGTTTGTACGCGCCGTGCTGGGGCATTCGTCCATTTGGCAAACCGAATTTGCAACTTTCTCGATCCTTGCGGCTACTTTTTTGGGTGCACCTTACATCCTGTTGACGCGTGGTCATGTGGGGGTCGACATCTTGCCCATGATGGTGGCGGGCAATGCCCGGCGCGCGCTGTATTTTTTGGGTAGTGCGGTGGCGCTGGTTTTTTGCAGCATTTTCTTCTACGCCTCGTTGACCTGGTGGTATGAAACCTGGCACACCGGGCAAACCACGTCATCCATGTGGGCGGCCAGGCTGTGGATTGCCTACCTGTGCGTGCCGGTGGGCTTGGGTTTGTTGTGCCTGCAATACCTGGCTGAAATTTGGTTGGTCATCAGTCGGCGTGAAGAACCATATGGTCTGACACCCGGAGTGCATCTATGAGCCCTTTGCTGATTGGTGCGCTGGTCTTTGCCACCACGCTGTTGGTACTGTCTACCGGACTACCCATTGCCTTTGGCCTCGGTGCGGTGGCACTGGGCTTCATGGTTTTTTTTGACGGCTGGGGCAGTGTGCATTTTTTGCCGGAAACCATTTTCAATGGTCTGGATGATTTCACCCTGGTGTCGCTGCCCATGTTTGTCATCATGGGTGCAGCGGTAGCTTCATCCCGCGCTGGCAGCGACCTGTATGAAGCGCTGGCGAGACTGTTGCACCGTGTGCCGGGCTCGCTGGTGATTTCCAACATTGGTGCTTGCGCGCTGTTCTCGGCACTGACCGGCTCGTCACCCGCCACCTGCGCGGCCATTGGCAAGATGGGCATTCCTGAAATGCGCAAACGTGGCTATGACGCTGACTTGGCTACTGGAGCGATTGCAGCGGGTGGCACGCTGGGCATTTTGATTCCGCCCAGCGTGACCATGATTTTGTACGGCATCGCCTCCGAAACCTCGATTGGCCGTCTCTTTATTGCCGGCGTTTTGCCGGGCCTGCTGCTGACAGTGTTGTTCATGGCCTGGGCGTTGTTTTTGAGCTGGAAGCGCGGTACGGTGTTGGTCGACAAAGACCGCATTTATTCTTTCAAGGAAAAAATTGAGCTTTTGCCCCGTTTACTGCCTTTCATCGCGGTGGTGGCTGGCGTGGTGTATGCCTTGTATGGCGGCATTGCCACCCCTTCAGAGGCGGCAGGTGTAGGTGCCATGCTGTGCCTGCTGATGGTGGCGGTGATTTACCGTGTTTGGCGGCCGCGCGACATGTGGCATATTTTGCGCGACGGTCTGCGCGAATCTGGCATGCTGCTGCTGATCATTGGCTCCTCCATATTGTTCGGCTACATGATGTCGTCGCTGCAAGTCACACAATCTGTGGCCGAGGCTATTGGCGCGCTGCAGGTGAACCGCTGGGTGGTGTTGGCCGCGATCAATTTGATGCTGCTGGGTGCGGGCTGCTTCTTGCCACCAGCAGCCATCATTTTGATGACCACGCCGATCCTGATGCCAGTCATTACCGCTGCCGGGTTTGATCCAATCTGGTTTGGTGTGGTGCTGACCATCAACATGGAGCTGGGCCTGATCACGCCACCCGTGGGTTTGAACCTGTTTGTGATCAATGGCATCACGCCGGATGTGCGCCTCACCACTATCCTGAAGGGTGCATTCCCGTTCATGATGTGCATGGTGGTGGCCATTTTGATGTTGTGCATCTTCCCCGAGATCGCCACCTGGTTGCCAACCAAGGTCATGGGCTAATGAAGGGCATCCATGCATAACTGGCACAGTGCAGCTGACAATCGCCGCGCCCGACTTGAGCGCGCCGCCTCATTGGGTGTAAAAAAAGTGGTGACGGCCGATGCCACCACTACTCTGCTGACGGCGGTGCTGGAGCCCTTTGACCGCGTTTGCATTGAAGGCAACAACCAAAAGCAAGCCGACTTTCTGGCGCGGTGCCTCACACAGCTTGACCCGGCCCAAGTGCATGACCTGCACATGGTGCAGTCGGTGCTGGCGCTGCCCGAGCATCTGGATGTGTTTGAACTGGGTATCGCATCCAAACTCGACTTTTCGTTCTCTGGTCCGCAAGGCGCTCGGCTGGCCAAAATGGTGTCTGCCGGGCAGCTTCAGATTGGTGCGATTCACACCTACCTGGAGCTGTTCAGCCGTTACTTTGTAGACCTGACACCACGCGTGTCACTGGTCTGCGCCCAGGCGGCCGATGCGCACGGCAACCTGTTCACCGGCCCCAACACCGAAGACACCCCGGCCATTGTGGAAGCCACCGCGTTCAAAAGCGGCATTGTGATAGCCCAGGTCAACGAGCTGATGGACACCCTGCCACGGGTTGACATCCCCGGCGACTGGGTGGACTTTGTCGTGCTGGCCCCCAAGCCGCATGCCATTGAGCCGCTGTTCACCCGCGACCCGGCACAAATCTCCGAGATTCAGGTGCTGATGGCGATGCTGGCCATCAAAGGCATTTACGCTGAATATGGCGTGCAGCGCCTGAACCACGGCATTGGCTTTGACACCGCCGCCATCGAACTGCTACTGCCCACGTATGCCGAATCCCTCGGGCTCAAAGGCAAAATTTGCAGCCATTGGGCGCTGAATCCGCACCCGGCACTGATCCCGGCGATTGAGGCTGGTTGGGTGCAGTCGGTGCATTCGTTTGGCTCCGAGCTGGGCATGGAAAACTACATCCGTCAGCGCCCCGACGTGTTCTTCACCGGTGCAGACGGCAGCCTGCGCAGCAATCGGGCTCTGTGCCAGGCGGCAGGCCATTACGCCTGCGACATGTTCATTGGCTCCACCCTGCAAATCGACCTGAATGGCCACAGCTCCACCGCCACCCTGGACCGAATGACCGGGTTTGGCGGCGCGCCCAACATGGGCGCGGACGCACGTGGACGCCGCCACGCCAGCCCGGCATGGCTCAAGGCAGGGGAGCAAGCACGCCGTGGCCGCAGTGGTGTCTCGGCCATGCCACGCGGGCAAAAGCTGGTGGTGCAAACGGTGGAAACCTTCCGTGAACACATGCAACCGGCTTTTGTGGACAAGCTCGATGCCTGGCAACTGGCCGAGCAAGCGCACATGGCGATTCCACCAGTGATGATTTACGGCGACGATGTGACCCACATCCTGACCGAAGAAGGCATTGCCAATTTGCTGCTGTGCCGCACCGACGAAGAGCGCGAACAAGCCATTCGTGGCGTGGCGGGCTACACCCCGGTCGGGCTGGCGCGCGACAAGCGCCTGGTGGAAAACCTGCGTGACCGCGGCATCATCACCCGCGCAGAAGACCTCGGCATTGACAAACGCGATGCCACCCGCAGCCTGCTGGCCGCCCGCAACATGCGCGATTTGGTACGCGCCTCTGGTGGCTTGTATGACCCACCAAAACGTTTTCGAAATTGGTGAACCCCAAGGACACATCGCTGTGGAAAAACTTCATTTTGATTTGACCGGGCAACACATGCCCGCACCTTTTGCGCCGGTGCTGGTGGGCGTGGTGGGCTCGGGCAACCTGGAAGTGCTGCTGGAGCCTACCGCAGCCGCCGGTTGCACGCTCGACATCACCACCTCGGCACATGGTTTTGCCCCCATCTGGCAAGCTGTGGTGGAAGACTTTCAGGCACGCCATGGTTTGACGGGTGTAGCCGTGTCGATCAACGACATGGGAGCCACACCGGCTGTGGTGAGCTTGCGGCTGGATCAAGCGGCCGCGGCCTTGTCTATGAAAGCACGCGCATGAAACGCAGTTTTTCGGAGTCCACCGCGCGCGCGCGCATCGTGCACTTGCTTGATGCGGGCTCTTTCACAGAAATCTTGCCCCCAGCCGAACGTGTGGTCAGCCCGCACCTGGCGTTGCTGGGCGTGCCGTCGGCGTTTGACGATGGCGTGGTCATTGGCAGCGGCTTGCTGGCGGGTCAAACCGTGTTCATCGCCGCGCAAGAAGGCGAATTCATGGGTGGTGGGGTCGGCGAAGTGCATGGTGCCAAGCTGGTGGGTTTGTTTCAGCGTGCGCTCATCCACAAACCCGCTGCGGTGATTGTGCTGGCCGAGTCGGGTGGGGTGAGGCTGCACGAAGCCAATGCGGGTTTGATTGCGGTGTCCGAGGTCATGCGCGCCCTGCTGGCGGTACGCGCGGCGGGCATTCCGGTGCTGATGTTGATTGGTGGCGCAAACGGCTGCTTTGGCGGCATGGGGCTGATTGCGCGCTGTGCCGACCGCGTGGTGATGAGCGACATCGGCCGCCTGGCCATGTCGGGACCCGAGGTGATTGAATCGTCCAACGGGGTCGAAGAATTTGACTCGCGTGACCGCGCCCTGGTGTGGCGCACCACCGGTGGCAAGCACCGCTATTTGTTGGGTGACTGCGATGTGCTGGTGGAAGACGACATGGCCGCTTTTCGTACGGCAGCCGTCGCCGAGTTGACGCACAGCTTGCCCTTGAGCCTGGCCACGCTGCAGGCTGAACATGCGCTGCTCACCGACCGCGTGCGCCGCTTTGGCCATTGCCATGATGCCATGGACATCTGGCAGCTGGGTGGCATCCAACAACCTGAAAGCGTGGCCGACCTGGAAGCCGATGCCATGCTGGCTTTGAAGCAGCACTTTCAGACCATGACCGCTGCAAGTGGCAAACAGGCTCAAGCCAACGCGCTGCAGCCCGATCCATCCGATCCATCCGCAGCAGCTTACCCGACACCCGAACTCGATGCCCTGCTGAGCACCCTGTTTGGCTCAGACCATCACGTCTGCATTGAAGGCGACCTGATCCAGGGCACGGCTCAAGTGGCGGGAGCACCCGTGGCCGTGGTCGGCAGCACCCATCACGCTGCCATTGGCGTAGAACTGGCACTGGCCCAAGCCCATGCCGTGCTGGAAACTGTTCGCCAACACCCCAAGCGTCCCGTCGTGCTGCTGGTCGACACCCAAGGCCAAAGGCTGCGCCACCGCGACGAGTTGCTCGGCATCAACCGCTACATGGCGCACATGGGCTGCTGCATTGAACTGGCGCGCCAGCTGGGGCACCGGGTGATTGGTTTGGTGTACGACCAGGCACTCTCGGGAGGCTTCATCACCTCGGGACTGATGGCCGATGCCTGCTACGCCCTGCCGCAAGCTGAAATCCGCGTCATGCGCCTGCGCGCCATGGCGCGGGTCACCAAGATTGACGAAGCCCGCCTGACTGAGCTATCCAAATCCAACCCGGTGTTTGCGCCCGGCGTGGAAAATTTTGTGGCCATGGGCGGCATTCAGGCGCTGTGGCGCGGCGACCTGCAAGCCTGCCTGGCAGACGCACTGCACAGCGCGCCAAGCCAGGACGAACGTGCCGCCTTGGGGTATGCACGCGGTGGCCGCTCCCTGGCCGATGGCGTTGCGCAGCGGGTGCGCGCCTGACAATTTGAGGCCTTGACGCAGCTTGGCAACGCTGACCATGCTTATATAAGAAATATGCCTCTAGCCCTTATAAATCAAGCGCAATCAGCTATCTATTTCATATCAAATGCAGGCCATCTGCAACGCCAGCAGCTGGTCTGGTTGACGGACACTGCCTGGCAGTCCATGCAAGCGCGCACCTGGGACGCGACCGCGCACGCGGTGTTGGCGCACTGGCGCGCACAGCAACTGCCTGTGGTTGTGACACGCCAGCGCGGCGATGCCGCGCCCGATGTGGTATGCGTCGGTTTGCCCGCCCCCTCCCAATGGGGCAAGCGCAAACTGGCCTTTAGCGTTTCTATGAGCGACATTGCCAACACAAGCCCCTGCCCGACGCTGGCACAGGTTGCCGATGGACACAACTGGCAGGTCGCCGCCATGGCTCTGAACGCTGCGTTGACGCAGCGCGGCGTTCAAGCCCGTGTGCACGGCTCTTTTGCCTGGCAGCAGGTGACTGCGCTGGCCTACCTTCACCCCCACTCCGACCTTGACCTGCATCTGCCGGTCACGAGCCTTGCGCAGGCCAGCCAGGTGCTTGATGTGCTGAAACAATCATCCGTGTCAAATTTGGAAACCGCTGTGCCGCTTCCACGCCTGGATGGCGAGCTGATTTTTCCCGGAGGCCAAGCAGTGGCTTGGCGCGAACTTGGGCAGCTGCTCAGCGGCCAGGTGGCGCAGGTGTTGGTCAAAGACCTCTTGACCGTGCGCTTGGTCGATCTGGCCGATTTGCGTGGCTTGTGCAAGCCATGAAAGTTCTGCAACCCATTGCGCCTATTGAGCCCATGCAGCCGGTCACGCCTAAGCCCTGGTGGCAACACATCGGCCACGCCGCTGTGCGTGCGCTGTATGCCGAAATTGCGCTGGAGCCCAAGCCCGGCCTGGTGTCGTTTCGTGACACCGGCAGCCACCAGGACATGGATGGCAGTACTTTTTTGCGCAGCCTGTTTGCGCTGCGCCATTACTTCCCCCGCATGGCGCAAGCGGGCTGGCAGGGTGCACCCTTTGCCAGCTTGCAACAACTCGGGCTGCAGGCCGAAGCCCGTATGCTACGCGCCACAGATGGCATCAACACCCATCGTGGCGCTGTGTTTGGTTTGGGGATGCTGTGTGCCAGTGCCGGGCGGGTGCAAGCGCTAGGCCTACCGTCAACGCCCCAAAACTTTCGCGCGGTGTTGCTGACCACCTGGGGACAGACGCTGGCCAAACGCGCTGAAATGGCGCAATCCACCACCCCAACTTCACACGGCCAACGCGTGGCGCAGCGCTTTGGTTTGCGCAGCGCGGTTGTGGAGGCTGCACAAGGTTTCCCTTGCCTGTTTGAAATCACCTGGCCGACGCTGCAACAAGCACTTGCCGCTGGCATGGGCGAGCGCGCCGCGCGGGTTCAGGCGCTGTTTGCCACCCTGGCGGTGCTGGACGACACCAACCTGGTACACCGCGGCGGCCTGGATGGTTTTCATTTTGCGCAGGCACAGGCGCGGCAATTTCTGGCATCTGGCGGCATCTTTCAAGCAGACTGGGTTGCGCAAGCCCGTGTCGTGCACCGCACCTTTGTGCAACGCCATCTATCCCCCGGTGGGGCGGCAGACGTGCTGGCCAGCGCCTGCTGGATACACACGCTTTGCGGATCAAGTTCGCACGACGCAAGTGAGAGGCTTGCACCTGCAAGGATGGTGGCCGCGTGAACTACGCCGTGTTGTTTTCCGGGCAAGCCAGTCAGCACCCGGACATGCTGCCCTGGCTGGAAGCCGAGCCCGCCTGCAGCCACGCGCTGGCCTTGATGGCCGCGCATCTGGGCGCTGACTGGCGGCAGCAATTGCAAGACCCCGCCACCCGCAGCCACAACGCCTTTGCCCAGGTGCTCATCACCGGAGCCGCCCTGGCGGCTTGGACGGCCTTGCAACAACGCCTGCCGGGCGCACCCGCCGTGGTGGCTGGCTACAGCGTGGGGGAGTTGGCGGCGTTCGGTTGCGCCGGTGTGTTGACCACCGCCCAGGCAATAGACCTGGCCGCACTGCGCGCACATCTGATGGATCAAGCCGTGGACAAGTTGGACACCGGATTGCTGGCGGTGACTGGCCTGAGCGAAGCCATGGTGCAAGCCACCTGTGTGAACCTCGGTTTGGAATGCGCCATTCGTATCAGCCCCAGCCAGCATGTTTTTGCAGGAACCGATGCGGCCCTGAACCATGCCCTGCCACAGCTCACCGCACGTGGCGCCCAATGCACCCGGCTGGAGGTGCGGGTGGCCTCGCATTCATCCTGGATGCTGCCCGCCATAGACGCTTTTTGGCAGGCGCTGAGTTCAGAGCCTTTTGGCAACCCACTGTGCCCGGTCGCCCTCAATGCCACGGGCACACTGTGCCGACAACCGAACCAGCTGCGAGCGGGTTTAAGCCAACAATTGGCCCACACAGTGCAATGGTCGACCTGCATGGACGCGATCGCCGAACGCCAGGTGGCTTGCGTGCTGGAGGTGGGCGGGGGCACGGCGCTGGCGCGCATGTGGAACGATCAGCACCCCAACATTCCGGCACGCGCCCTGGACGATTTTCGTCAACCGCAACGTGCGGTGGACTGGCTCATGAAACTTGGCGGCAGCACCGGGTAGCAGCGCCTCAAACCCCGAGCCGTTTGCAGATTTCCAGCGTGGCCGCGCTCTGGTTCATGCTGTAAAAGTGCAGACCCGGTGCGCCACCGGCGCGAAGCTGCTCACACAGGTCAGTCACCACGTCAAGCCCAAAGGCTTTGATGGACGCGGTGTCGTCGCCAAAGCTTTGCAGGCGCAGGCGAATCCAGCGCGGAATTTCCGCGCCGCAGGCATCTGAAAAGCGCATCAGCTGTGACGAACTGGCAATCGGCATGATGCCTGGCACCACCGGCACGCGCACCCCCAGGGCATCGGCTTCTTCGATGAACCTGAAGTAAGCATCCGGGTTGTAGAAATACTGGGTAATGGCCGAATTGGCTCCGGCCTGCACCTTGGCAGCAAAGGCCTTCACATCGCTCTCGGGCGACTTGGCTTGCGGGTGCATCTCGGGATAGGCGGCCACTTCAATGTGAAAGTCATCCGGCATTTCGGCGCGGATGAAGGCCACCAAATCACTGGCGTAATGAAACTCGCCCCCGGTGCCGTAGCCACTGGGCAGATCACCGCGCAACGCCACCAGCCTTTTCACGCCCATGGCCTTGAGTGTGGCCAGTTGCTCGCGTACCCGCGCATGGGTCGCGCCGATGCAAGAAAAATGCGAAGCGGCCGGCACGCCCTCAGCCAGGATGGCGCTGACGGTGCTGAATGTGCCCTCTTGCGTGGAGCCACCCGCCCCAAATGTCACCGAGCAAAACTCGGGCTTCAGGGCGTACAACTGCTGGCGCGCAACGCGCAGCTTCTCTACACCCTCGGGCGTCTTGGGTGGAAAAAATTCAATGCTGATGGGGAAACGGGTTGGGCTCATCAGGGCCTTCCTTTACATGTGTTGACTCCACCCATTGCCCAAGGGCTGGGTGATTTATGGCTTGGTGGCCGCAATAAAAAATTCCCGGTTGCCGTCTCCACCGGTGATGGGCGAATCAAACCAGTGCGTCACGCTCAAGCCCAGCGCAGCGCAGGCCTCGCGCAGGCGTTGTTCCACGATGACGTACATAGCTGCGTCTTTGACAATGCCGCCCTTGCCCACCTGGCCCGGCTGCAGTTCAAACTGCGGCTTGACCAGGGTCAGCAGCACCCCGCCCTGTTTCAGCAACGGCAACACCGCGGGCAGCACCAGGGTTTGCGAGATAAAGGACAAGTCGGCCACGATCAGGTCAAACTCGGGCACGAAGTCAGCGCTACCGCCCTCTTCTGAATCTTCTAGGTCAAATTGGCCTTCAGCCCCCGTACTGTCTGCGTAAGCAGCTATTAAATCTGAAGCGCTCAAGGTACGCGCATTGACACCTTCCACGCACAGCACACGCGGGTCAGCGTGCAGGCTGGGGTGCAGCTGGGCACTGCCCACGTCCACCCCCACGACAAACTTCGCGCCGTGTTGCAGCAGGCAATCGGTGAAGCCGCCGGTGCTTTGACCGACGTCCAGGCACTGCCAGCCCGCCACCGACAAACCCACCTTTTTCAAGGCCGCTTCCAGTTTCAGACCGCCGCGCGACACGTAGCGGGCTTGTGCGTCATCCAGCAATTCGATGACTGCATCTTCCGGCACGACGTCGCCATTTTTGGCCACCCGCCGCCAAGCATCACCTTGCTGCCATTGCACGCCATCAGCAATCAAACGCTGGGCTTGGCTGCGGGTGCTGGCCAGGCCACGCTGCACCAGAAGTTGGTCAATGCGCATATTTCTCCAAATTGTGTAACGCGGCCTCGGTCTTCAACTGAGGGACACCGTCAAACCGGCTTTGCCGGATGACGGGTGTCGTCCCCTTGAGGGGGAGCACCGCAGGTGCTTCGGGGGTGGTTCAATACCTGTATGAATCGGCTTTGTACGGGCCGGACTTGCTCACGCCAATGTAGGCGGCTTGCGCGTCGGTCAGCTCGGACAATTGCGCGCCCACTTTGGTCAGGTGCAGGCGCGCCACTTTTTCGTCAAGGTGTTTCGGCAACACATACACCTTACCCACCTTGTATTCCTTGGGCTTGGTGAACAGCTCGATCTGCGCAATGGTCTGGTTGGCAAAGCTGGAACTCATGACAAAGCTGGGGTGGCCAGTGCCGCAACCCAGGTTCACCAAACGGCCCTTGGCCAACAGGATGATGCGTTTGGCCGGTGTCTTGCCCTTGGCGGGAAAAATCACGTGGTCGACTTGCGGCTTGATCTCTTCCCACTTGCACTTGTCCAGCGACGCCACATCGATTTCATTGTCAAAGTGGCCAATGTTGCAGACGATGGCCTGATCTTTCATGGCCGCCATGTGCTTGTAGGTGATCACATTCAGGTTGCCAGTGGCGGTGACGAAAATATCGCACTTGTCTGCGGCGTATTCCATGGTGACGACCTTGAAGCCTTCCATGGCCGCTTGCAGCGCGTTGATCGGGTCCACCTCGGTCACCCAGACTTGGGCACTGAGCGCACGCAATGCCTGGGCAGAGCCTTTGCCCACGTCGCCATAGCCAGCAACCACAGCCACTTTGCCAGCGATCATCACGTCGGTGGCGCGCTTGATGGCGTCCACCAGCGACTCACGGCAACCGTACAGGTTGTCAAACTTGCTCTTGGTGACAGAGTCGTTCACATTGATGGCACGAATGGCCAGCGTGCCCTTGGCACTCATCTCGTTCAAGCGGTGCACGCCGGTGGTGGTTTCTTCTGTGACGCCAATGATATTTTTCAGGCGGCGGCTATACCAGGTGGGGTCTAACTTGAGCTTGGCCTTGATGGCGGCATACAAACAGGTTTCTTCTTCGCTGGTTGGGTTGTCGAGCAGCTTGGGGGTTTTCTCGGCTTTGGTGCCCAGGTGCATCAGCAGCGTGGCGTCGCCACCGTCGTCCAGAATCATGTTCGGACCTTCAGCGGCGCTGCCTTTTTTGCCACCAAACTCAAAAATGCGGTGGGTGTAGTCCCAGTAGTCGGTCAGCGACTCGCCCTTGACCGCAAATACCGGTGTGCCGCCGGCGGCAATGGCGGCGGCAGCGTGGTCTTGGGTCGAGTAAATATTGCACGATGCCCAGCGCACTTGCGCGCCCAAGGCCGTCAGGGTTTCGATCAGCACGGCGGTCTGAATCGTCATGTGCAGGCTGCCGGTGATGCGTGCGCCTTTAAGCGGCTGGCTCTTGGCAAATTCTTCACGAATCGCCATCAGGCCGGGCATTTCGGTCTCGGCAATGTTGAGTTCTTTTCGGCCCCAGTCAGCCAGACCAATGTCGGCAATCACGTAGTCAGCCGCATCTGCGGGTTTGGCAGCCGCTTTGGCCGAGGGTTTGACAGATTTTTTTGATACGACGCTCATGGTTCACTCCAGAAGGTTAAGGTGACAAGCACGGCTTTTGGAGATAACTTGACAAGAAGTCTCACCTCACAAAAACCGTGGGTGAGCGCCGTTGTGAAACGCCACAGCAGATCGGCCGCAGCGGGTTCCGAGCCTCACTCAGCGCCGGGCCTGGGGCCTTGGCGTGAGCTGCAACGCTCCTCGGAATGGGCGCGATTATAGTGAGTACAGTTTTGTACTTTGATACTCTCATCTGCCGCAAGGAATTCAATTGAACGTTTCAGCTTCACCCCTGGCCTATACCTCTACCGAGCAAATCAACGCCCACCTGCTGCATACCGTGGGGGTGGACCCCCTGCACGCCTCGCCCAGTGAACTGATGCAGGCCACGGCACAGGTGGCACGTGCCCAACTCTCCAAACGCTGGGTCGACACCCAGGCGCAAGAACGCAGCCAGAAAGCGCGCCGCGTGGTCTATTTGTCAATGGAGTTCCTGATGGGGCGCACCCTGTCCAACGCCCTGGCCGCGCTGGACCTGACGCAAGGGGCCGCCAAGGGCCTGGCCGAGCACGCCCAACAGCTCGAAGACATTGTCAACCTCGAGCCAGATGCCGCGCTGGGCAATGGCGGCCTGGGTCGGCTGGCGGCGTGTTTTCTGGACTCCATGGCCACACTCGGCCTGCCCTCATGGGGCTACGGCATCCGCTACGAATACGGCATGTTTGCGCAGGAGATTCAAAACGGCTGCCAGGTGGAGTACCCCGACTCGTGGCTCAAGGACGGCACGCCGTGGGAATTCCCGCGCGCTGATGTCCACTACCCGGTGCGTTTTGGCGGCTCGGTCACGCATGAAAACGAGAAAGCAACCTGGCTGCACGCCGGTGAAGTCACCGCCAAAGCTTATGACATGGTGGTGCCCGGCCACGGCACGCAAAAGGTCAATACCCTGCGCCTGTGGAAAGCCACCGCTCCAGACCACATTGACCTGGGCGCCTTCAACAATGGCGACTACGCACGCGCCGCCAGCGCCAAAAACGAATACGAAAACATCTCCTGGGTGCTCTACCCCAACGACAGCACACCGGCCGGACGCGAACTGCGCCTGAAGCAGGAATACTTCTTTGTCGCCGCCTCAATGCAAGACTTGGTTCAGCGCCACCTGAGCGAGCACCCGTCGCTGGACAACCTGGCCGAACACGTGGCCATCCACCTCAACGACACCCACCCGGCCATTGGCGTGGCCGAGCTGATGCGCATCTTGTGCGACGAACACGGTTTTGACTGGGATACCGCCTGGGCGCTGTGCAGCCAGACGTTCTCGTACACCAACCACACCCTGATGCCTGAGGCGCTGGAAACCTGGCCGGTGAGCCTGATGCAACATGTGCTACCCAGGCATCTGGAAATCATCTTCCGCATCAATAAAGAGTTTCTGGATCATGCGGCTCGCTTCAAACCCGGCGACCATGAGTTTTTAAAGCGCTTGTCGCTGATTGACGAAACCGGCGAACGCCGGGTGCGTATGGCGCATTTGTCGGTGGTGGGCAGCCACAAGGTCAACGGCGTGTCGGCGCTGCACTCGGAGCTGCTGGTGCACACCATCTTTGCCGACTTTGCCGCCCTCTGGCCCGAGCGCTTCACCAACATGACCAACGGGGTCACGCCCCGGCGCTGGCTGGCGCAGGCCAACCCCGGCTTGTCGGCCCTGCTCGACAACACCCTGGGCCGCAGCTGGCGGCTCGACCTGAACCAATTGCGCCAGCTCGATGCCGTAAAAGCCGACCCCGCTTTTGCCCAATCCTTCATGGCCGTCAAACGCGCCAACAAAGTGCGCCTGGCAACCCTGATCGAACACACCACTGGCATCGTGGTTACCCCCGACAGCCTGTTTGACGTGCAGGTCAAGCGCATCCACGAATACAAGCGCCAGCTGCTCAACGTGCTGCACGTGGTCACACGTTACCAGGCCATCCTGGCCCAGCCAGAGGCTCCCTGGGTGCCACGCACCGTGATCTTTGCCGGCAAGGCTGCCTCCAGCTACCAGGCCGCCAAGTCCATCATCCGGCTGATTCATGATGTGGGGCTGACCATCAACAACGACCCGCGCGTGGGCGACAAACTCAAGCTGGTGTTCATCCCCAACTACGGCGTATCGGTAGCCGAGGTGATCATGCCCGGGGCAGATTTGTCCGAGCAGATTTCCACCGCCGGCACCGAGGCCTCGGGCACTGGCAACATGAAGCTGGCGCTCAACGGTGCGCTCACCATCGGCACCGACGACGGTGCCAACATCGAGATCCGGCAACACGTCGGTGACGACAACATCTTCATCTTTGGCCTGAAAACGCCCGAGGTGCGCGCACTCAAAGTGGCCGGCTACCACCCCTTGCAGCACTATGAGGCCAACCCCGTCCTGAAAGCCGTGCTCGATGCCATTGCCACCGGCCAGTTCTCACCCGACGAGCCCAACCGCTACCGCGACCTGATTGACCCGCTGATCTGGGGGGGCGACTACTACATGCTGCTGGCCGACTATGCGTCTTATGTGGACACCCAGGCGCAGGTCGACGCGCTGTACCGCCAGCCCGCGCTGTGGTGCCAACGCGCCATCAGCAACGTGGCGGGCATGGGCGCGTTTTCCTCTGACCGCACCATTGCCGCCTACGCCCGCGACATCTGGCATATGAGTCCGGATCGCACATGACCAGCGCCACCAAAGCCCCCCTTGAACTGCTGGGCGAGTTCGATGCCTGGCTGCTGGCCGAGGGTACGCATCTGCGCCCGTTTGAAGTGCTGGGCGCGCACCCTGGTTCGCTGCAAGGGGTCAGCGGCACGCGTTTTGCAGTGTGGGCACCCAACGCCAGCCGCGTCAGTGTGGTGGGTGATTTCAATGCCTGGAACGGCCACAGCCACCCAATGCAGCTGCACCCTGCCTGTGGTGTGTGGGAGCGGTTTGTACCGGGCGTGCAGCCAGGCGCGCTGTACAAATATGAAGTCTGCAGCCGCAGTGGTGAGGTCTTGCCCGCACGTGCCGACCCCTACGCCCTGCAAGCCGAGCTGCGCCCGGCCACCGCCAGCGTAGTCAGCCTTCTGCCCGCCATAGTCAACCCCGGGGCACAGCGCCAGGCCGCCAATGCGCTGGATGCGCCGGTGAGCATTTACGAAGTGCACCTGGGTTCCTGGCGGCGCGTAACCGAAGACGGCAACCGCTGGCTGAACTGGGACGAGTTGGCCGACACGCTGATCCCTTACGCTCAGGATATGGGTTTCACGCACCTTGAACTGCTTCCAATCAGTGAGCATCCTTTCGATGGTTCATGGGGGTATCAGCCCATTGGGCTCTACGCCCCCACGTCCCGCTTTGGTGCTGCCGACGGTTTTAGTCGCCTGGTGCAACGCTGCCACGCCGCCGGGCTTGGGCTGATTCTGGACTGGGTACCGGCGCACTTTCCCACCGATGCCCATGGCCTGGCCAACTTTGACGGCACGCATCTGTACGAATACGCCGACCCGCGCGAGGGCTTTCACCAGGACTGGAACACCCTGATCTACAACCTGGGCCGCACCGAGGTGCGCAACTTTCTGGTCGGCAACGCGCTGTACTGGCTGGAGCGTTTTGGCGTGGACGGCCTGCGTGTCGATGCGGTGGCCTCCATGCTGTACCGCGATTACAGCCGCAACCCGGGTGAATGGATTCCCAATGTGTGGGGTGGCCGTGAAAACCTGGAGGCCATTGATTTTCTGAAACGCATGAACGAGGTGGTGGGCGTGCAATGCCCGCAGGCGATCACGCTGGCCGAAGAATCCACCGCCTACCCGGCGGTGTCACGCCCAACCTATGCCGGCGGCCTGGGTTTTCATTACAAATGGAACATGGGCTGGATGCACGACACCCTGAGCTACATGGCGCGTGACCCGATTTACCGCCAGCACCATCAGGGCGAGATGAGCTTCAGCCTGGTCTACGCCTTCAACGAAAATTTTGTGCTGCCGATCTCGCACGACGAGGTGGTGCACGGCAAGGGCTCACTCCTGACAAAAATGCCCGGTGACCGCTGGCAACAGCTGGCCAATGTGCGCGCCTACCTGGGCTACATGTGGGGGCATCCCGGCAAAAAACTGCTGTTCATGGGCTGCGAATTTGCCCAGGAACGTGAGTGGAACCATGACCAAAGCCTGGACTGGCATCTGCTGAACGAACCCGCGCACGCCGGCGTGCAGCGCCTGGTGCGCGACTTGAATACGCTGTACCGCGCCACACCCGCGCTGTACCAGCAAGACTTTGTGCCCCAAGGCTTTGAGTGGATCGACCACAGCGATGCCGCGCATTCGGTGCTGGGTTTTGTGCGCCATGGCCTGGATGCCCGCACCTTCACCCTGGTGGTGTGCCACTTCACGCCCCAAGTGCAAGCTGGCTACCGGCTTGGTGTGCCGCAGCCCGGTGGCTACCGCGAGGTGCTCAACACCGACTCCACTTACTACGGCGGCAGCAATGTCGGCACGCCGTTTGGCATGGCCCAAGCCGAGCCGATACCCTGGCACGGCCAGCCCTATTCCATTTTGATCACGCTACCGCCCCTGGCCACGGTGTTTTTTACATGGAGCGCCTGACCCCCCTCACCCTGCAACCCGGCCAACCCTGGCCGATGGGGGCGCATTTTGATGGCCAGGGCATCAACTTTGCGGTCTTCTCCAGCCATGCCCAAGCCATGGAGCTGTGCCTGTTTGATGCCGACGGCAGCACCGAGATAGCCCGCCTGCCCCTGCCTTGCCGCACGGTTGATGTCTGGCACGGCTACCTGCCCAAGGCCAGCGGCCTGGCCCAACCCGGTCTGATTTACGGCCTGCGCGCCCACGGCCCCTGGCGGCCCGACAAAGGGCAGCGCTTTGATGCCAGCAAACTGCTGCTGGACCCCTATGCCCGCGACATCGTGGGCAGCTTCATCTGGAGCGACGAGCACTTCACGCCAGACCCCCAGCACCCTCACCACGTGGCAACACATGACAACGCCCGCCTGGCGCTCAAGGCGCGCGTCATCGACGATCATTTTGACTGGGGCGACGACCACCCGCCCGGCACCCCGCTGGCGCAAAGCGTGCTTTACGAATGCCATGTCAAAGGCTTCAGCCAGCAGCACCCGCAGCTGCCACCGCAGTTGCGTGGCAGCTTTGGCGCACTGGCGCACCCGGTGGCCCTGAAATACTTCAAACAACTGGGTATCACCGCTTTAAACCTGCTGCCGGTGCACTACGCCCTGAGCGAAGAGCGCCTGGTGAACCTGGGTCTGTCCAACTACTGGGGCTACAACACGCTGGGCTTTTTTTGCCTTGACCCGCGCCTGACCTGCAGCGCGCAAGGCCAGGCGGCGCGCGACCAATTCCGCCACATGGTGCGCGCCCTGCACGCCAGCGGCATTGAAGTGATTCTGGACGTGGTCTACAACCACACCGCCGAGCGTGACGACACCGGCCCCACCTTAAGTTTTCGTGGCCTGGACAACGCCAGTTACTACCTGCTCGCCACAGGCGATCCGTCGCGCTATGAAAACCACAGTGGCTGCGGCAACACCGTTAACGTCAAACACCCCAAGGTGCTGCAACTGGTAATGGACAGCCTGCGCTACTGGGTGCAAGACATGCACGTGGATGGCTTTCGCTTTGACCTGGCCAGCGTGCTGGGCCGAACCGAATTCGGCTTCAGCGCCAAAGCAGCTTTTTTTGCCGCTGTGGCGCAAGACCCGGTGCTGTGCCGCGTCAAGCTGATTGCCGAACCCTGGGACCTGGGCCCTGGCGGTTACCAGGTGGGCGGCTTTCCGCGTGGCTGGATGGAATGGAACGACCGCTTTCGCGACGGCATGCGTTGCTTCTGGGTACAAAGCGCCGCTTCCCCCGACACAGAAGTAGCCCATTGCGGCCGGGGCGACTTTGCCATGCGCCTGTGCGGCTCGTCTGACCTGTACCAGGCCAGCCAGCGCGCCCCGGCCAAATCCTTAAACTACGTGGTCTCCCACGATGGTTTTACCCTGGCCGACCTGGTCAGCTTCAACCAGCGCCACAACCTGGCCAACGGGGAAGACAACCGCGACGGCACAGGCGACAACCTGAGCTTCAACTGCGGCGTGGAAGGCCCCAGCACCGACCCCGCCGTGCTGGCCTTGCGCGGCAAATTGCAACGCGCCCTGCTCGCCACCATGCTGCTGGCCCAGGGCACGCCCATGCTTAGCGCGGGAGACGAGTTCGGCCACAGTCAGGGCGGCAACAACAACCCCTACTGCCAGGACAACCCCAGCACCTGGATCGACTGGAGCGCGGCAGATGCCGACCTGCTGGCCTTTACCCAGCACGTGATCGCACTGCGCCACCAGCTGCTGCCGTTTCATAACCAGTGGTACAGCGGCCTGCCCGACAGCACTGGCACTTTCGATCTGTCGTGGTGGAACGCCGATGGCAGCGTGCTCCAGGCCGAGGACTGGCATCAGCCCCTGACCCGCAGCCTGGCCTGCCTGGTGGGCCGCCCCGGACGCAGCACCCTGCCTCTGCTGTTGCTGGTCAACGCGGGCGCATCGGCGCAAGCCTTTGTGCTGCCACGCGGCCAGTGGCAAGCCCTGCTCGACACCAGCCAGCCACACGGCGACAGCCCGCAGCAAGATGCCGTGGCCGGAATCATGACCGTGGTCAGCCACAGCCTGCTGCTGTTGCAGGCACAAATACTATTATATTGATAGCTAAAATAGCTTGATATACATGACATAGAGACATAAATTCACATCAAAAATCAGGGTGTTCGCTACAGTACAGAATCCGGCTTGCGGCCTTGCTAGCATAGCGGCTGCCCCCCCCAGCCTCACACCATTTACCCATGAACCAAGCGCCCCTGTTTGCTGGCAAAACTTCAGCATGACACCAGTGACCACCATCTGGCTGCAGTTCGCCCTGTGCGCCGCCTTGATCGGCCTGGCGGGGTATCAGCTGTCGCACTATGGTGATGTCATTGCCCAGCGCACCGGCATGACCGGCAGCTGGGTCGGCCTGGCGCTCCTGGCCACGGTGACCTCGCTGCCCGAGCTGGCGACTGGCATCAGCAGTGTCACGGTGGCCAACGCACCCAACCTGGCCGTGGGTGACGCGTTGGGGAGCTGCGTGGTCAACCTGCTATTTTTGGTGGTGATCGATACCGTGTTTCGCCAACAGCCACTGTGGCACCGCGCCGGCCAGGGTCATGTTCTGGCGGCGGCCTTTGGTGTGCTGATGCTGGGCTTTACCCTGGTCAGTTTGCTGATGAGCCAAGTGCGGCTAACCCACGGCAGTGCGGTAACGGGCAGCTTGGCACCATCGGGTTTTGGTCTGATGACGCCCGTGCTGTTGGTGCTTTACCTGGTGGCCATGCGGACGGTGTTTGCGTATGAGCGCGACCATGCCCGCGCCATGTCAGAGACTTTTGACAATGCCTTGCCCGCCTTGCGCCGTGCCGTGGTGCGTTTCGGTCTAGCTGCTGCGGTGGTGGCAGGTGCGGGCATGTGGCTACCTTTTGTGGCCGCTGATCTAGCCCACGCCATGGCCTGGAACAAGTCGTTTGTCGGTAGCCTGTTTGTGGCCCTGGCAACCTCCTTGCCAGAACTGGCGGTGACACTCTCAGCGCTGCGCATGGGCGCGCTAGACATGGCCATCAGCAACCTGCTGGGCAGCAATTTGTTCAATGTGCTCATCATCGCCGTCGATGACCTTTTTTACCGCCCTGGTTACTTGCTCGCCAGCGTATCACCGGTGCATGCCGTTACCGCAGGTTCTGCCATCACCATGACCGGCCTGGCTCTGGTGGGGCTTTTTTTCAAGCCGCGCGGCCGTGTGCTGCAGGCCATGAGCTGGGTCAGCCTGGGCTTGGTTACCATGTATTTGCTCAACACCTATGTGTTGTACCTATATGGCGAATGAACGCCCAAGCGCTAATGCTGTCGCGCGCGACGAATGGCATTTGCAAGACGGTGCAGCGCTGGCAGCCCACCATGCGGTTGACCCAGAACAGGGTCTGCTTGCGGACCAGGTCAGCCAGCGTGCGCTGACTTACGGCCCCAACCGCCTGCCCAGCGCCGACCAGCGTAATGTGTGGTCGCTGCTGCTGGCGCAGTTCAGCGACTTCATGATCCTGATCCTGATTGCCGCAGCCGTGATTTCCGGCGTAGTGGGCGAATGGATCGACACGCTGGTAATTGTGGTGATCGTGCTGCTCAATGCCGCCATCGGGCTGGTGCAGTCCTGGCGCGCTGACCAGGCGCTGGCCGCCTTGCAAAGCTTGTCGGAGGCGCAAGCCACCGTGCTGCGCAGCGGACAGGTGCAGCAGGTCAGCGCACAGGTGCTGGTGCCGGGCGACATTGTGTTGCTCGAAGCCGGCAATCAAGTGCCGGCCGATCTGCGCCTGCTCAAAAGCGCCCAGCTCAAGGTGGATGAATCCGCACTCACCGGCGAATCGGTCACTGTGGACAAGCACACCCGGGTCCTCGAAGGCAGCTCGCTGGCGCTGGGTGACCGGCTCAACATGGCGTTCAAGGGCACCACCGCCACGCATGGGCGCGGCCGTGGGCTGGTAGTGGCCACTGGGCTCGACACCGAGCTTGGCAAGGTGGCCGGCCTGCTCAAACAAGACAACCAGCGCAGCACCCCGCTACAGCTGCGTCTGGCCGCTTTTGGCAAACGGGTGTCACTGGCGGTGTTGGGCATCTGCGTGGTGATTTTTGCGGTCGGGGTGCTGCGCGGCGAAACTCCGCTGCTGATGGCGCTAACCGCCATTAGCTTGGCGGTGGCTGCCATCCCCGAGGCCTTGCCCGCCGTGGTCACGATATTGCTGGCGCTGGGCGCGCGCAAAATGGTGGCAGTCAACGCGCTGATCCGCCGCCTGCCTTCGGTTGAAACACTGGGCTCGGTCACCACCATCTGCTCTGACAAAACCGGCACACTGACACAAAACCGGATGCAGGCACAGTGTCTGGTTGTGGATGCCGCCGAAGCTTGCGCCAGCTGGATGCCAGGCAACAGTGCCGCCAGTGCCGCCCACGTCGAACTGCTGCGCGCCGCCACCCTGTGCAACGATGCCAGCCCCGCCCCCGACGGCTCCTGGCTGGGCGACCCCACTGAGATCGCACTCACCGAAGTAGCCGCTCAGGCCGGGTTGAACAAAACCGATCTTGACAAGGGCTGGCCACGCCTGTCGGAGCTGCCGTTTGATGCCGAGCGCAAGCGCATGAGTACCTTCCACCCAGACACCGACGGCGTGCTGGTCTACACCAAGGGCGCGCCAGAGTCGGTTATTCCGCGCTGCAGCACGCAGTGGTCTGCCAGCCCGGGCGATCAGGCTGCTGCGTTGAACCCCAGCGTCTGGCTGGCGCGCGCCGACGCGTTGGCCGCACGGGGCTTGCGGGTGCTGGCGCTGGCACGGCGCAACTTTGAGTTGCTGACGCCGGATGCCGCCACCCCTGACGCTGTAGAGCGCGACCTAAGCCTGATCGGGCTCATTGGCCTGATGGATCCACCACGCGCCGAGGCCGCCCAGGCGGTGCGTGAATGCATGGCTGCGGGCATCACACCGGTGATGATCACCGGTGACCACCCGGCCACTGCCCGCGCCATTGCGCTGCGCATCGGGATGGTTACCCAGGCCGACGCGCCGGTGCTCACCGGGGTTGTCCTGCGCACGCTCGACGACGCGGCCCTGCAGATACAGGTTCGCCAGGTGCGCATTTACGCCCGGGTTGACCCGGCGCAAAAAATTCGCATTGTGCAGGCGCTGCAGGCGCAAGGCGAATTTGTTGCCATGACCGGGGACGGGGTTAACGACGCACCGGCGCTCAAACAGGCCGACATTGGCATTGCCATGGGATTGGGCGGCACCGACGTGGCGCGCAAAGCGGCCAGCCTGGTGCTGCTGGACGACAACTTTGCCACCATCGTGCGCGCGGTGCGCGAGGGGCGGCGCATTTACGACAACATCCGCAAGTTTGTGCGCTACGCCATGACCGGTAATTCGGGAGAAATCTGGACTATCTTTCTGGCTCCATTGCTGCTGCTGCCCATTCCGCTGCTACCAATCCACATTTTGTGGGTCAACTTGGTCACCGACGGCCTGCCCGGCCTGGCGCTGGCGGCTGAACCGGCCGAGCGCGGCATCATGCAGCGCCCGCCGCGCGCGCCGTCCGAAAGCCTGTTTGCCCATGGCATGTGGCAACACATTCTGGGCATTGGCCTGCTGCTGGGGAGCTTGTGCCTGGGCGTGCAGGCCTGGGCCATTGGCACCGGCCACGCACACTGGCAAACCATGGTGTTCACCGTGCTCACCTTGGGGCAAATGGCTCACCTGCTGGCGATTCGGTCGGAGTCTGAACACCTTTGGCAACTGGGCCTGGGCAGCAACCGCCCGCTGCTGGGCGCGGTGCTGCTGACCTTTACGCTGCAAATGGCCACGATTTATGTGCCGTGGCTGAACCCCATCTTCAAAACCCAGCCGCTGAGCCTGGCTGAGTTGGGCTTGTGCCTGGCAGCATCCAGCGTGGTCTGGCTGGCGGTGGAAATTGAGAAAGCCTGGCGACGCGCAAGGCTCGTGACCCAAGAATCTGCCGCGCTAGACGAGCCACCTGCATCATCATGAAAAATTACATTGGCTTTATTTGCTATTGAATATGTAGCTTCTCGCCCATGTTACAAAAGGGCAAGAGGCCTAAAAAGCTTATAAAACAAGACGTTCAAAATCGCCCCCGGCCACTGGCTGCCGTCAACCGGGCCAGTTGTGTGGCCATCTGCGGCTCGACCCATTCCCATTTAAAGCGCCAGCTCCAGCAGCCCATGCTGCCAGGGGTGTTCATGCGGTGCTGGCCGTCGAGCCCCAGCACGTCCTGAAACTGGCACAGCGCCAGGTGCGCCACCGACAGCCAGGCGGCACGCAGCATGGCCCAATGCACGCCCTGCTCGAGGCAATTTTCAAGACCCAGGTACTGTGCCGCAAAAGCCCGTTCATGCGGGTTGCAGCTTGCCCACCAGCCGGGTACTGTGTCGTTGTCGTGCGTGCCGGTGTAGACCACCGTATTGGGGTCAAAGTTGTGCGGCAAAAACGGGTGCGAGGCATCCCCCGAAAACGCAAACTGCAGCACCCGCATGCCCGGAAAACCGGTGCGCTCACGCAGCGCCATCACCTCGGGGGTGATGATGCCAAGGTCTTCGGCAATGATCGGCAACGCGCCCAACGCCTCAGACAGCGCAGTGAACAAGGCCAACCCCGGCCCCGGCTGCCAGCAACCATGTATGGCCGTGGGCTCGGTGGCAGGAATTTCCCAGTAATCCACAAAGCCACGAAAGTGGTCGATGCGGATCACATCGGCCAGCTGCAGCTGGCGGCGAAGCCGCGCGATCCACCAGCGGTAGCCATCGGCGGCCATGGCCGCCCAGTCGTACAGCGGGTTGCCCCAGCGCTGGCCGGTGGCAGAAAAAAAGTCGGGTGGCACACCCGCCACCACGCGGGGCTGGCCGCTGGCATCGAGCAAATACAGGTCGGGCCGGGCCCAGCAGTCGGCACTGTGGTGCGCAATGAAAATTGGCAGGTCGCCCACCAGGCGCACACCTTTGCCATGGGCGTAATTTTTGAGGGCTTGCCATTGCAGCTCAAACTGCCACTGCACAAAACACCAGAATGCCAGCTCGGGCGCATGTTGCACACGCGCATCTGCCAGAGCCTGCGGGTGGCGTTGCGCCAAGGGCTGCGGCCACTGCGGCCACAGAGCCGGGTGGCAGGCCTGATCCAGCGCCATGAACAGGGTGTAGTCGTCCAGCCAATGGGCTTGCGTTTGCGCCCAAGCGGTCAGATCGGCACGCTCTTGCACCGTGGAACGCTGCTCAAACCCGGCAAAAGCTTGGCGCAGTATTTGCAGCCGCCAGGGGACGAGTGCCACGTAGTCAATGCGCGTGTCATCCCATGTGGCTTGCAGACTGGCGGCATCAAGCCAGCCACGCGCCAGCAGCGGCTCAAACGCCACCAACAGCGGGTTGCCGGCAAAGGCCGAACTGCCCATGTAAGGCGAATAGCCCGGCCCCACCGGCCCCAGCGGCAGGGTTTGCCACAGGCTTTGCCCGGCGGTGTGCAACCAGTCAACAAAATAATAGGCATGGGGGCCTAGGTCGCCCGCGCCGTGCGGCCCCGGCAGCGAGGTAGGGTGCAGGATCACCCCGGCAGCACGCGCTGGGCTACTCACGAGGCCACCAGCTGACGGTACAGAGCCGCGTACTGCGCGGCAGCCTGATCCCAGCCCAACGGCTGCTGCATGGCACGCTGGCGCACGCTACGCCACTCGGTGGGGCGGGCATACAAGGCCAAGGCGCGGCGCATGGCGCGCTCCAGCGCCTGCTGGGTAAATTCAGTGAACACAAAGCCGTTGGCGCTGCCGTCGGCCAGGTTTTCCAGTGCGCAATCGACCACCGTGTCGGCCAGGCCACCGACGCGGTGCACCAGTGGCAGACTGCCGTATTTAAAGCCATACATTTGCGTCAGGCCGCAGGGCTCAAAACGCGACGGCACCAGGGTGACATCAGTGGCCGAAAAAATGCGGTGGGCATAGGCCTCGTCATAACCAATGCGCACCGACACAGCCTCTGGCCGGGCGGCGGCACGCGCCGTGAACGCAGCCTCCAACGCCGCGTCACCCGTGCCCAGCACCACCAGTTGGCCACCACGCGCCACCAAGGCATCCAGCGCCGCCAGCACCAGGTGCAGACCTTTTTGCTCGGTCAAGCGGCTGACCACGCCAAACAGCGGCGCATCAGCCTGCACCGCCAAGCCCAGGGCCTGCTGCAGGGCGGCTTTACAACGTGCTTTGCCGGCCGGTTTTTTGGCCTCAAATTTTGCTGTGATCGCCGCGTCATGGGCCGGGTTCCAGACCGCCTCGTCCACCGCGTTCAGGATGCCGCTGAGGTCATGGGCGCGCACGCGCAACAGGCCATCCAGGCCACAGCCTTGTTCGGGGGTCTGGATTTCTTGCGCGTAGCTGGGGCTGACGGTGGTGAGGTGGTCGCTGTAATACAGCCCGGCTTTCATGAACGACAGCTGGCCATGAAACTCCAGCCCGTTGACCGCGAAGGCCTGCGCCGGCAAGCCCAGATCATAAAAATGAATCGGGGCAAACACCCCCTGGTAAGCCAGGTTGTGCACGGTGAACACGGTGGCCACGCGCCGCCCTTTGGCCGGGCCAAAGGCCAGGTAAGCGCTGGTCAAGCCCGCATGCCAGTCGTGGCTGTGCAGCACGGCAGGCTGCCAATGCCGGTCTAGCCCGCAAGCCAATTGCGCCGCCACCCAGCCCAGCAGCGCAAAACGCAGATGGTTGTCGTGGTGCGGCTGGCGCTGCGCGTCTTCATAAGGCGTGCCCGCACGCTGGTACAACTGCGGCGCATCGAGCACATAGGCATGGACACCCAGCGATGTCAGCACCCCTTGCCTGACCCGCACCACGTCGCCCCACGGTGCAGTCAGCTCAGCCAATGTGGTGTCGTCGCGCAGGTCTGCCAAGATTGGCGCGAACCCCGGTAACAGCACCCGCACGGCACACCCGGCAGCCATCAGGGCGGCGGGCAACGCCCCCGCCACATCGGCCAGGCCTCCGGTTTTGAGCAAAGGAAAAATTTCTGCACTGACTTGCAAGACCTTCATCTACAACCACTTTCTATTTCAACCCAAATAATCCATTAGGCGGCACTTCGTGCC
>Ga0210028_1000405_pt1 | contig 37946 bp, 29 predicted proteins | sample CryGeymeta201513_FD_185468 | JGI IMG/M metagenome (GOLD analysis project Ga0210028, IMG submission 185468) | Groundwater microbial communities from Crystal Geyser aquifers in Utah, USA - Crystal Geyser metaG 2015-13 (SPAdes) (version 2) | ecosystem: Environmental > Aquatic > Deep subsurface >...
CGCGGAACTTCCCCGGCAGGCGTGCAGCAGACGTAGGACAGAGGGTATTCTCCCAGACGGAGCCGAAGTCGCACCGGGACTTCGGTGTGTTCCCAACCCTCGCGGGTATACCTTGGGTGCCCCCCACCCAGCAAAGCGCAGTACTACGCGGCCTGGCGGGAGAACTACACCCGGTGGGGCGTCCTCCCGACGCTCAAGGTCTACAGCGACGAACCAGAGCCGCAGACCGGGTTCCAGCGCCAACTTCTCGATGAGGTCAGCTTCTGGCAGACCGCGCGAGTGGACGCTGACATGGACGGGCCTTGGCCCGCTGAGGTCGTCTTCCCCTACAGAACCGCCGGGGGCGAGCGGGCGGTCAGGACGGCCGAGGGGCGACTCGTGTGCGGCGACCGGGAGATCAGCCGCACCCTCACGGACGTCTCCGAGGTCCGCTTGCCGGGCACGATTGAGGGCGCCCTGTGCTACGACCGGGAACGCCTCTTCGGGCTGAACCCCGACCTGTGGTACCCGTACTTTGCCGACCGACGGGACTTGACCGCGTTCCACGTCGAGTCGCTGCCGGCGGGCGTGACCTTGCGGTCCTGCGCCCTGCAGAACGGTCTCGCCGCCCTGATCTCCACTGAGCCTGTTGTGGCGTCCCTGCCTCCGATGATGGCGCAGGCGACGACGGGTTCAGTGCCCTTCGACGGGGAGGCAATCGAGGTCCACGGCGCGCTGAACGGCGAGGAGGGGTCACAGTTCGCCAACGCCGGCGACCAGCTACACGCCCACCCGCCCTGGAAGCCAGGACCGGGGATCGCCTACGCGCGATGGCGCCTCAAGCTCCCCGGACAAGGCCAGCCGCGCTTCGTCAGCCAGGTCGCCCTGGATTCCGGGGCCGTGGGCCAGTCCGATGGTGTCCTGTTCGGGGTTTCCGTGCGGCAGGGCACCTGAACGGCGCATGCCGAGGTGCTCAACGCGACTGCGGAGGGTCGGTCCCTGGAGCTTGACCTGACGCCTTTCGCCGGCAAGGAGATCACGCTGGAGCTGACTGTGGACCTCGGGCCGCACCGAGTGGTGACTGCCGACTGGGCGCGCTGGTCTGGACCACGGGTGGTGGACTCCGAGGTGACGAAGGGGCGGGCGTCAATCGTGGACCCGGCTCGGCGGACCATCGCGTTGTCGGGGACGGCGGTGTCCGCGCCGGGGTACACCGGAGATCGCGCCCTGGCCGAGGCTACATTCCCTGGAACCGTTCTTCTCCTGCGGGACCCGCCGGCCGCTGTAACCCTGCCTCTCGACTTGACGACGACTCCGTTCAGAGTGGGCTTCACCGACGCCAACGGGCAGGCGCTCACCGCCCCCGACTGGGCGGCCGCAGCACCGGGAGTGGGCGTGGTCGGTGGCGTGGAGCGCCGTGGCTTGCGGGTGCAGCCGCCTGACCTGGGTCAGACCACCGTGACGTATGCCGTGGTCCTGCCCTCCCAACCGGCCAAGCTGCATTGCTTCGTGGGCATCGAGGACGGCTCGAAGTCGACCGGTGTGGAGTTCGTGGTCCAGGTCAGCGGGGTCGAGCGGGCCCGCCAGCGGATGATGCCCGGGCTGCCGTGGCGCGAGCTCACCGTCGATCTGTCGCCGTGGGCCGGCAAGCCAACGGTCCGGTCGCTGATCACTGACTCGGCCGGCCCCTACGGGAGCGACTGGGCGCGGTGGGGCGAACCGGTCCTGCGCCCGAAGTAGCGACGCTGGCCGGTTGGTCCAGCCACGCTGCTGTGCGCTGCGCCAGCCGATGCCTCGCGGTGTCGAGCAACTGCTGCCGCCCTACTCCCCGATCACCCAGTCGAGCTCCACCTTCGACCCTCTCTCCGCGCCGCCGGTCACCGGATCAAGTCGGATTGCGCGGATTGTCTGACCGCGCCACTTGGAGTGCCGGCCCACCGGGAGGTCGTATTCGTGGTACTCGCCGTCGCAGGCGACAGGGAAGTTGAGGTACTTATCGTCGGCAAACGAGGGTTCGGGACCGGTGGTCCAGAAGAACTGGGCTGTGCCACTGCCGGAAGCCAGCTTCATCCGGACACGCACCTTGGTGTAGCGATCCGCCGGCACCCGGAGGAAGCTCCGCGAGAGGAACGGATCCGGGCCGGCAAACGTCGCGGTCAAGTGCCCCGCGCCCACGTTCGGGTCGGTCAGCGAGTTGAAGCCCTCCCAGCCTTCGAGGTCGCCCGCACCGTCGAACTGGAAGTTGAGGTCGGCAAGCGTCTTCGGCGGCTCGGGGTAGTCGAAATCCGTGGCGAGGCGCAGCAGCCGGCCGTCGCCCGCGGCGAGAGTGAGCTTGAGCTTGTGGTCGACCAGAGGCAGCACCTCTTCCTCTCCGCCCGTCGCGCTGAGTTGGTGAACTGCGGTCACGTGCGGAAGGAAGCTCGCCTCGAACTCGGTCGCCGCGCTGAAGTCGCGATTGGCGATCATGGCGTAGTCGGCGCCGTCGGCGTCCCGGAAGAACCCGACCAGCAGCGGGAGGTCCTGCGGTACCTGGACAATGGCATCGCCGCCCAGCCGGGCGCACCCTTGCGGGATCTCGCCGGTGTGGAACACGCCGGTTGAGCGCAGCCGCAGCAGTGTCTTGCCGAGGGTCCGCATCTCGGCGTTGAGCTGTTGGACAATCGGGTACAAGCGCCCGGGCTTGCCCTTCGAGTCGACGATGGCAATCTCGTTCTGCGCTTCCCACTCAAGCGCGGTCCAGTAGGTGAAGTACAGAATGCCCTTCATCCCGTACGCCAGCGACGTGTAGACCTGCCAGCGCATCTCCGCGTCGGTCGGGTCGCGGTAGCCAAAGTGGGGCAGCGACAGAATGATGTTCCACGGCGGGGTGTCGTACCGCAGGCCAGCTTCGCGGATGAGCGCCAGGTTCTCGAAGTAGTCGGGCCGGGTCGAGCCGTCCTTCATTAGGCAGTAGTGGTCGTAGCTCAGCACTGCCGGCTTGGTGAGGCGCAAGAAGCAGTCCAGGTGGTCCCAATACGTCGGCGTGCCAAGTTGCTCGACGCTGGCGTACGTCGGGAAGAGGTTCACGTAGGGCAGGTGCTTCGGGTCCTGCTTCAGGAACTCGGCGCTCACCTCGCCCAGCGGCGCGAATAGCCGGTAGTTGGGCTCATCCTGGAGGTAGTAGCCGAACAGGGCGGGATGCGCACCGTAGTCTGCCACGACCTCGGCGACGGTCTTCTGCCAGTCGTCCCCGGCCGTCATCTCCCACGAGATCCGCCCGTCTGTCACCATCGCCTTGAGGCCGACTTGCTGGCAGAAGCCCAGCATCTTCGGGTTGTCTTCCACGCTGTAGCCGCCGCGCGGGCCGCAGAAGGTGAAGTTGGCTTCTTTCGCGATGCGCCACGTGTCCAACGTGTTGGCTTCGGGAGGGGGACCGTACCAGAAGCCGATGGGGTACTCGTCGGCTTCCCAGGCGGAGGCGGGCGCGACGGCGAGACCGATCAGGACGAGAACGGCGCAGATCTGGAGGTAGATGTTCATTGCGAACTCCTTCGAAGACGCGCTATCAATCCGAGCCGCGACCGTGAGGGAGCGGCCCCCGCAGCGTTGCCGGTCCGGCAATGCGCCGCACACCGTCAAGGGTACTTCGCCTCCAACACCACCTTCCCTCCAACGTTCAGCATCTGGACAGCACTGCCGTCCTCGATCCCTGCCGACTTCCCCTGCAACGTGGCGCGGTCTGGTCGGCGGCCGCCGACCTCCGGGAGGTGCACCGTGAGTGCCTGGACTGCCGCGCCCGCCGGCAATTGAAGCGAGACCCGAAGCGTGTCGCCGCTGAGTGCAGCCTGCAGCGACACCGGGCCAAACGAGGTTGGCAGACCTTCACAGACGATGCCGGGACTCCGCAGCCAGTTCTCGCTCGCGCCACGCAGGACCGTCAGCGTCTGCCCGTCGTCCGCCACCAGCGCCTCGCGTAACGAGATGGCGCCATCGGGATATGTCCGCGGCAACAGCGAGTGCTGGCTTTGCTGCGTTTCGGACAAAGCGTGTACCTTCGCCCACACCGGTACAGCGTCGTCGCCGGCCAGCCGCAGGAGTTGTCCGGCGGCGCGTAGCCCCTGCGTCTGGAGCGGCGATCCCTCGCCGCCTTCCTCAAGCTTGGCGATCAGCCACTTGGCGCCGGCGCGCACGGCGGGCGCCGCCCGACGCGCCCAGCCGGCGTCGCCGCTCAACACCGCGTGCCTGCCGAGTGTCAGCAGCGCAAGCGCCTGCGTATCCGGCCAGTCGGTCTGGACAGGCCACTCGCCAGCGTCCGTCTGCGAGAGTCCCTGGAAGGGCTTCGGGGCTGGCTTGTCCCAGTAGAGACGGACGAGCCGTTCCGCCTCCAGGTGGAGCCCCGCCAGGTCCAGCGCGTAGGCCGCACGCGAGGCAAGCACAGGGGAGAAGGCGCCGCCCGGCGCCTCCACCGGGTAGTAGAACGCCTCGGCCTGCGCCCGGGCCATCACGGTCCGGGCCAGGGCGCAGCGGTAGGCGGTCAGCCGTCCCGGGGCGGGAACCGACAGCTTGGCCGCCTGCGCGAAGAAGTCCCGCCAGACGTCTGTTGCCGCCTTGCGCAGTGCCCCGGCCGGCCACGCCGCTGCCTCCGGCGAAGGCACCGCGCCGCCCGAGCAGGCCAGCAGGAGGTCGAAGCGCACTTCCTCGTTGGGCTTCAGCGACAGCTCGTAGCGCAGGTCGCCGCCTTCGTAGAACGACTGGTCGCGCTGGCCGCCGACATCGACGGAGCGCTCGGCGGCGGCCGTCAGCCGGCCGGCGAGCACCTCCGCCGTGTCGATTGCCTTGTCGGGCGTGAACAGCCAGATCACGTTCAGGATCGTGTTCCGGTCGGGCGCCGCCTCGACGGGGTCGACGGAGACGCGGAGGAACCCATCGCCGTCTGCGTCCCGCCCGTCGAAGAGCAAGCACGCCGGCTGGTGCTGTCCCCAGGCGGCGACCGGGTCAACCTGCTCCGGCGCAACACCCTCGACGTTGAGGAGGAGCGGCCGTTGGCCGGCCTCGGCCCAGTGGCTCTCGCACAGCCCGAGAACCACTTTGCGTCCCCCGCGCGGCGGCACGGCGAACAGGTACGTAATCGGCACCCCGCCCATGCCTGCGCGGATGCTGCGGAAGGCGGGGTCGCCCGGGCCCTGGGGCTTCGCCCAACCGGGGAGCGCCTGCCCGCCCGCCGTCCACCCCCAGTCACGCCCCTTGCGTTTGGGGGTGAGACTGGCCGGCAGGGCCAGCACGTTGCGCCCTCCCGCCGCCACCGTGCGCTCGCCGGCCTCCGCGCCTTCGGGGAGCGCAAGCACAACAGCGGCTGTCCGCGGGGACTCGGCCGTATTGCGCACTCGGGCCGTCAGCACGTCTACGCCGCTCGGCCAGACAGGCGCCCGGAACACCTCCGTCGTCAGCGTCACCGCGCCCGCCGACGAAGAGACCGTCACCGTGGGAACCGGGTCCACCGACAGCGCGCAGGTGGCCGCCGGAGCGCCCTCAAGAACAAGCCGCACCTGTCCCCAGTTCTCTTGGACTGCCCCGTCGGCTGCCACCGTCGTCGTTCCCGCGTCTGGCGAGCCGACGACGTAGGCGCTGTGCTGTGCCAAAGCGCAGCTCGCTGTCAGAGCCACGGCTGCCACGACTGCCCGCATCTGCCTGTACATGACGAACTCCCTTCAAGCCCTTGCGCAGAGACGTTTCGACCAGGCGATTACGCCACGTGCCGCTCCGGCGAATGCACCACCTTCAGCCCGTAGAGCTGACAGAACGCCTCCACCTCGCGGCGGTGGTTGCCGTAGAAGACCACCTGGTGGAAGCCCAACACGTCGCGCGCGTCGTCTACACGGTCCATCCTGATTCGCACCGAAGTGCGACAGCCGCCGGCCGGAGGCGTGTCCACGTTACCCGTTACTGTGCCGGTGTCCAAGATCAACTGCGTCGGGTTCTGGAACCGCACCAGGGTTACCGGCTGGCCTGCGCGCCACAGTGTCTGGATCGACACGCCGACGTCTGACTCGGAATGAGTGCGCAGGATAAACGGCTCGGCCGGCTTGTCGAACCCGTTCAGCCGCGTGCCGCAGACGCAATGCGCTGCGACCAGTTCGTTTCGCGCGGTGTCCGCCACCGGGTCGTTGATAAACCCAGGCTTATCGAAGACGTAGCTGCTGAACATGAGCGACACCGCAGCGAAGAGATCCGCTTCGCAGCCGCCCGTCACGCCTTGGTCCTGCAGCAGCGACCACGCCAGGCAGGGCGGCGTCGGCATGACCCGGGCGCTCACCATACCGAGGCAATCCATACTGAGAGCGTTGGCCTGCTCCGCCTTCATGAGGCGCTTCGCGGTGACATAGGCGCGGGCGGCGTTCAGGAAGTCCCGGTCGGTGGGCTCGACTACCTTGGCGGCGGCCTTCTTCACGCGGGCCACGACCTCGCGCACCTCCGGGGTCACGGGCTGGCGCTCGAACCACTCCTGGAACACCCGTCGCGGAATGGTCCGCACCTTGGTTCCCAGGCATTCCAGCACCGACTCGGCGCGCTGGTTGCCGCTGACAACGAGCACGCGCGACTCCTCGAACATCCGCTTCGCCCGGACCATGCGCAGGGCCTGCTCCACGGCGGAGAAGTCGAGACCCGAGAGGACGTACACGCCCTGCTGCCAGGAGAACCGGGCAATGTGGCCGGTGAAGGAGGTGCCAATCGGAGAGAAGACAATGGTCGGCACCCCGGCCGCGGCAATCCGTTCGGCCCACGACCAGACGCCGAGGTGCTGCAAGATCACCAACACGCCATCGGGAGCGTCTGCCTTCAAGTTCTCGACAAACGCGTTCACTGCCGCGTCGTCTTCCAGCGGCGCGTCCGCCACCTCCAGCCGGAGGTGCTGTTCCGCCGCCGTCCGCCGCGTCTCCTGGAGGTACTTCTCGCGCCATCCCTCCACGTCGTAGCTCGTCCCCGGCCAGCCCAGCCAGTAGGGCGGCTTGACACGAAGGACGGCCACCGCCACGCGAACGTGCGGATCCGGCCGCAGCGTGGCCGCGGCGATGCGGTCCTCGGGTTCGCCTGCATGGCCAACTTGGTCCGCCAGTGTCAGGCCCACTGCACCGGCGGAAGACACCTGCAGGAACCGCCGTCGCGACAGACAGTTACAGCAGGCGTTCTGCTCTGCCGAGGCAGAATCGTGAGAAGTCATCCGGACACCTCCTCGCTTTGGGTGGCGGGTTCTCCGGCCGGGCACACGCACTCCGGCGACGAACGGGACCACGCCGGGCCCCAGTATTCACCCTCGCAGCCGAATCTCCTGCAACGCCCGTAGTTGGCGCGGCGAGCGCGGGCCCGCCGCCGTCAGCCGCCCACTTCCAGCGGCTTGGGCGCGTGGGTCAGCAGGCGGCACCCGTCCCGCGTCACCACCACGTCGTCCTCGAGCCGCACTCCGCCCCTTGACGTATAGGCGCCGGGTTCCACCGTCAGCACCATCCCCTCACGCAGTCTCCGCGGGCAACTCATCGAGAGGTACGTGGCGCCGCACAGCAGCCCCAGTTGGTGGCCCAGGCCGTGACAGTAGAAGTCACCGTAGCCGGCTTTCACCAAGTAGTTGCGCGCCGCCGCGGCGACCGTCTTCCCTTGCTTGCCAGCGCGGATGCTCTCCAGGGCACGTTGTTGCGCCTCGGCGACGGCCTGCCACAGCTTGCGCTGCTCGCGGCTCGCCTTGCCGAAGACGAATGTCCGCGTCAGGTCCGACCCAATGCCGTTCACCTTTGCCCCGAAGTCCAGCATCACCAGGTCCCCGCGTTGCAGCGGCCGGTTGGTCGAGACGGCGTGAATCTGGTTGGTGTTCTCCCCAAAAGAGACCAACGTGCCGAACGCCGGCATGTCGGCGCCGTGCTCGTAGAGCAACTCGTCGAGGCGCGCTCTCAAGCCGATCTCAGTGATTCCCGGCTGGAGCGCGGCGGTGATCTGCGCGAAGACTGCGTCCGCGAGGGCGGCAGCGTGCTCCAGGAGACCAAGCTCGCGGTCGGTGCGCGTTTCAGCCAAGTCCAGTAGCGGGTTCTCTTTGAGCAGTCGGAGCTTCGCCGTTGAGGGCAGCGCTTCCTTGTAGCGCAGCCCGAATGCGCCCAGTCTCTTCACGCCGTGCTTGCGCAACAGGCGCGTCAGCTCCTTGGCGAAGCGATAGCCCTTCCGCACGAACGCGTCGCCATCCGCCTCCACAACCGCCACTTCGGGCGGCAGGTGAGGCACCAGTCGGTGCGCAGAGAGCGGGTCCGTAACGAACGTGAGAGCGTCCGCTTCCACCAGCGTCACGCCCCGCGCTTCGCCGGGCGCTAGGGTCCGGTAGACCTCCAGCAGGTACTGGCTCTGCGCCAAGTCCTCGAGGAGTAACGCGTCGAGGCGCCTCTCCTTGCGAAGGGCACGCACGGCCTGGACTCGGTCGTTCATCTCTCTCCCCTGTCTCCGACAGGCCGGGCACCGCCCGCGGGTCAGGGCCGCGCGGCCGTCAACTCCCGCACCAGCTCAGCGTTCGTCCTGGCGATGTCCGGGTCGTCTTCCGGGAACATGCCTACGCAGACGCCGTCGGTCGGCTTGATCGCGGCGAAGACCTCGGGGAACGAGTCCCGCGGGTGCTTCCGACCTGCTCCCAGGATCTTGTAGGCGAAACAGGGCTTGGCGACCTTGCCACACGTGTCGAGGGCCGGCTGGCGGTGCGCGTCGATGAACATCTCGTCGCCCTCGACGCCCAGCTTTCCGTGGTAGCTGGTCACGTTGTAGACGCAGACCATGTAGAAGTCGACCGGCCAGCCCTGCGCCTCCGCATACTCGATCTGCTGCGGGTCGTGCGCGGCGATGCCGACAGGGCAGTCGAAGTCCTGCAGTCGGGCCAGCATCGCCTTGATCTCCTCAGGCTTGCCTTCCTCGAACAGCCGCCCGACCTCGCCACCGTGAATGTACATGCCGTTGGCGCCGAAGCGGCGGCATTGGGCGAGGTTCTGGTACGTGTCTTTGCGTTCGGGCGCCGACTGCGCGAACCACTGGATCGTGCCGCCTTCGTTGCGGTGCTCGTAGAGCAGGCGCATGACGAAGTTGTCTGCCCGACCGAAGAACGTGTTGATCCCTGCCGCTTCGCAGTCGCGGAGCAGCTTCTTGGTGTTCTCCATGGTGAAGTAGTCGAGCATCGCCTTCGTGCGATCCGACCCTTGATGCGAGAAGCCCGAGATCGGGTTGCCGCCGACGACGAGACGAGTGACTTCAACGCCGCGGATGTTGGTGGTTGGGAGCAGCATAGGCACCTCCAAAAGGCTCGAACGACAGTCGGTGGAGGATAGCGCGGCGCCCGTCAACTGTCAACACGGCCGCTGCCGCTGCGGGTAGAATCGAGGAAGCCGGGAACCGGAGCCCGGCCCTGCCGTGTAACCTCCCTGCGCCCCAAGGCACTCTGCCATGGAACTACCGAGGGGCACGTCCCCTCCCCCTTCCCGAGACCCATTGAGATGAACCCTCAACCGGCCCCCAACCCAAAGCCCGTCCGCACGCCCCTGCCGTGGCGGGAAGTTGGGTGGAGCCTCGTGTTCGTGGCGTTCGTCCGCTTGGGCGTCACCGGGCTGCTGCCTCCCAAAGCCTCCGAACTCGCCGGGCCGGCTCGCCACGCCGCCGGTGAGAAGCCCCCGCGCCGGGCACCCGACCTGTTCGCGCTCAGCTTCCCGGCGGCCGTTGAGCAGGCGCCGACCGAGGAACTCAAGGCGCCGCACGTCGGTTGGGTACAGAGCGTCCTTGTAGAGCCCGGACAGCGAGTGGGCGAAGGGGAGCCGCTCTTGCGACTGTGGCAACAGCCACCTCCCGGCGAGCAGGAACTGCCCGTGCAACTGACTGAGGCGCTCTCTGCTGTTGAGAAGGCCGAGAAAGAGAAGTCTGCAGCGAAGGCTGCGCTGGAGCAGTCGGTGAAGCGCCTGCAGGAATTGCGGACAGGAGTGGATGAAGCGCGGGCGAAGCTGTCCGCAGCCCGGATCGCGCTGAATGAAGCATTGACACTCGTGACGCGGAAGGCGGAGAAGGCGGCTGCCGACACTGTAGCGCACGGTGAGAAAGTGCGGTCGTGGCAAGCAGAACGGGACAAGGCAGAGACCGCGTTGGCCGCTGCCAAGCGCGCCACCGACGAGGCAGCCCGCGCGCTGGAGGCCAGCAACGGGAAGCTGCCCAAGGCGGAGCAAGCGGAGAAGGCGGCCCGGGAGGAACTCGCGAAGCGGCAGCGCCTCTTCGATCTGGGCGTCATCGCCGAGGTAGACGTGAAGGCCGCCAAGGCGACGCACGCACAGACGCAGACGGCGCTGGCGGCAGCGAACGCAGCAATCGCCGAGTGCGAACGTGCCCTCCGGTCAGCGAGAGGCGCCCAGGAGAAAGCGGCGGCGCGACAGCAGGCGCTGCCCCCCGCGCCCCAGCAGACCGCGACGGATACCCCCAGCGACTTCACCGACTCCGAGCAGGAAGTCGCCGCCGCTCGGACCGAAGCGACGCAGCTCCAGGAGAAGCTGACCGCCGAAGTCGAGCGTTCGGGGAAGCTCCGGGAGGCGCTGCAGAACGCCGAGACTCGTCTCAGCGAGACGAATGAGCGCTGGAAGCAGGCTCAGGTTGAGGCTTCCTTGCCTTCGGCGGACCTGCTGACGACCGTAACTGCTCCGGCGGACCTGACTGTGGATGAGGTGCGCGCGGGTGTTCGCAGCCGCGTCGAACCGGAGACGGTATTGGTCGCGTATCGGCCGGGTGACGGGTGGCAGATCGCTTTCAACGTCCCGGCTTCCTACCGGGACCAGCTTAAGCCCGGTGCCGGCTGTCGTGTCACACTGTCGGTGAAAGACGCCGCGGCTCTCGAAGCTACCGTTGCCCGGGTGGACGCGGCCGGACCGGCAGCCCTGCGGGCGATTGCGCGCTTCTCGCAGACCGCCGGCATTGCCGGGCCGTGCCGGGCCACTGTGCGGTTCGCTGCGCCAGCGCCGAGCGCCGACAGAGCAGACGCCGGGGCCGGCGTCGCTCAACGCCAGCCGGGCCCGACTCCCTCGACGGCGGAGCCTGCTCCTGCGTCGAGCGTCCCTGTTGCGTCGCGTCCCGCGGCCACCGGGCGAAGATGATATGAATGTCCCCCTTGCCAACCTCCTTGTTGCCGCCGTGATCGTTTGTTCCTCCGTGCTGGGCGACGAGCTGCCGGCTGCAGCCCAACCACCGGCTGTGATTGCTGCCAAAGCTGCGGTCACCGCTGCGCAGGCAAAGCTCAAACAGTGTCAGGCGGAAGAGGCGAAGCGCCAACGGCTCTTCGAGCTGGGAGTGATCAGCCGGAAGCAGTTGGACGAGGCGACTGCGGCGACGCGAGCCGCAGCCGCCGAGTTGAAGTCGCTGCAGGAGCCCGCACAGAGCAAAGCCCCCGGCCCTGCTGCCCAAGACGGTGCTGCCAAAGAGGCAACTCCAAGCACAGCGGCCGCGCCTCCGGCCGCTGTGCCGGCTGAAGCCCTCGCCCGCATCAGAGCGATGGAGGCGCAACTTGCCGCTGCGGAGCAAGCCCTCGCCGGCGCTGAGGATCGCCTCAACGAAACGCTTGACGGGCTGAAGGCCGACATTGCCGACGCCGACTCGCGGAACGAGTTGAGCAAGCTCGCGGCTTCGGCGCGGCGGTACGTCGGCACGCGCTACGTGTGGGGCGGCACCACCTCCCGCGGGTTCGACTGCTCCGGGCTGGTCTATCGGCTGCTGCAGATGGAGCGAGTGTCCGCGCCGCGCACCGCCGAAGGGCTGTTCCGGCTCGGGACACCGGTGAAGAAAGACTCCCTTCATTCCGGTGACTTGGTCTTCTTCAAGGACACCTACAAACCGGGCATCTCCCACGTGGGGATCTACTTGGTGGATGGCGAGTTCATCCACGCCTCGGGTATCGAGAAGGGCGTAACGGTGAGCAAACTGGCGGACCCGTTCTTCGTGGAGCACTACGCTGGCGCCCGCAGGCTGCTCCGCTGAGCCGCGGTTTGGGGGGCGGTTGCAGGGGTACACTCACCGTATTGCGTCGCACAGTTTCTGGCGTTGTCCGGTTGGTGTGTACTGGGGCCGCCGCACGCACGTTCCTCGGCTGCCTCTGCTGCCCGGGGGAGGCCCCGTCGGGGGCGGCCGGTCTCTTCTTGGTGCCTCACTTCCCTCAGCGAATACGGAGTTGATCCCCTTGGCGACTCGAAGTTGTGCGTCTACCCGGCGAGTGCTCGCCGGCACTGCTTGTCTGATCGCAGCCGGTCTGGCCCTGGTGGGTTGCGGCGGCGGAGGGGGTACAGCCGGGCCCGTTGTCACCGGGACCGGCACGCTCGATGGGTTCGTGTACACCCCGAAGTCGAAATCGAGGCCGGTGAGCGCGACCGGCCGGCAAGTGCCCTCGGACTCCGACCCAGTGGTCGGCGCACTGGTCACCGTCTCGGGCACGTCCCTGACCGTCGCCACAGACTCCTCGGGCTACTTCAAACTCGAGAACGTCCCGGTCGGTCCGCGAACACTGATCGTGACGAAGACCGGCTTCTCCGCGGCAGAGATGGCTGTGACCGTTGCCAAGGACACGACCACGCGAGTCAACGAACCGGGCGGCGGGATCCTGTTGACCACGGGCACGCGCGCGAAGTGGACGTTCATGGTCTACATGAATGCCGACAACGACCTGGAGGAGTTCGCTATCCAAGACTTGAACGAGATGGAGCGAGTGGGCTCGTCTACGGACGTGAACATCGTGGTACTGGTGGACCGCAGCGGGGGCTACGACTCCTCCAACGGAAACTGGACCGACGCGCGCAAGTACTACGTCACTCAGGACAGCGACAGCCAGGTCATCCACTCGCAAATCTTGGAAGAGGTTGGGGAGATCGACATGGGCGACCCCGCGCAACTGAAGGCGTTCGTGCGCTGGGCGATGACGGAGTACCCCGCGGACAACTACGTTCTCGACATGTGGGACCACGGCGCCGGCTTCCGCTCGCGCGCTACCGGGCGGGACGCAATCACCCGCGGGTTCTCCTTCGACGACACCCAGAACACGCACATCCAGACGACCGCCCTCCCCGACGCCATCCAAGGGCCCGACCACCTCGACATCCTGGCGTGGGACTCGTCGCTGATGCAAATGATGGAGATCGCCGACCAGGTTGGCGACGCGGCGACGTTCATGGTTGGATCTGAAGAGAGCCCGCCGGGCGACGGCTACCCCTACCAGAGCTTCCTCAGCGACCTCGCGGCGAATCCCGCCCTGACCCCCGAGCAGCTCGCAGTCCGGATGGTCAACGACACCATCAACGAGTTGGGCGGCGCTTTCGACGTTACTCAGTCCGCGTTGAGGCTCTCACACCTGCCCGCGCTACGCCAGGCGCTCAGCGCGTTCGCCCAAACACTGATCGACGCCATGCCCCAGTATGCGACGCAGATCGCTGCGGCGCGCGGCGATGCGCAGCGCTACGGGCACGGCGCCTACACGTTCCGCGACTACAAAGACATCCAGGACTTCGCCGAGAAGATCAAAGCAGACGTGCCCTCGACGCCGGTTCAGTCCGCCGCAGACGCGGTCATCCAAACCTTGACAGACGCCCTGGTGGCCGAGAACCACGCCGGCTTCAGCGTGCGGAACTCCCACGGTCTGTCCCTCTATGTGCCGCAGCCAAGCGACTACCTCAGCTCCTACGAATCGCTGCACTTCGCACTGAACACCAAGTGGGACGAGTTCATTCAGGCGCAGACGAAGTGATACGGCGGGCGGATGCGGATCCTTTTCCGGGCATGGCTCGAACTCACTTTCCCGGCGCAGTCGCCGCCTCTTCCTTCGCCCCCTCCTGTCGCCGTTTGACGCGCGCGAAGAACGTGGACTTGTTCTTCTCGTAGCACACCTTGCCGTTGATGACGGTGGTCTCCACGAAGGTGTGGATGTCCAGCGGGGAGCCGTCCAGCACCAGGAAGTCGGCGTCCTTTCCGACTTGCAGGCTACCAATCCGGTCGGCAACGCCGAGGATCCGGGCGGGGCCGAGGGTGATTGCCTCCAACGCGGCGTCTTCGGGCAAGCCCCCTTGCACTGCGAAGGCGGCCGAGAACGTTAGCGTCTGCAAATCACTGCCGATCCAGTCAGCGCTGAACACCGGTGAAGGGGGCACCAGGGCCAGGGGGATGCCGGCTCGAGCGAGGAGGGCCGCGGTCTGGGGGGACGAGCCTGTTGGGCGCGAGACGAACTCGTTCGCCACCTGCTTGTCGCGCGGGCAGAGGATCACGCTGGCGTTGCGCTTGGCAATCTGCGTCGCCAGCGGCCAGGCTTCGGTGCCGCCGTCCAGGATCAGCCGGATCTCATAGTCGTCCACCAGGCGCAACGCCGCCAGGATGTCGTTCTGGTCCCGCGGTTGGAGCCGCGCGGGCAGGCGGCGCGTGAGCAGTGCAATGTAGTCGTCGGCGCCGTTGGGCTTGGCGGGCGCAGGCACTTTCTTGCCGGCCTTCTGGTCTGCCTGGTACTGCCCTTGTTTGCGCAGGTACTCCCGCGCTTGGCGGAGCCCCTCGCGGAAGGCGAAGCTCTGCACGGGAGCGGAGGGGCCGAAGCGGACGTTGAGGGATGCCGGTTCGCGGAGCACCATCGAGTCCAGGGCCCCGAAGGTGAACTTGAGCGCTGCATTGGTGCCGCCGAGGGGGTTGTCTCCCGACGGACCGCCGGAGACTACGTATCCGGCCGTGATGCCCGAGGCGGCGGCCAGTTCGAGGCCGAGACTCATCGGGTCCAGCGCCTCGGCAATCTTGTCGCTTCCGGAAAACACCCCGACGCTGGCCCGAGCCGCGACCATGCCGGGCATGACGGCCTTGCCTTTGGCGTCGATGACTTTGGCATCCTTGGGGACGGTTACGCCCCGGCCGATCTCCTCGATTTTGCCGTCGCGGCACAAAATGGTCCCGCCCTTGAGGATTCCGTCCGTGATGGTGTACAGGTCACCGCCCACCACGCAGAGGACCTCGGGCTTCTTCTCCTCGGCGGCGCCGGAGGTCAGGTGTATGACCAGAGCGCCGAAGAGCAGCAGCGCCCACCGGCCCGGTTTGCGGCAGAGGAATCGGCAAGCGCCTTTACCCTCGGCGCTCCGTTCGCTAGCACGGGTGGAGGTCATCGGCCTTCGTCCCTTTCCTCGAACACCGTCCGGCCCTCCAGCACCACTCGCTCAAGCCGCGTCGTCGGGGACAGCGGGTCGCCGTTGAACACCAGCAGGTTCGCGTCCTTCCCTGGCTCCAGGCTGCCCAGTCTGTAGTCAAACCCGAGGGCCTCCGCCGCCCCCAGCGTCACAGCTTTGAGTGCCGCGTCACGAGGCAGTCCGGCTCGCACCAGGTGCGCCGCCTGGAGCAGAATGTCTCGGAATGCCGACACTGAGTCGGCTTCCGGGTAGCAGGCCACCTCCACCCCGGCTTCCTGCAGTTCCCGGACGGCGTTGACTCGGTTCGTGGTCTCCGGCGCGTACGTCAGCGCTGCGGGAACAAGCACCGCTGCCTTCACCTTGGCGAGTTCCTCCGCGACCCGGTAGAAATGCGCCGGGCCCACGTAGGTGATCTTCATCTCGGCGTAGTCCTTGAAGAACGGGAGGGCATGCAGCAGCTCTCCCGGACCGCCGCAGCGGACCAGCGTGCGCTGCTCTCCCGTCAACGCGCGACACAAGGCGTCGTCTGACTCGTTGAGACCGGGCGGCGCCTTGCCGTCTCTCAGCAGCTTCTTCGCGCCTTCCAGGGCGTCGCGGACGGCCTTCTTCCCGGCCGTCGTGGCGGCAAAGTCGATCACCAGCGGCCCCCACCACGACAGCAACATGTCGTCGCCGGTCTCTGCCCGCGGCCGACACACTGCAGCCTGGCCAGAGATTCCTTCGCCGCCGGGGACCAGGCACAGCGTCGTGCAGCCTGCCTGCAGCGCAAACCGGTAGCTGTCCTGGAACGGGTACAGCTCGTCGGCAACGCGCACTTCCGGGTTGGCCGCCGGCTTGCCGCCTGGTACGCCCGAGAGCCCGAGACGCGTCCACGGCACCACCAAACCCGGCATGATCACTTTGCCGGTTGCGTCGAAGCGTCGGGCCCCGGCAGGTACCTGCACGTCAGCGCCCGCGGCCGTGATCTTGCCGCCCTCTATCAGGACGGTTCCCGAAGGGATCGGCTCACCCGACACCGGCTCGAGCCGGGCGCCGACGAACGCGGTCACGGCCTCTTCGGCGACTGCTGGGAGCGGCGCAGAACAGCACCAGGAAAGCGCCAGGCACAGCGCGCCAAGTGGGTGTGTGCTCACGGCGCCCACCCCTCCCTCTGATAGGCGATCTTCCCGCGAACCAGCACCACGTCCACCGGCGCCGCCAAGTCCAGCAGGCTGCCCGACTTCACCACCAGATCAGCGTCCTTGCCCACGTCGAGGCTGCCAACTCGGTCGTCGATGCCGAGGGCGCGCGCGGGACTGAGGGTTACGGCGCTGAGCGCCTTTTCATCGCCCAGCCCGAAGCGGGCTGCCACCGCGCCCTGTGTGGGAAGCTGGTCCGCCCGGTCGTGGGACACGGCGTCGGTATTGACCGAGATCGTCTTCACGCCGGCCTCGTCGTAGGCGGTGGTCAGCTCGACGAACTCCCGGTCTCTGCCGGCGTAGAAGTCGACGGTCCGCGGGCCGATGTCGATGGTCACGTTGGGCTGCTTGGCCACCGCCGCGGCCACCCGATAGCCGCCGAATTCCGTGTGCGTAGCGATGGTCTTCAGCCCGAACTCCCGGCCGAACAGGTCGGTAGTCTTCAGCACGCCCCACGGTCTGCACGTGTGCACAAACGCGACGCACTGTCCAAAGAACACAGCGCGCGGGTTGTCCAGCGCCGGGCGACGGCGCGGGCGGTCTCCGCGGCCGGCTTCGTAGGCCGTCCACGAGTCGTTGTACGCCTTCGCGTCGCGCAGGTACTCCCGGAGCGACCACGTCATCCCCATCCAGCCGCTGCCCAGGTCGCCGCCGCCGCGCTCGGGGTTGAACGCCTGGGCGATCTTCATCGTGCCCAGCCGCTTCATGATCATGTCGTCGGCGGAATCGCCATGCGTCTTGGTGATGACGCCGTAGCCGCCATGGTTCGTCCCGCTGCCGGGAAGCGTGTGGATGGTGGTGACGCCTGCCCGCATCACCTCCCGCATCACCGGCGACTCGGGGTCCAGGCTGTCGCAGATCCGCAGTTCCGGGTTCAGTGGCTGCACCATGTCGTTGAACCCGCCTTCGGTGCCGAGGTGGGTATGCGGGTCAACCATCCCCGGCATGACCCAGCGGCGACCAACGTCCAGCACCTCGCAGCCCTCCGGCAGCTTGAGCGTCGCCGTAGGGCCGAGCGCCACGATCTTCCCGCCGTCGACAACCAGCGTTCCATTGTCGATCACCGGCGCGGAGACCGGGACGATCTTCCCGGCGCGGATCGCTAAGGGCTTGGCGTGGACGGGCAGCGCGGCGCAGAGCGCCAGCAGCCAGACCAGGCCGGCACCCGTGAGGCGCCCCCCCCCGCGAGTTGGTTCGTGCCTACGGAGCTTCATACACCCACTTCCCATCAATCATCACCTTACGAACGGAACTGGTGAACTCCAGCGGCGAGCCCGAGTACACCACCACGTCGGCATCGCGGCCCGGCGCCAGGAGGCCGACTCGGTGGTCCAGCTTCGCCAGGTGCGCGGGCCATTCGGTCAACGCGCGGAAGGCGGCTGTCTCATCCATGCCGTGGCGGACAGCGAGGGCGGCCGCCAGCCGGAGGTCGCGGGCACCCGTCGTGGCGTCGGACTGGAACGCCACCGGCACGCCCGCACGCGCCAGCAAGTCAGCATTGTTCACTGCTCGCCCCTTTTCGTCCGTGAGCACATTGGGACCGACTGCGACGGCGGTGCCGTGCAAGTCGTCCAGCGCGCGGTAAGATTCCTGCCCGCCCAGAATTATCAACGCCAAGCCGAAGTCCTCGTGGAAGACGCGCACCGCCGCGCGGATCTCGTCCGGTCGATCCGCCCGCACAAGGGCCGGCAAGCGCTGCGCGAACAGCTCCGCCAGCGATTCCAGTTCGGGGTCGCGCTTCGGCGGCGTCGGCTTGTCCAACTCGTCCTCGCGGTCGGTCAGTTTGTGTTGGCGGTAATCGGCCAGCTCACGCTCGTAGCGTTGCCGGTCGCTGAAGTAGCTGCGCGCTTTGCCCAGCAGGTCGGCGGCCTCTCCAGCCCGCCGGTCGCGGCCGATACCACCGAGCAGGGAGAACTTGCAGGCTGCCCGCTCAGCCAGCAGCCACCGGCCGGAGGCGGGATCGCCACCGAGCTTGACGGCGGCGACGTTGCCGCAGAACAGCCCGGTGGTGTTGGGCGAAAGCAGCACGGTGGTGACGCCGCCTCGCAGCGCCGCCGCAAACCCGGGGTCGTCGGGCGTCACCGCCAGCGCCGGGCTGACGCGCCGGAGCACCTCGGCCGGCCCCCACGTTGCCTCCCCCGGGGCGGCGCGCGGCGGCTCGGCTTCCCAGTGGAGACCGAGATGGGAATGAATGTCGATCAGCCCCGGGGCGAGGACGCCGGTGGGGAATTCAACGACCTTGGCACCCTTCGGGAGTGGCGACTCCGCCGGTCCCACAGACTCGATCAGCCCGTCCCGGCAGACGATGACTCCGTTGGCGATCCGCTGGCCGGTTCCGGTCCAGACTTCCTTTGCTCGCAGCACCGTGCAATCGCCGTCGAGCCCCGCCGGCTTCTCGGCGTCGTACGCCAACGTGCCGTCCACGAACGTCTTCTCAACCACGGTCTTCGTGGCCAACGGGTCGCCGGACAGGATGACGAAGTCTGCGTCCTTGCCGGGCTCAAGCGTCCCCACGCGGTCGGCCACTCCAAGGATCTCGGCTGCGTCGACAGTCACCGCCCGAAGTGCGCGCTCGGGCGCCATCCCGTAGCCGACCGCGGCTGCGGCGATAGCCAGCAACTCGCCGGTGCTCTCGGTGGTGGGCGCATACAGGCTCACCTTCACGCCCTTCGCCGTCAACAGCGCAGCCGTCCGCGGGTCACGGGTCCCCAAGGCCGTGTCCGTCAAGTCGTCGCCCGGCCGGGCCAGTCCGGGCCGGAAGTCGGCGCCCAACACCACCGGCAGCCCTGCCGCGGCGATCCTCTCCACGAGTTCGTGGGCGTCCGTCGCCGCTTCCAGCACCGCGCGGACCTCAAGTTCCTTCGCCAAACGGAGGGCGTTCGCGAGGTCGCCCTTCGTCTGGCAGTTGAGGCGCACGGGCAGCGTCCCCGCGAGATAGGGCGCCAATGCCGACTCCCTCACACTGCGTGCTTCGGAGGCGGCGCGGCGGCTCTCGGCGAACAGCGCCTTGAGCATCGCCAACTGCGACAGGCGCGAGGTCGGCCGCTGCTTCTCTGCGGGGACGACCGGGTTGTCGGGGCCCGGCGGGAGGGGCGGAGTGAGAATGCCGGGCGGGTTCTTCGCCCATTCGCCCAAGTTCACTTGCAGTGCCGCCAAGCCCTTGAGCACTCTGCCCGGACCGGCTTCGCCACCCAGCTTCACCACGGCGCCCTGACCGCTGACCAGCCGGCGCACGCTGGTGGCGAGGTACGCCGAGGTCACGCCACCGGCGAGAAGCTGGCGGTAGTCGGCAGAGGAGTCGAAGCTGTCCACCGCCCGGATCTCGGGCGACATCGTCCACTCGCTGGGTCGCTCGTTCTCTGCCAGCGACGTCCGCGAGGCAATCAGCCCGGGCATGACCACCTTGCCGGTAGCGTCGATGACCGTCACGTCTTCGGGCACGTGCACCTTCGTGCCGACCTGGACGATCTTCCCGTCGCGGATGACGATCCACGCGTCGTGGAGCGGCGGTCCTGCCATGGTCAGCACGGTGCCGGCGCGGACGGCGACGAGCCCGCCTGCTGCCCTCGCTTGAGGGAGCCAGAGCGCGGCGATCAAGATTGTGCACAGTGCGCGCATGGTCTCGTGTTGGCAGGACATCCGTGGTCTTCGCTCGCGCAGCGGGTACTCCTGATCGGTCCGATCCGACTGGTCCGTCCGATCGGTCAGACCGGATCGACACCGGGCCTGCTTTGGCGCGAATCCACAAGCCTACTCCGGCTTTGGTTCTTCCTTCTTGGCGTCGTCGCTTTTCTGCTCTTCCTTGGGCTCGTCCTTCGCTTCCGGCTTCTTGGGCGGCTCCAGGAGCTTCTTCAGGCGCTTGTCTTTGTCGCGCTCGTAGACGATCTCTCCACCCAGCATCACCTTGTCGACCCAGGAGGTGGCCTCCAGCGGGTCGCCGGTCAGGACAATGAGGTTGGCTTCCTTGCCTTTCTCGAGGCTGCCGAAACGGTCGTCGATGTTGAGGAGTTGCGCCGGGTAGAGGGTGATCGCCTTGAGCGCCTCGTCGCGGCTCATGCCGTAGCGCACGGCGAACGCCGCCTGGAACCAGGGGAAACGACTGCCGTACGTGACGAAGTCGGTCTGGAAGGCGAAGTGCGCGCCGGCCTCGGTGAAGATCTTGGGCAGGATCTTCCGCTCTTCTTCGTGGGTGGCTTCGTTCGTCTCCCACGTCTCCAGTTGCGGCGGCAGAATGCAGGGGAGCTTCCTCTCGGCGATGAGCTTGGCGGCCTTCCAGCAGTCTTCGCCCAGCACCAGCACCAGGTCGAACTTGTACTCGTCTGCGAGCTGGATCGCCCGCGGCACGTCGGCGGCCGTCTCGCAGTACACGAACGCCTTGAGCTTCCTGTCGAGCAGGTCGATCACCGGCTGCTTCCGGTTGTCGATTTCCTCGTCGAGCTTCTCGCCCTTGCCTTTCGCGACGGCTTCCTTGCGCTTGCGCTCTTCCTGGTAGTCCTGCAGCTCGACCATGTACTTGCGGAAGCGCGCCAACTGCCCCATGCGGGAGTCGCCGCCACGCCGCATGGAGAGCTTCAGCCCGGTGTACGGGCGAACCGTCATCTCTTCGACCGTCATCCCGTAAGGGCGGACCACGATGCCGGTGCCGCCGAACAATGTGTCATTGCCGGGGATGACCAACTCGGCGACGATGCCATCGCGGAGCGCGTCCTCAAAGTAGGACGACAACGGCTCCAGAGCATCGGCGGCGGTGACGAACGGTACTTCGGGGACGTTCTCGTTGGGGCGATCCATGCCTCGCCACGTGTGCGGCTCGATGAACCCGGGCATGACCACCCGGTCGGGCAGGTCCAGCACATTGGCGTCCCAGGGAATCTCGACATTCGTGCCCAGCGCAGTGACGAGGCCGTTCTCGACGAGCACCACGCCGTTGGTGATCTCCGGCGACGCAATCGGGATGATCTTGCCGACCTTCAGGGCCGTCTTCGCGCGAGACTGGGCGACGCAAGGCAGGGCCGCGCTGAGGAGCGCGGCGCTCAGAAGCGCCGCGGCAACAAACTGGATGGATCGTGTTCTCATTCGAGCTTTCCTCTCGCGACCCTCAACCGCGGCCGCGCTCGACGATGGTAGTCACCGGAGGTTGTAGACCTGCTTCCCGGCGAGGTATGTCTGCTCGACGCGACTGGTGACAGACAGCGGATCGCCGGACAGCACCACGAAGTCGGCGTCTTTCCCCGGAACCAGCGAGCCGATCCGGTCGGCAACGCCGAGGATCTCCGCCGCGTTCACGGTGAGCGCCTTGAGGCAGTCGTCTCGCGGGAGACCGTACCGGTGCGCAATCGCTGCACAAGTGAGCAGGTCGGGCCGCCCGTCGCTCAGTGCTGTGCCGAAGGCGATCTTCACGCCCGCCTTGGCAAGGATACCCGCGTTGTTCAGGTGCATCTCGGGCGTCTGCGGCTGGCCGTCGCCCAGGTAGAACAGGTTGCTGAGCACTACGGGCACGTTTCGGCGGGCGATCTCGTCGGCGACCTTGAACGCCTCGAAGGCTTCCTCCAACACAAGGTTGTGGAGGCCGAACTCGTCGGCAATGCGGAAGGTCGTCTCGATGTCGATCATCCGCCGGACCGCAACGCGGAGCGGGAGCTGCCCCGCGACGACCGCGCGAAGCACTTCGGCATCGGCCGGATCGGGCGCGGGCTGGCCTTCCTCGGTGACCGAGAAGAACGCCTTCCGCAGCTCCCACACAACGCCCATGCGGGTGGTTGGGCGACGGTAGTAGAAGGTGTCCGGAGACTCGCGCCAGGGAATGCGGTTGCCCGCGGAGGCTTCCCAGCCGACGACCGCCTGCAGCGCAGCCCGGTCGGTGACGACCATCGCCTCGCGCGTCGGTCCTGCCGTCTGGACGACAGCGCACAGCCCGCCGATCACGGCGCGGTGGCCGGGCGACAAGCAGACCGCCGTCGTCCCCCGTTGCGCCAGTTGCCGGAGTTGCGGGCTGTCGGGATCGAGCGCCCGGGCGACCTTGTACGACGGGAACACCTCGCGGCTCTCCTCGCTCAGTTGGCCGCGGCAGCCCTCCCAGGCGTTGGCGTCGATGAGGCCGGGCATGATTGTGCTCTGGGGCAGCTCGACGACCGGCACCCCCGCGGGCACCGCAACGTCGGCGCCGACAGCCGCCACTTTGCCGTCGCGGACGACTAGGACGCCGTTCCGAATGGGGTCGCCGGCAATAGGCAAAATCGTGCCGGCACGGACAACGAGGTCCTGTGCGTGAACGGCCGTGGCGAATGCCACAGCGGCGAGGAACGCAGTTGCAGTTGCCCAGCGCGCGGTCACGGCGATGCCTCCCCGTAGACGACTCGCCCCTCGACGAAGACGCGCTCCACCCGCGAGGTGAGGTCCAGCGGGTCGCCGTTCCACACCACCAAGTCGGCTTGCTTGCCGGGCTCAACGCTGCCCGTCCGGTCGGCAATACCGAGAATCTGCGCGGCATCCAGTGTGAGTGCGCGCAGCGCTTGGTCGCGCGGGAGTCCGTGCCAAACGGCGAGGGCTGCCGTAGTCCGGAGGTCGTCGGCGGCTGCCACGGGCGTCCACGAACCGAACGCCAGCCGAACGCCAGCCTGCGCCAACTCGGCGATCCCGTTCAGGCCGACGGCGCCGTCGAGGCGCTGGAACGTGGGGAGCACCACCGGCGCTTCCGCTTCGCGCAGGCGCGCCGCGATCCGGTGCGCCTCGACAGGGCCGAGCAACCGAACGTGGAGCCGCAGTTCTCCGGCAAGCGCCAGGGCTGTCTGAAGCTGGTCCACCTCGTCGCACTGGATCCACACCGGCAGCCGCTCCTGGCGCGCCTCCGCGAGGGGACTGCCGGCTTCGGCCGCTGAGAAAGCACGCCGCAACAGCTCTTCGAGGTCCGGTCGAGTCGTCGGTTCGCGAAGCGGCAGCAGGGCGGCGTCTGTCAACGACACGCCGAGCCCGGCCCGCGGCTCGAGGACTCGGCACGCACCGTCGCTGCGGTCCAGCTTCACAATGGCCGTCAGCCCGCCGACGGCGTTGTGTTCACCGGGCACCAAGTGGACTGTCGTCACCCCGGCGCGAAGCGCCTCCAGCAGCGAAGGCGCCTTGGGCGCGAAGGCGTCAAGCACCGTGAGTTCCGGGGTGACGGCGTCGAGCGTTTCCTCGCGTTCGTAGTAGAGACCGAGGTACGACGCGCAGTCGATGAATCCGGGCGTCAGCGTGCGTCCATACAGGTCAATTCGCTTCGCCCCCGGCGGCGCTTCGAGCTTCTCGCCCACGGCGCGAATAACGCCGTCCTCTACCAGCACGTCGGCCTGCGGCAGTGTCGCGCCCGAGACAATGACGACTCGCGCGTTCCGCAGGAGCAACGTGTCACCCTCCGCGAACGACAGACTCAGAACCAGGAACACGGCACCCAAGGGACGCCCGAACTTGTTCGGGTACGGAGCGCGAATGCCACCCCAAACGAGACCAGCTCTCATTGCGCGCCTCCGTACACGAGCTGCCCGTCGATGAACACCGCCTGAACGGCTGCGTCGGGCGCCCACGGCTCGCTGGCGAAGACCACAATGTCGGCGTCGCAGCCCGGCGCAAAGCTGCCCACCCGCTTCTCGACTCCGAGCACGCGGGCCGCGTCGACCGTGACGGCTCGCAGTGCCGCGTCGCGCCTCAGGCCGCCGCGGATTGCTTGGGCGATTGCCACGCCCAGGAACTGCGACTCCCTGCCTGTGTCGCCCCCAGTTCCCACCAACACGTCGATGCCGGCCCGGCTCAAGGCGGCTGCATTGCTCAGTGAGTGGTTCCTCAGATCGAGCTGCGGGAACAGCCGGAACGACTGCACCACCGGCGCCACGATGACAGGCGCGTGGGCAGCGGCGATCTCGTCCACCAGCCGATACGCCTCGGTGGCGCCCTCCAGGATCAGCTTGAAGCCGAACTCCTGCTGCAGCCGCAGCGCGTTGCGCACGCAGTCTTCCCGGTACGCCTCAAGCTGGAGCGGCACCGCGCCTCGGAGCACCTGTACCAGCGCGCCCTTGGCCGGGTCGCGCTTCGGCCGCGCCGGGCGCTCCGGCTTCTTCTCGCCATTGGGCTTCGCGGCGCCAGCGTTCTTCTTGGCGTCCTGCGCCTTCTTGGCTGCCTTCTCGTACTTGCGGAGTTCCCGCTGATAGCCCTCATACTCGTCGAGGTATCGCTGAGCGGCCAACAGCTCCTCGCGAATGGTGGCGTAGTCGGCCAATCGTTGAATGGACGACGAGATGTTGTCCTGGCTGACCCCGAGGCTGCCCTTCACTGCCACGCGCCGTTTGACCACGAGTTGATCCCGAAGCTCGGCGCCGTTGAGCTTCACCACTGCCGTCAACCCGCCCAGCGCGCCCTCGCTTCCAGGAGACACATACACGGAGGTGACGCCCTGGGCCAGGACTTCCTGCCGGTCTCGGTCGTAGGGGTCGAGCCCGTCGGTGAGGTCGAAGTGCGGCGCGACCCGCTCGTCTTCGCCCTTCTCGGCAGGGGGGACGAACAGCCGCGAAGAGCAGTCGATCAGCCCCGGCAGGGCCAGCCCGGTGGGGAAGTCGAGCACCTTCACGCCGGCCGGCGCCTCGCCCTTGGGGACGACCGCTACGATCTTCCCGCCGCGGATGACGATGGCACCGCCCTTGATCGCCGGTCCATACAGCGGGAGGACACTACCTGCTTGGATGACCAAATCCGGCGGTGGCTCCGGCCGGGGCGCTTCGGCCGCCGCCGCGAGGGCGCAAGCCAAGCGGGCGGCTAACAGCATCAGGGCCACGCGAGTTGGGGGGGAGGGCAGCTTCATGGGCGGGCAAGGACGGAAGGGACTGCAGGGACGCAATGGGATTCGCGCCAGCGACCGAAACCCCTTCTGCCGGGGCAGGACCGGCGGGACTGAACCGGCAAGGGGATTCGCTGTCGCCGGAGAACCTCCTGCTCGACGCGCCGGCGGGTAACCACTGTCGGCGCCAACCCGTTCCTCCAGGAGAGAGACACCATGAAGCTCTGCGCAATCGTTGGTCTGACAGCACTGGCCGCCTCGCTGATCGCCCTCCCCGTCTGGGCGGAAGCCGGCGGCAAAGCGACCGGCAAGGCCGGCGCCCCAGCCCGGCGGCCGGACCCGAGCCTGGCGCCGATTCAGGACGTGGCCGGCCTGCCGCGCGTCTTGCTTATCGGCGACTCCATCTCGATGGGCTACACGCTCCCGGTGCGAGAGCTGCTCAAGGGCAAGGCAAACGTCCACCGTATCCCGACCAACGGTGGCCCGACCCTCAGAGGTCTGGAGAGCCTGAAGCGCTGGTTGGGCGACGGCAAGTGGGACGTCATCCACTTCAACTGGGGGCTGCACGACCTGAGGCTGGATGACGCGGGCAAGTACCAGGTGCCGCTCGACGAGTACGCCAAGAACCTGAAGGAGCTCGTCAAGCAGTTGAAGGCGACCGGCGCCAAGCTGGTCTGGTGCAGCACCACCCCCGTCCCTGAGAAGTGCACGCCGCCACGCAAGAACGCCGACGTGATCGCCTACAACGCCGCCGCTAAGAAGATCATGGACGAGAACGGCATCGCCCTCGACGACCTCTATGCCTTCGCGCTGCCCAAGATCAAGGAGCTCCAACTGCCGGACAACGTCCACTTCGGCCCAGAGGGATCGGCGGAGTTGGCGAAGGCAGTCGTTGCGAGTCTTCAGCCGGCGTTGGCGAAGTAGGGGCGTCGACGACCGCCCTCAAGCCCGTCCCGCGTTTCGCCGCACCGACTCGATGTAGTCCTCTTCCACCTTGCGCTCGAAGCTCCGGAACCCGGCCAGTTCGAAGCCGTGTTTCTGCGCGAGTTGGCCAATGCGCTCGACCTGGTCGATGGCCAGGTCGCGACCCAGGGTGTAGGACTCGTAGGTGCCCTCCAACGCGCAAATCATCGTCTCGGACATGCAGGCGTAGGCGGTGCCGGGGGGGAAGCCGAAGTTGAAGCCGAAGTCCGGCTCGCCGGGCACGGCGATCATGCCGCCCTCGATGACGAGTACGTCGTTGCGTTCTTCCACGACGCGGCGCGACACGTCGCGCGGCCGGGCGACATCGCAGACGACGCTGCCGCGCTTCAGGTCTTTCGCTTGGACGATGGCCTTGGCGGCGCTGCTCACGGCGATGACCAAGTCTGCCTGGGGCAGTGCGGTGGACACCTCGGGGGCAACTTCGACCTCGCACTTGCCCTGCTGCTTGAGGTCGGCCACGACGTCGGCCACAGCGTCGGGGTTCTTGTCGATGAGAATGAGCTTGGGCAGGCGGCGCGCCATGAGCCGGGCGCAGACTTTGCCGATGGACCCGCCCGCGCCGACCACAGCGCCGACAGAATCGGCCGGGGCGTTCATCAGATCGCCCGCTTTGAACAAGCCCTCGACGGCCGTGGCAACCGTGTAGCTATTGCCCGAGGTGACGGCAATATCGACCCCCGCCTTGATGGTGACCCCGGCGTCGCCAACCACCGACGTGAACGCGCCCAGCCCGACAATGCCGGCCCCGAGTTCTTGCGCCAGCTTCGCCGTGGCGGTGATCTTGTCCAGCACGAAACCCTCGTCCAGCGCCAGCATCTGCCGCGCGGTGAGGGGGCAACCGACCAACCACCCCTCCAACTCCGTGCCCGTCTTGGAGCGAACGCCCGTCACGTGCGACACGTACTTCGGCTCCATCCGCTTGACGACCCACTCGACGGCGCTCTCCGGGAGGAAGTTGGCGATCTTGTACTTCCGCGCCACGTCGGACTTGTCCATCGGATGGATGATGAAGGCGAATTTCTCCACGGAAGACCCCCTTGGGGTGAGGCAAGCACCTCGCACGAAATCGTGCTGGGCGGATTCGGGTCCTGAAAGGACCGGGTGAGAGTAGCCCAGTGGCTTCAGCCCTGGGGTCTGGGGCCCGCGAACCTCCCGAAGTCCCGAAGGGACGGCTGACTCACCCCAGCAGTCGTCCCTTCAGGACTTTCCTGTTGTCCGCGGCAGATAGTGCCAGGGCTGAAGCCGCCGGGCTACTCTCAAGCTGCCCTTCCAGGGCGAAGACCATGTGCTTGCCAGCTCTCATGCGATTGCCCTCGGGGCAACGCTGACTTGACGGACGAAGGGCGGCGCGGTCTGTCTACGGAGCGGGCGCTGGGGACTCCCCGGACAAGTCCGGGCGTCCTGGGAACTCGGTGTTCCTTCTATGGAGCGGGCGCCGGAAGCTCCAGCGTCTGCCGGTACTCGGTCAGCAACGCTTCGAACTCGGCGAGCGATCCCACTTTGCACGCCTTTTGCCGAACGTGCGAGGCGTTGGGCAGGCCCCGCAGGTACGGAACCAGGTGGCAGCGCATCTCTCGGCTGGCGGTGAGTTCGTCGGTCCACTCCACCAGCATGCGCGCATGTCGCAGCGCAGTGGCGATTCGCTCGGCTGGGCTCGGACCGGCAAGGACTTCGCCCGTCCGGAAGTAGTGTGCCACGCGGCGGAAGAGCTGCGGCTCGCCCGCGGCCGCGCGGCCGATCATGACGGCGTCGCAGCCGGCTTGCCGCAAGAGAGCGACGGCGTCCTCGGGAGTGCGCACGTCGCCGTTGCCGATCACCGGGAGGGAGACCGCCGCTTTCACCTCGCCAATCGCGGCCCAGTCTGCGCGGCCGCCATACCCCTGCGAACCGACCCGACCGTGGACCGTAATAGCAGCGATGCTCTCTTGCTCGAGCCGTCTGGCGAATTCCACGGCGTTGCGCTCCTCGTGGTTCCAGCCGAGTCGGGTCTTCACGGTCACCGGGACCGACACCGCACTGGTGACCGCACGGGCGATAGCAGCGGCCCGCTCGGGGTTGCGCATCAGTACGCAGCCCGCGCCGGCCTTGGCGACCTTTGGCACCGGACATCCCATGTTCAGGTCCAACGCGTCGACACCCGTCTGCTCTGCGCGCCGGGCCGCTTCCGCCACGAGCTGCGGCTCCCCACCGAAAAGCTGCAGGCAGACGGGGCGCTCGGCTTCCAGGTGGCGCATCAAGTGCCCGGTCTTCTCACTCCCGTAGACGATGGCATTGGCGCTGAGGAGGTCCGAGACAACCAGCCCGCAGCCCTGCTCGCGGCACAGCAGCCGAAAGGGCGCACTGGTCAAGCCCGCCATCGGCGCGAGGACCGTGGGCGGGTCGATGGTGAGAGGACCCAGGCGGAGGGGCGTCGGGAGGAGAGGAGCGAATTGAGGGGCATCGCTTGACACTCCCGGTGCCCTCACCCCCGAGCCCATTCCGCATTCCGCACTCCGCATTCCGCACTCCGGTACGCTCATTGGTTCCGCCGGTAGATCTCTTTCAGTCCCCACAGGGTGAGCAGCGGGGCGATGTGGTCGACCATCCCTGTGTGCGGCGCGATCAGCTCGGCCTGCCCGCCGGTGGCGATGACCTTGGCGTCGGGAGACAACTCGGCCCGGAACCGGGTGATCAACTCCTTCACCAGCCCCACATAGCCGTAGACGATACCGGACTGCATGCTGCTCACGGTGTTGCGGCCGATGGCGACCTTCGGCGGCAGCAGCTCCACGCGCGGGAGTCTGGCGGCGTGCCGAAAGAGCGCCTCGGAGGAAATGCTGATACCCGGGGCGATGGCGCCGCCCAGGTAAGCGCCGTTCGCGTCAATCGCGTCGAGGGTGGTTGCAGTGCCGAAGTCGACGACGATGCACGGGCCGCCATACCGAAGGTGCGCGGCAACCGCGTTGACAACGCGGTCGGCACCCACCTCCCTCGGGTCTTCATACTCGACGGCGACGCCCGTCTTCACGCCCGGGCCGACGATGACCGGTTGCTGCCTGAAGTAGCGCTCGCACATGGTGACCACGGGATCGATCAACGTCGGCACCACCGTGGCCAAGATGATCCCGTCGATGTCGGCGAGGCGAATGTCCCGCAGGTCGAAGAGCGCCTTGACCTGCAGGAGGAACTCGTCTGCCGTTCGGTTGGTGCCCGTCGCCAGGCGCCAATGCCCGACCAGCTCGTCCCCGTTGAAGACGCCGAGCACGATGTTGGTGTTTCCGATGTCGATTGCGAAGAGCATGGTTCGTTCGTGCGTTCCGTGAACTCAGTGTCTCAGTGGTGCAGTCCTTGTCCTTGTAGGATCTCGCCCCCGTTCGGCACGCCATGCAACGACGCCGCTGCACGCACGGCGCGCAGGATCGCTTCCTGCACCATCTCCGCAGCGGCGGCGCCGATGGTGTTGACGTCTCCGGGAAGCCGGCCGGTTGCGGCAGCGAAGAGCGTGTCGCCGTCGAACAGGGTGTGTGCCGGGCGCACTGCGCGGGCCAGTCCGTCCTGCGCCATGAACGCGACGCGGTTGGCCTCCACCTTGGTCAGCGCGGCATCGGTGGCGACGACGCCGATCACGGTGTTGGTGGCGGGCGTGCCGAAGCTCGGGCGATGCGTTCCGGACTTCATCCGCGCGGTCGTGTTTGCGAAGCGCCCGGTCGCGGGGTCGCGCGCGCCGGCGACGATCTCCCCGGTGGCGGGATCGATCACGTCGCCAAAGGCGTTCACCGCGACCAGCGCCCCGACTGTGACGCCCTCGCCAAGCTTCACCGAGGCGGAGCCGACACCGCCCTTGCAGGCGTATTGTACTCCGTAGAGCTTCCCGACGCTGGCCCCCGTGCCGGCGCCGACGTTGCCTTCCGCCGGCGGTGAGGCGGAGGCCGCGTCGCAGGCCGCCCGGCCCATTGCTTTGTCCGGTCGAACGCGCGGAGCGCCAACTGCGAGGTCGAACAGGACGGCGCCCGCGACGATGGGCACTCGCGTGACGCCCACGTCGAAGCCGCGGCCCCGCTCCTCCAGCCAGTCGATGACGCCACACACTGCGTCGAGTCCGAACGCGCTCCCGCCGGTCAGGACAAGCGCGTCTACGTGCTCAACGACGTTGCCGGGATCCAGCGTGAGTGTTCCGCGCGTGCTGGCTGCTCCGCCACGCACGTCGACGCCGCCGGTCGTTCCTTCCGGCAGCAGCACAACCGTGCAGCCGGTTGCAGCCTGCTCGTCGGTTGCGTGCCCGACAAGCACGCCTTCGATGTCTGTGAGTGAGTTCGGCATCGTGGGACGCACCCCGGGAAACGGGATAGAATAAGCTTCCGCCTTGCCTGGGCCCAGAGTGATTCTCCGTGCGACTGAGACAGCCTGCCAGACAACCGAATCGAGGGTCCTTCCGCGACCTGGCTGAGTCCGAGATCGTCGTCGCGCTCTTCCGCACGCTGGTCATCATCCTGGTGGCGTTGCTTCCGCGTATCAGCCAGACGCGGGTTGTTGTCACCGACGCCGCGTTCTACTTCTTGATCGGCGCCAGCGTCTACAACCTGCTCACCGCGCTCCTCTACTGGCGCCGGATCCGGTTCCCCTATCAGCGGCACGTCATGCTCCTCATCGACCTGGCGCTGGTGACGATCTACCTCAACCTTGGCGGGCTGCCGCGGAACCAGCTCTTCCCGCTGTACTTCCTGGTGACCATCGTGGCGGCGATGTGGTTCAAGGTCGGCGGAGCCGTCCTCGTCGCCACTGTGGCGAGCTTCCTCCACGTGTATCTCGTCTCCACCAGTGGGTTGCAGACCGAGGCGGTGCTGGATGCCCTGCGACAGAGTCTGAGCGCCGGCATTCCGTTCCTCTACCTGATTGCCCTCCTGTCGGGATACCTCTCGGAGGCGCAGGAGCACGAGCGGTCGAACCTGGTGGAGGCGCGAGAGCTGATCGACCAGTACGAGAACGAAATGCGGTTCTCCCGTCAGATTCACCGCCTCCTGCTGGCAGGACCGGTACCCGAGACGGAAGGGCTGGACGTCGGCTGGCGCGTACAGCCTGCTCGGGTGAACGCCGGGGGCGACTACTTCGACGTGCTGAAGCTGGCCGACGGGCGCCTCGGTCTGTGCATCGCCGATGTGGCGGGGAAGAGCCTCGATGCGCAGATCCGGCTACCGCTGCTCAAGTACGCTCTGCGGGCGGTGGCGCCCGAGTCCGGTTCGCCCGGATACGTGGTGACCAAGCTCAACGGACTCGTCTACCAGGACCTGCAGCCGGACATGTACATCGGGCTGTGCTACGCCATCCTCGACCTCCGCAACGGGCGCCTCGACTACTGCAACGCGGGCCACGTGCCCCCACTGCTCAGCCCGGCCAACGGCAGCGAGCTGAGAGAGCTGACCACGCTCGGTCCGGCGCTCGGCGTCATGCCGGACTGGGACTACCCGGAGGCGCAGGCTGAAATGGGCGAAGGGGACACGCTGGTCATGTACACCGACGGCGTGCTCGACGCCCGGGATCAGGAGTCCGAACCCTACGGCGAAGCCCGGTTCCGCAGTCTCCTGCACGACAACCGCAGCGCCGAGGCCCGCCCGCTGGCCAACACGCTGGTGGACACGGTCAACGAGTTCGAACGCGGCGGCAAGCACGACGACCTGACGGTGCTGGTGGCGAAGCGGGTCGCGGCGGGTGGGGCGTAGGTTCCTCCGGGACCGCTGCCGCCAAGCCAGGGCGCCTGGACGCGGGCCAGCCAGTCTGGCAGGCAGATTGGTCGATCTGTCAAGGAGGCCAGCCGATGTGCCAAGCAGATTGATCTACCTGTCAAGCAGATTGGACGACCTGTCAAGCAGATCAGCCGATGTGACAAGCGGATTGGTCGATCTGTCAAGCAGACTAGCCGATCTGCCAAGCAGATTAGCCGACCTGTCAAGCGGATTAATCGATCTGTCAAGCAGATTAGCCGATCTGCCGAGCAGATTAGTCGATCTGACAAGCGGATTGGTCGATCTGTCCATCGAGGCCGGCTGACCGGCCATTGTGAACGCCCGATCCGCCACCAAGGGGCACCAACCTTCCTGGAGGTTCGCCCAACCCTCCAGGCAGGTCGGTCCCTCTGCCAGCCGCAACCGGGCACCACCTGAACTACCGCTCTGCGGAAACCAATTGCCAATGCTCCGCTCGACCTGCCAGACAGGCAGCACCACGCCGGGCACGCTGCAAGATGATGCCTGCTGTTCGTGCTGTTGGCAAGAGGCGGAGATTCACGGCCAGAATGAGAACGCGAACACGATGGGGCGACATCCCTGAACCGGCACGGCTGCAGCGAAGTGAAGCGCGTAGGTGTGTGCCCTGGCATCCGCGGTGAGGAGGCGAGTGGCGGAGGGGATTGCCGAGGCAGGTCGAGAGCTATAGACTGTGTACTGGCATGGGCGTCGTGATTGAGTGCGCCAATGTATCGTGGGAGCGTCAGTATGGACAAACGATATCAGGTGTTCGTCAGTTCAACGTACAAGGACCTGAAAGACGAGCGCCAAGCCGTAATGCACTCCCTCTTGGAGATGAACTGCATACCTGCGGGAATGGAACTGTTCCCCGCCGCAAACGAGGACCTCTGGACGCTCATTGCCAAGGTGATAGATGACTGCGACTACTACTTGGTGGTGGTGAAGGAGAGGTTTGGATCGTGGACTCCCGGTCGCGAGTGTAGCTACACGGAGAAGGAGTACCGGCATGCGCGTGACAGAGGCATACCCTCGGCTGCCTTCCTGTTCGAAGGTCCGGACTGGGCGGCAGTTGAGCAGGGAGGACAGACAGCGGATGAGAGCCGCCGTGTGCGTGAGTTCCGGGAACTACTGGCGGAGAGATCATGCGGACACTGGGCGACGCCAGATGAGCTAGCCCGGCGGGTAGCCACAAGCCTCCCGAGCCTCATTCGTGGCCATCTTCGCCTCGGATGGGTGCGCGCAGGGGCTGACTCGGCCGATGACCAGGAGGGGGTGGCGAAGCTCCACAAGCGAATTGAGGAGCTTGAGGCGCAGTTGGCAGGAGCACAGCAAGGCGACCTGCCAGACATCGCGGACCTGTTGCAGGGCGAGGATCCGCTGCCGCTCAAGTTCCGGTTCGTGGCCGAAGACACCCACTTCGACATCCACGAACCGTCCACGGACCAGTTCCGCCCGACGGTGAACGAGGTTTTCAAGGCGATCGGACCGCGAATGATGGCTCTCGAATCCCAGCAGAGCATCTATGCTGCCCTAAACGCGTTCACCGAGAAAGAGAACGTTTCACGAATGGAGCAGGCGTGGCCAGGCAGGAAGGTCGGATCGTTCGTTGTAGACCAGGGCGACTTCGACACGCTGCTTGTCCAGCTCCGGGCACTGCGTCTCATTCGGATGAAGGCGCTGGAGCAGGGCCCTGGAGAGACGCACAACTGCTGGATCCTGACACCGCGGGGGACCGGGGTCCTGACGAGCCTACGCGCCATCCGCCGTCCATCAGCGTTTGAAGACTTGGGGGATCGGGGAACGGGGTGACAGCCACGCCCTTGACCACGATAGGGGATGGGGTCACCCGATTGACCTCACTGGCTCAGGCGCCTGCATCCTCGTCGTCTCCGTCGGTTCCGCCATCATCTGTTCGCGTCCTCGCGCGCTTTCCCTTCCGCCTCCGACTTCCGGAAGTCGAGGGCGTGGGTGCGATCCCGCTCCTGACCGAGCCACGCCACCGCCACCACGGGTCGCTCCCCTGCTTGCCTTTCGCTCCCTTTTCGGCTACCTTCTTCAGCGGTGGTCCGTAGCTGCATCGAGGATCACGAGGAGAGACAGACGATGACGAACCTAACAGACCTGAGACCCCGACTGCTGATGGGCCCCGGCCCGTCCGACGTGCATCCCCGCGTTCTGGAGGCGATGGCTCGCCCGACCGTCGGGCACTTGGACCCGCAGTTCCTCGGCGTCCTCAACGACATTCGCGAGAGGCTCCAGGCCGTCTTCCAGACGAAGAACGAGCTGACGCTGGCCGTCAGCGGCACCGGCTCCGCCGGCATGGAGACCTGTGTCGTCAACCTCATCGAGCCGGGCGACAAGATGCTGGTCTGCATTGCCGGTGTGTTCGGGCAGCGGATGACCGACGTGGCGCGGCGCGCCGGGGCCACGGTGACGACCATCGACGTGCCGTGGGGTCAGGTGTTCACGGCGGAGCAGGTCCAGGCGGCGATCAGCCAAAGCGGCCCGTTCAAAGTCGTCGGCATCGTCAACGCCGAGACCAGCACGGGCGCCGCGCAGCCGATCCCGGAGATCAGCAAGGTGGTGCACGACGCCGGCAGTCTGCTGCTGGTCGACACCGTCACCAGCCTCGGCGGCATGGAGGTCGACGTGGACGGTTGGCAGATCGACGCCTGCTACAGCGGCACGCAGAAGTGCCTCTCGTGCCCGCCCGGTTTGTCGCCCGTCACCTTCAGCCCGGCCGCTGTCGCCGCGATGGACGCCCGCCAGACCAAGGTGCAGAGCTGGTACCTCGACATGAGCCTGGTCCGGCAGTACTGGGGAACCGAGCGGCTCTACCACCACACGGCGCCGATCAACATGAACTACGCCCTGCACGAAGCGCTGCGGCTGGTGCTCGACGAAGGCTTGCAGGCACGCTGGCAGCGCCATGCGCGCGTCCACGAGTCGCTGAAGTCGGAACTCGAATCGCTCGGCCTGCGCTACCTCGCCGATCCGGCTCACCAGTTGCCGATGCTCAACGCCGTCGCCACGCCCGAAGGCGTCGACGAAGGCGCCGTCCGCAAGCGGCTGCTCGACGAGTACGACCTCGAGATCGGCGGCGGGCTGGGCGAGCACAAAGGCAAGGCGTGGCGGATCGGGCTGATGGGCGAGAGCGCGACGCCGCGACACGTGGAGGCGCTGGTGTCGGCGCTGAAGACGCTGCTGTAGCCTCGCCCACACTGGCTGGCGAGTCTGCCGGCGGCTGTGCCGGATTGCATAGCTCAATGCGAAAGCAGCAGGAGAATCGCCCATGGCGCAGGACGCAGCTATGCTGGACCCGTCTCCCCGCGCGGTCGTGGTGCCCTTCGGTCGGCAGACTGACGAGGTGGGCACGTGTGCTTCGCAGCTCACGGAGCGTCTCACCGAGTATCTGGACCAAGGCGGATTCGCGTGCGACGTGGCGAGACACGAGGGAACGGTGCATGTCGCGCCCGCCTACACCGACGACGCGCTGCGCTGCTACGAACTGGGCAAGCACCTCGGCGCGGATTTGGTGTTCTGGGGCGAGGTGCGCAGGGAGGTCCGGCAGGACCAGGGTGCCGGTGGCGGAGAGGGGCCGGCACCTTGCGCAGACGCACTGCCGTTGCGAGTGGACATGGCGTGGTTCGACTTCCGCACGGGTGATTCCATCGGCTTCTTCTGGCAGATAGCCCCCAGTACGCTGCAGCGGAAGTGGGCTACGTTGGATGACCTGCCCGTCTTTCTGCGTGAGCTACCCGTTCGAGTGGTGCTCCCGCAAGGACCGCCGATGAGGGAGTCGCTTGCGGAACTGGAAACACGCTGGGGCGCACACGAGCCGCTGCGCGGGTTCTTGGGCGTTGATGTCCGGGACAGCAGTGGCGACGTGACCCTCGTCATGCCCGATTCGCCCGCAGAAGTGGCGGGCCTTCAGGTCGGCGACATGATCGAGGTACTGAACGAACAGCCTGTCGCTCGGCGCGCCGACGTCCGTGCCGTCCTCAGCCAAACGAAGGAGGGCGACACACTCCGGGTGCGGTACCGACACGGTCGCACAGCACGAGCGAAGCAAGTGGTGCTTCCAAGCAGTGAACGTTGGTGTGAGAGCCGCGAACGGAAGCGACTCGACGCACCGGCACCCGACTTCGAGACCCTGACGCGCCATGGGGAGACGCTTCGGCCGTCTGACCTGCGCGGACAAGTGGTGCTGTTGCACTTCTGGGCAACGTGGTGCGGCTCCTGCAGCACGCGGATGCCCACGGTGCTCTACTGCCACGAGCGTTTTGCCGACCAGGGCCTGCGGGTCCTCTGTATCAACGAAGACAGAGAGCGCGAGGTGGCCTCCGACTACCTGCGCGCCAACAAGCTGCCGCTGACTCACGTACTGGATCACGCCGAGGGCAGCACCGACTCCGCCATTGGTCCGCTGGGACAGCTCTACGGGGCGGTCTGCGTCCCCTACGACGTGGTCGTTGACCGTCGAGGGGCTATCCGGGCACTCGGGTTTGGGGGAGTAGAGCTGGTCCAGGCGATCCGCCACTGGCTAACGCAACCGTAGCCGTCGCTCACGCGCGCTCAAGCGCAGCGCAGCGAGGTACAGGCTGCGTGCCTGGTTACTTGTCGGGGCGACACAGAACTTCGCGGGCGTTCCGCGCGTCAAAGCGGAGACTGAAACCAAGGCGGGCAGAGGAATCATTCGTGTCCGCGCTTCGCTTGAACACCCCAACGGATGAAGACGTAGCCCGATCAAACGCCGGGCGTTTGCGCGCCAAGCCGAGGGAGTCCCTCCGCTGGCGCGTCGGGCTACATTTTCGAAGGAGAGAAGCGAGATGGTATTGAGACGGATTGGGTTGGCGGTGCTGTTCGGTGTGCTGGTGGGGCCGTGCCTTCCGGTTGAGGTCCAGGCGGCGGATTGGCCCCAGTTTCTCGGGCCCGACCGCAACGCGATTGCGCCGGAGTCACCCAAGCTCCCCCGCTCGTGGCCTGCCGGTGGGCCGAGGGTGCTCTGGAAGATCCCGGTGGGGCCGGGATACGGCGGCGCTGCGGTCTTCGGAGACAGCGCGTTGATCCTTGATCGGGAGAACAACGCGCAGGATGTCCTTCGGCGGATCCGCCTCGCAGACGGGCAGGAAGTCTGGCGCCGCACCGACGAGGCGCCAGGGACCTTGCCGCACAACGGGACCCGCTCGACGCCCGCCACTGACGGCAAGACCGTGTACTCCATCGGCCCCTTCGGCCACATTTGCGCTGCGTCGTTCGTGGACGGGACCGTGCTGTGGCAAGCCAAGCTTCTCGAGGACTGGGGCGCCAAGCTCCCGCAGTGGGGGGTGTCGCAGAATCCGCTCCTCTACGGCGACTCCTTGATCGTGGCTCCGTGGGGGACCAAGGCTGCTGTCGTCGCCTACGACAAAGCTACCGGCGCAGTGAAGTGGACGACGTCCAATCCCGGCGGCGTCCAGCTCGACTACAGCTCCCCGATGCCGCTGACCGTCGCTGGCGCGCCGATGCTCGCGGTCAGCGGGAAGGGCGCCTACACCATCGGTGTCGATCCGGCCACTGGCAGTCAGCTCTGGAAGTACGATGGGTACTCGGTCAAGATCAGCATCCCGTCGCCGCTCCACGTCGGCGCCGGTCGTATCGTGTTGACCGGTGGCTACGGGGCCGGCGGCGCGATGTTCAAGGTCAGCAAGGACGGCGACGGCTTCAGCACAAGCGAAGTCTGGAAGAGCACCAAGGGCATCATGAGCAGCAAGATCCCCCAGCCGATCCTGTACGAGGGCTTCCTCTACGGGAACAGCAGCGACGACAAGGGCGGCTTACGCTGCATTGCGCTGGACGGCCAGGTGAAGTGGGAGACCGGTAACCGCCCAGGATTCGGCATGGGGAACTTGATCCTGGTCGACGGGCTGATCTTCCTCCTCAACGGCGACGACGGCACGCTCGTGATGGCAGAAGCGAACCCGAACGAGTACAAGGAACTGGGACGCGCGTCCTTCCTGAGCGGGCCTGAGGTGTGGGGCCCCCTCGCGTACAGCAACGGCAAGCTCATCATCCGCGACCAGAAGACGCTGGCGTGCCTCGACCTCATGGCGGTCGGCGGCTGACGGCTCGGCGGGCGGGC
>Ga0210028_1000413_pt1 | contig 37535 bp, 42 predicted proteins | sample CryGeymeta201513_FD_185468 | JGI IMG/M metagenome (GOLD analysis project Ga0210028, IMG submission 185468) | Groundwater microbial communities from Crystal Geyser aquifers in Utah, USA - Crystal Geyser metaG 2015-13 (SPAdes) (version 2) | ecosystem: Environmental > Aquatic > Deep subsurface >...
AAATAGAACCTTCAGGCTGTCCCATTTTTATTTTTTGTAGAAAAATTGTGAGTCACGATACCCAATTTGAGAAATGGAATAAGTGGTTAGACACAATCTATAGTGACGTCCAAGGACTACTTGTCAACCGCTATATTTATCAAGAAGTTCAAAAAATAATTCAAGCTAACCCCAAAATTCAGGTTGAAAGTTCATTTTATGAATGGATGGGCTATGTCTACGCAACAGCAGCGGTTATTGGAGTCCGTCGCCAACTTGATAAAGATAAGAGCAGCATATCTTTTATACGGCTACTTGAAGAAATACGAAATAAGCCAAAGATTGTTTCCAGAGAGAGATATATTTCTCTCTACTCTAATAGTATTCTCCCAAAGGATTTTGCCAATCATGATTTTGATACGCTCGTTGGCAAAGACAGAGCTTATATTGACCCCCAAAGAGTAGGAAAAGACATTGATTTACTATACAAAAAGGCTGAGAAAATTAAAAAATTTGTAAATAAAAGAATTGCTCATTTTGACAAATCTGATTTTAAAAATCTCCCTACAAATGCTGAGCTCGACGGGTGTCTTGACTATTTAGAAAAATTGCTAAAGAAATATTTGAGCATCTTTCGCGCTGAAGCACATATAAGTATAGTCCCTGTATGGCAGTACGACTGGAAACAAATATTTAAGTATCCTTGGATTGAAAAAGTCAGGCAATAGATTTCATTAAACAAAAACTTTGTAAAAAAGATTTTAGTTATGGCATAAAGAATAAAGAAAAAGAAAAAAAGGGGACGGTCTATTTTTTGAAGTTGAGAATTAAAAGAATGCCCGCAACGGACAGATAACATCTATTGAGGACGTCATTATCAAAAGAAAATCAAGCAGCGTGATATAATAAACCAAAGGAAACCGATGACAATAGAAATTATAGAAAGACAAATTCACAACAGGGGGGAAGTCTACACAATAAGAGTTCAAGAGAAAACTGTAAAAATTCTTTTCCTTTTCCATGCTATTGAAAGAATCAAAAAATGGAACATCAAGGAAGAAATGGTAGCTGAAAGTCTTCTTCTACCTGAGGAAGTAATAATTGGTCAATCGTTATTTTAAAGGGGGTGGTATTTATGAGTGGTATTTATGAAGATAAGATATTCAAAGGACGCTGATATTCTTCTGATAGAACTTAGGGATGGAACTCCTGCAGATTCAATAGATTTAAAGGAAGGAGTTATTCTTCATCTTGATAATGAAGGATTACCACTTGAAATTGAAATACTTGATGCTTCCAAGTTAGCAATGCTTAAAGAGATAAGTGTTATGACTCCTATTGAGGCTGTAAGATAGGAAAAAATAAAAGAGCAATTTAGTGAATGCCCGCACCGACAGATAACACGTTGCAAAAGACTAAAGTCCAAACCCTAGTGGGCTTCTTTTGCAACGGAAACGATAATGGGGTGTGTGGAAAAAGACAGAAATAGAGGATGTAAGTGTTTGACAGGATTTTGAAAGAGATGCGGGATAAAATCCGCAACCGTGAATATATTTTGACAATCCACGGGGAAGAAGAGATGGATAATGATTCCCTGTCGATCTATGATGTTGAACACTGTATTTTGACTGGAAGGATTCTCGAAAGGCAAAAAACAAAGTCACTACCGAGTGGAAATACTGCATAAATGGGAAATCCCTTTCCGGTGGTGAAGTTGAAGTTGTCGCAAAATTGAGTCCAACAGGAAAGTTGGTTATTATTACGGTGTATGTGCCATAATATTTTATGGGAAAAGGTAAAGAAATGATTTGTGATAATTGTGGAAAACAGGGTGCTCGTATCCGCAGAGTTGCAAGGACATACGGCAAGGGTAAAGACATTTTTGTGATAGAAAATGTTCCTATTGTAACTTGCCCGCACTGCGGAGAAAGTTATCTTGAGGCTGAAACACTGCATGAAATTGAACGCATTAAGTTGCACAAAAAGAGTTTTGCGGTTAAGCGTTCAGTTTCTGTGGTTGAATTTGCTTGAAGTAAAGAATACACGCACCCCACTCCACCCCACTCCACAGAAGGAAAAAAAGGGGACGGCTGTCCCAAAATGTTAGAACTTGTATCTTTGAGCACAACATATAGAGATAATCTATGGTTAAAACCCAATATGCTGTTATCGTTATTGACAATTTTTGAATTTTGGGACAGCCTGACGGTTCTATTTAAAGGCTGCCTGCAACGGACGTCTAACAACCGGGTTTGCGGCGCTTCAATATCCGGATTCGATGTTGGGGTCGCTCCATGTGCCACAGCAGACGGCGCAAAGCTGCAACTTGAACTACTTGAATCTGCTACAATTTAGCAGGATCAGAGCAATAGCTTAAATGCTCAAATTCGTGATTGATGAGGATATGCCTCGTTCAACAGCAAAGGTTTTAAGGACTAAAAGTTACGAGGCCTTAGGTGTGCGGGATTGGGGTTTTGGAAACCTCTTGCACTTTCCTATCGGCAGTCAATGTTGAAAAGCAGATGTCTAAATGGCTTACACACGGTGCTAAGCTATGGGAAGATTTATAAATGGAGGGACAGCCTCAAAAAATTCCTTAACAGATCTTTCCCAACCCTTGTAAGTATTGATTCTGGATGAAATTGAACACCTTCAATAATAAACTCCTTGTGTCTTACGCCCATTATCTCATCAATATCCGTCCATGCAGTTATCTCAAGGCAATCAGGGAGGGTCTCCTTCTTTATCACGAGGGAGTGATACCTTGTTGCCTCAAATGGATTTGGAAGACCTTCGAATATCGTCTTTCCATCATGGTTTATCATTGATATCTTTCCGTGCATGAGCCGTGGAGCCCTTACTATATCCCCTCCAAATGCTGCACCTATGGATTGATGGCCAAGGCATACGCCGAGAATTGAAATCTTGCCAGAAAAATGTTTTATCAATTCTACAGAAATACCAGCCTCTTTCGGCGTGCAAGGGCCAGGTGAGATTACAATCCTTTCGGGGTTCAATTTTTCTATCTCATGAATTGTAATCTTATCATTCCTGAAGACCTTTACATCCTCACCAATCTCTCCGAGGTACTGGACGAGGTTATAGGTAAATGAATCGTAATTATCAATCATTAATAACATCTTTTCACCTTATAATATGTCATTGCGAGCGCAGCGAAGCAATCTCATATAATAATAGACTGCTTCGTCGGTCGATGCGACCTTCTCGCAATGACAACTTTGTCGCTCAGCTTAATTCCTTTTCTGCCATATCAACTGCCCTCATCATACCCATTGCCTTATTCACCGTCTCAGTATATTCTTTCTCAGGAACCGAGTCAGCAACTATCCCTGCACCCGCCTGGACATAAACCTTGTTCCTCTTTATTACAAGTGTTCTGATTGTAATACAGGTATCCATATTCCCTGAATAACTGAGATATCCTACAGCACCTGCATACGGCCCCCGCCTCATTGGCTCAAGTTCCTCTATAATCTCCATTGCCCTTACCTTTGGTGCCCCTGTTACCGTGCCAGCGGGGAAACACGCCCCTAATACATCAAATGCATCCAGCCCGTTCTTTAAACTGCCTTCTACGTTTGATACAAGATGCATAACATGACTATACCTTTCAACAGTCATCAACTCTGTAACCTTTACAGAACCTGTTTTTGCAACCCTTCCGACATCGTTTCTTCCAAGGTCAACGAGCATTATATGTTCTGCCATCTCCTTAGGGTCTTTCCTGAGTTCTTCCTCAAGTATCTTATCTTCTTCTTCTGTCTCCCCCCTCTTTCGGGTGCCTGCAATAGGTCTCAAGATTATCTTTCTGCCTTCAAGCCTGACCAATATTTCAGGGGATGAGCCGACAAGCTGTGCATCACCTGTGTCAATATAATACATATATGGAGAGGGGTTGATAACGCGCAATGCCCTATAAATATGGAATGGCTCTATATCAAATTTACGCTCAAACCGCTGTGATAGTATGACTTGAACTACATCTCCTGACATTATGTAATCCTTTCCCTTGAGAACTGCATCCTCAAATGCCTCTTTTGTAAAAGATGATGCATAACCAGAAAGTTCAGTGTTTTCACCCCCTCCCTTACCCTCCCCCCTCGAGGGGGAGGGATGGGTGGGGGGGCTGACTTTTGACCGCCTTAGCCTTTCTATAATATCCTCTATCTTTTCCTCAGCCTCTCTGTATGCCTCCTCAGGAGATTTGTTATTAACATGGGCATTAGAGACAACCTTTATCTTCCCTTTAAGGTTATCAAATATAACTACTGTGTCTGTGACCATAAAAAACATATCAGGAAGTTCAAGCCCTGGCTTTTTTTCATCAGGGATGCATTCGAAAAATCTGGCCATGTCATAGCCTATATAGCCAACAAGACCGCCATAAAACCTCGGCAGCCCTATAACATCAACCGGATTGTATGCAGTAATCTCTCTTTTTATAACCTCAAAGGGATTCTCTACCTTAAATATTTTAGCCCCCATTTTATTATCTTTTATCTCTACCTTTTTACCCCAGCTTCTTATGACCCTTGATGGTCTTGAACCGAGAAAGGAATATCTTGCCCATTTCTCGCCGCCAACCATACTTTCAAGTAAGAATGACGGTGAACCTCCAAGCTTCAGGGTTGCTGACACTGGTGTTTCTGTATCGGCAAGGATTTCCCTATAGACAGGGATAAGATTTCCCTTTGAAGAAAGAAACTTGAACTTTTCTAAGTCGGGATACACTATATTGACAAAATCCGCCCTTTTTATTAGTATTTTTTAAAAATAGTTCTTTTAGTTTGTTAGTTATATTATAACCCAAATCCAGCGATAAAAAACGAGATTGCTTTACAACAGTTCGCAATGACATAATAAAATATTATTGCGAGGAGCGGAGCGGCGTGGCAATCTCAATTACTTAAAGAGAGATTCTTCGCTACGCTCAGAATGACAAGCGAAGGGCTCAGAATGACAATTTTAAATGGTTCATACAATTTACTTCTGAGTTTAGGTATAATTTAAATAAGCGATTTTTAAGTGCGGGAATAGCTCAGTTGGTAGAGCACAACCTTGCCAAGGTTGGGGTCGCGGGTTCGAGTCCCGTTTCCCGCTCCATTGGCGGCGTACCCAAGTGGCTAAGGGAGAGGTCTGCAAAACCTTTATGCAGCGGTTCAAATCCGCTCGCCGCCTCCAATATAAAAATCCCCTCCTGTTTTGAATTCCTGAATCTGTCAGGAACTGGTTTCGAATATTCGACATTGCTGAAAAATATCATTTTAGCTATGATATTTTTATGAAGCGCTTTTTGTTTATCATGCTGTTCATTACTTACTGTTCATCTGTTTATGGCGGGGAGATAGATGGTAAAACATGCCTTAAAAAGGGTAAGTATGAACTTGAAAAAGGTAAATATGAAGATGCCATATCCAGTTTATCTGCAGCAGAAAGAGAATTTCCTCTTCTGGGTGATTATGCCATGTTATGGCTTTCTGATGCCTATCATGAAACCGGAGATCATAAAGAGTCTCTGAAAACAGTTCGTGCCCTTCTTAAAAGATATCCAAATTCACCGCTTGGAAAGAAGGCACGCATCAGGGAGATTAAGGAGGCTGGAGAGGTTTCTGAAGAAAATATCCAGCAGATATATGAATCCTATATAAAAGACTATCAGGGTGATGCAGAGGTGAAGTATTTGTATGCCCTGTGGCTCAAGAAAAATGGCAAGAAAGATATAGCAAAGTCAGTCTTTAAGGAGATTTATTTGGATGCAGGCGATTTCTCAAATATGGCATACAACGAGTTGAGTTCTTCTGATATAAGTGTAGAAGACTTTATTAAACGTGCCTCAAACCTTATGAGGGTAATGGATTTCAAAGATGCTGAATCTGCCTTAATGTCTGCGTTAGCGAAAGACGATGGAAGCTTGAGAAATGAAATCCTGAAAGACCTTGGTCTTTCACTTTTCAGACAGAGAAAATATCGTGAAGCAGCAGATATCTATAAAAAGTCAAATGAGAAATACTGGGAGGTCCGCTCTTTATACCGTGCAGGAGAAAAGGAGATTTTCGGTTCTACCCTCGATGAACTTCTTAAAATGGGAGAAAAAAGGGCTGGTTCTATTCTTATAGTAGTTGCCTCTGACAAAAGGAGGGATGGAAATATTGAAGAAGCCCTAAGGATTTATCAGACTGTTATGGAACAATATCCATCACAGACTGAAGATGCCTTATGGGGCATTGGATGGACCTATTTTCTCACAGGAGAATACAAAAAGGCATCCGATGTATTCACAAGACTATATAATACCTACAACGATACTAAATATCTTTACTGGAAGGTACGCAGCCTCGAGTCAGGCGGAGAGGATGCCCTTAATATTTATAATACAATCATGAAAAAAGAACGCATTTTCTACGGCATTATGTCATATGCGAGGACCAAAAAATCTCTTGAAAAATCAAATACTAAAGTAACAAATACGTCCCATAGCGACACAAAAGAGAATGAAAATAATCCCCCCTCACCCCCCCTTAGTAAAGGGGGGCAGGGGGGATTTAAGATTGACCGTGTAGAAGCCCTCTTTGACCTTGGTTTATCAAAAGAGGCTTTATTAGAGTTGATTTACATTTCAAAAAATACCAGCTCAATAAAGGATATTTTTTATATCTGTTCAAAATTTCAGGAACTGGGGGAATATAAATATTCAGTCCGGCTGGTTGAAAAAATGCCGTACACAGAAGAACTTCACCACTTCTTGTATCCACTTGCTTACTGGGATATTGTTGAGGATCTTTCAAAAAAATACACTATTGATCCACTTTTAGTCCTTTCAGTTATGAGGGAAGAAAGCAGGTTTGATTCCGAGGCCAGGTCTGCTGCAGGGGCCTTCGGACTTATGCAGGTTATGCCCCAGACTGCATTCCGGCTTAGCAGCAGGTTGAAACTGAACAAAAACGGTGCACGTGAGTTATGTGATATTAAAAATAATCTTAACATTGGTATTCGTTATCTGAGCTATCTGATTAATGAATTTGGTTCTTATTCTTATGCACTTGCCGCTTATAATGCCGGAGAGGAGTCAGTAAGAAAGTGGCTCCAAAAGGGAAACTACAAATCTGTAGATGAGTTTATTGAGGACGTCCCATATAGTGAGACCAGGAATTATGTAAAGAGGGTAATAACCACTTTTTTTGAATATAAGCGTATTTCTTCAATAGAGGACGGAGTGATAGAAATTTCCCTTGAAAAATTGTAGACTTTAGTTTGAATCTTCTGTTATTTTAGATGCAATGGTTTTTAGGAAGACCCTCTTTGATGACAACCAAGATATAGATCAATCGAAAGATATAAAAAAGGAGGTTATGCCATTGGAAAAACTCAAGAATCTCGAGGATAAGATTGCAGCAGCAATTGATAAGGTCAAGACTCTTAAGGAAAAGAAGGAACTTATGGAGAGGAGGATAAAAGAGCTCGAGGGAATGTTAAATGAAAAAAATCAGGAGGTCGAAGAGCTCAGGTCAGAAAAGAATATAGTAAAAAGCCAGATCGAGGGTCTCCTCAATGAGCTTGAGACGATCGAAATGGAGTAAAGGACTATGGGTAGTGTCGAGGTCTATATATTAGGCCAGAGATATAATATAAAAGGGGACGCCCCAGAAGAACATATCAGGAAGCTTGCAGCCTATGTTGATAATAAGCTTAAGGAAGTTTATAGCTCATCACCTAACATTACGCCTGTGAAGGCATCAATCCTTACTGCACTTGATATCGCAGACGAACTATTCAAACTGAAGAATGAACAAGAAGAGATGACAAAATATATTGAGGAAAAGACAGATACACTGACTGCATTATTTGACTAAATCCGTTTTTTGCCTTGCTTTTTTTCACAATACAGAATCTGTGATTTTTTAATTTAAATGCATTTTTCGGGTAAATCTGGTAATGTTTAAATAAGGTCTATTGAGGAGGTAAAATTATGAAAATAGAGAAAGTAATGACCAAAAAAATAGAATACATTGAAGCCGATGCCTGCGTATATGATGCCATAGAAAAAATGGTTGACAGGAGGATCAGATCTTTAGTAGTAAAACCCAGAGATGAAAAAGATGTCTATGGAGTTGTCACTGTAAGGGACATTGTTTTTAAAGTCCTCGGAAAGAATCTTGACCCAGGTAAAATAAGAGTTGAAGAAATTGCGTCAAGGCCAGTCGTCAGCATTGATAGAGATATGGAGATAGAACACGTAATCAGTTTGATGAATAAGTTCAATATCACCAGGGTCTTTGTCCATGAAGGAAAGGAAATCATCGGGGTTGTTTCCTTATTGGATGTTATGGCTGATTCTCTAATAGAAAGGGCGAAAGGGGGTCGTGTTGCTTGAAAAGGTATTTTTCGGTGGTAAAACAGAGCAAAAGGTCATAGAAAATATAAAGAGGCACATAAAAATCCTCTGCTCCGCATCAGATTGTTTTAAGAAGGCCATTGAAGAGCGCAATAAGGATCTAATGTTTTGCGTTCCTGATCTGGAAAGGGAAGGGGACAGTATAAGGAGAGAAATAGTTTCAAATATCTATGAAGGGGCCTTTTTACCATTTCTCCGCTCGAATATATGCAGGTTTGTTGAAATAGTGGATGAAGCCTTTGATGTACTGGAAGACGCTGCCTATGAGTTTGAATATTTAGGTTCGAAATTAGATGAAGAGATAGAGGACGATTGTATTAAGATTGCGGATATAAACTTGAAGATGTGTGAGATGCTCTTAATTGCTTTCGAAACATTATTCAGCAAGGAAGATTTAAGGGAGAAAAACCTGGCCATCAGGATCTATGAGAAAAAGGTTGATGAAATAAAATTTGATTTGATTGAAAAGCTGAGAGAAAAAGAGGTAAAAAGCTTCTGGGAAGGTAAAATACTCTCAGACTTCATATCCTATCTTACACGTGTAAGTGATGTAATTGAAGATGCCAGTGATTATCTTTATATAATGAATGTGAGTTTAAGATAATATCATATGGCTCTACATGATTATTTCATTACATGGCAGAATTAGTTCCCCTTGCAGCCTGTATTTTAATAGCCTTTGGTATAGGTTCAAATGATACATCAAATGCCCTTGGGATATGCATAGGATGCGGGATAATAAGGTTACGAAAGGCTTTGTTCCCGTTCGGATGCCTCGTTTTGATTGGTATTATTATATCGGGTCAAAAGGTGATAAAGACGGTTGGAAATGACCTATTAGAGGTAAATCTTTCCATTTTAAGCATATCTTTATCTGTATCTGCTCTTTTAATCATATTATCTAATTGGAAGAGGTTACCCCCTTCAACGAATCAGGTAGTAATTGGAAGTTTAGCAGGTTCTGGAGTTGCTTCTGGAGTTGATGTGAACTTTTTGTCCCTTTCTAAGATTGTTTTTTCCTGGATCGTATCTCCTCTAACTGCCTTTTTCTTTTCCTTAATACTATATAAAATGATGGAAAAAACCCTTTCAAAATTGCCTTTATTTCGCATTGAGAGAATTCTGAGAATTCTATTATTTATAAGTGGAATGTTGATTGCCTATAACATCGGTGCTAATGAACTGGCGACTATTTTAGGCCCGGTTATTTATTCCGGATTGATCGATAGAATACAGGCGTCTTTCCTGGGAACTTTTTTCGTATTTCTTGGAGCAGTCCTTTTAAGCCACCGCGTAATAGAAACAGTTGGCAAAGGAATAACCACCTTAGACCCCTATTCAGGGTTTGCAGCGCAGTTCGGAGCAGGCCTTTGTGTACTATTTTTCACCCTTCTTGGAATGCCCATTTCGACAACCTATTGTATCATTGGAGGAATCAGCGGTGTCGGGATGTCAAAGGGAATGAAAACGGTGAGGATTGAACTGATTAAAAAAATAATTGCAAACTGGGTTTTAGCTCCATCTATAGCCTTTTTAATTTGTTTTGCAATTATGAGGGCATTGAGATAGATTCAATTTATTGACTTTCCATTTACCCCTCTTCGCCCTATGTTCCTCTACCTCTTTTCTCTTTGCCCCAAAGCCTTTCTTTCCCATCATCCCATAGGTAAGATTCTTGCCCTCTTCAACACCAGGCTGATTGAAAGGATTTATACCGAAGAGGGCACCTATAAAGGCTGCCGCTATTTCAAAGAAGTGGAATAACTGGCCTAAATGATATGCATCAATCTGCGGAATTATAATTGTCATGTTCGGTCTTCCGGCCTTTGCCAATGCCAGCTCAGTAGCTTCTTCCTCAGCCTTTATTAGTTCAGATAATGTATGGCCTGAGAGGTAGTTAAAACCTTCCGTACCCTTGAAAATATCAGGTATTTTTATGTCAACACCATAATCATTAATCCTGATAAATATAATAACTTTATCTTGGAGCCCTTCAGTCCATAACTGTAGTTGTGAGTGCTGATCTGTTGCGCCTAAAGAAGGATATGGTGTAAGTCCCTTCTCTTCCTTTCCAAGACTCTCCGCCCATAGCTGGCAGAACCATTCAGAGAGTGGTTTTAAACTGTCTGCATATGGAACCATTACATTAATAGTCCTATGTTTTTCCTTATCCATTAAATAAAGCAATACGCCGAAGAGATAGGCAGGGTTTTGCCAGAGTTCGGAGTCAGAGCATTTCTTGTGGATATCCATTGCGCCTCTTAGTAATTCATCTGAATCAATCCCTATAACTTTTGCAAGTAAAAGCCCGACGGAGCTCAATACAGAATATCTACCCACAACGCCCTGAGGAATAATAAGAGACCTCAATCCCTCTTCATTAACGATCTTTCTGAGATTTCCTTTTTCTGGATCTGTTGTAACTATAAATCTATTTGATGCTTCTCTTCCGAGTACCTTTTTCATCTTATTCCATAAGATCAAGAACGATGCTGCGGTTTCCGCAGTACTACCTGATTTTGATATAACATTCACAGAGGTAGTTTTTAAATCTACTAACGAAATTATATGCTTTAAAGTCCTGGGGTCAACGTTGTCGTATATAAATACCCGCGGCTTTTTCCGCAAGTTATGAAAAGGGCTCATGGCCTCCAGTATCGCCCTCGGCCCAAGGGCAGAGCCGCCTATACCGAGTATTAAGAAATTCTCTGATGTTTCCCTGATATGTCTTGCTGTATTCTTTATCTCAGAGGTGTCCTGAGAAAGGAGGTCTATGAATGCGAGTTCAGGCCAGGCCCTATCCTGTATCTGCTTATGAGCATCCTCTATCCTATCCCTGAAATTTTCTATTATGCCTCCTGAAAGCCCGTTAACACCGACTACATCTTCCATCATATTTGAAAAATTAAGCTCTATCATCCTACATTTCCTTTGAAGCTCTGAGGCCTTCTTTCATGATTACGATAAAAACAACGGTGAATCCTATGAGGAGGCCAAAGATATTTACCCGTTTGTAAATAACAAGGATGGTTAGTATAGCGGTAAGGATAGTTAACCTAAAAATACTGAAGAAGATTAGCCTTCCTGAGGACATGTGCTTTCTGACCAGGCCTTCAACGCCTCTTGCGATGCCACCGAGATTCGCAAGTCCAAGAATGCCCCCAACAAGAATACTTATAGGAAGTTTCTTCCACTCAATGAATGCTGAAAGTATCGAGATGGCGAGGAGGATGATAATAGACTGTTTATAAGTCCTTTTTATTAGGAGGTTCACTATTTTTTTCTGGTTTGGTCGCCATCCTATAGAGCTCTCTAAAGCCTGCTATAATGCCAAGGATTAGGAATATAATTGTGAGCCATGGTTTGGTATGAATACCGATCCACTTATCCATGGCATAGTCAAGCCCATATCCCATTGCAAGACCGACAAAAGTCGAAATTACAATAGTAAACCCTATAGTGCTTACATGATAGAGCTGTTTGAAAAGTGATTTCTCTGACATATCCTTTCCTTGATATGTAAATTTTAGCACAGACTGGTTTATAATTCTTTTAGTATTCTGTATGCAGCCCTTACAGTTTTTTCTATGTCCTTCTCTGTATGTGCAAGGGATATGAACCCAGCCTCGAACTGAGAAGGCGCTATGTTTACGCCTCTTCTCAGCATACCTGAGAAGAATTTTGAAAATTTTACTGTATCAGATGTCTTTGCTGTCTTATAGTCGACGACGTCGGTATCAGTAAAATAATTACAGAACATCGTGCCTGCCCTGTAAAATCTTGTTTTTACACCTGCCTTCTTTGCTGCATCTATAAGCCCTTTTTCTAAGAGGGCTGCTATGTTTTCAAGTCTTTTGTATGTGTTAGCTTTTGAAAGTATCTTAAGGGTTTCAATACCTGCTGTCATTGCGAGGGGATTACCTGATAAGGTGCCTGCCTGATAAACAGGGCCTTCTGGTGAGACCATTGACATTATTTCCTTTTTCCCGCCATATGCGCCGACCGGTAACCCGCCACCTATGACCTTGCCAAGACAGGTCATGTCAGGTGCAATGCCATAATGTGCCTGTGCACCACCATATGAAACCCTGAAACCAGTCATCACCTCATCGAATATGAGGACAATACCATAGTCCTTTGTCAGCTTTCGTAGGGACTCCAGGAATCCTGATTTCGGAAGGACACAGCCGATATTTCCAACAACCGGCTCAATTATTACGCATGCAATGGATTTCCAGTCATTCTTGATTACTGTTTTTATTGCTATTATGTCATTAAAGGGGAGTGTTACTGTATTTCTGGCATAGGACTTCGGCACCCCTGGGCTGTCGGGAACTCCTAATGTAGTAGCCCCTGACCCGGCCTTAACAAGCAGTCCGTCAGCATGGCCGTGATAGCAGCCCTCAAACTTGATAATCTTATCCCTGCCTGTAAATCCGCGTGCTGCCCTGATAGCACTCATTGTTGCCTCTGTGCCCGAGTTTACCATCCTTATTTTATCCATTGATGGATAGGCTTTCAGTACAAGCTCTGCAAGTTTAATCTCAAGAGAAGTAGGTGCGCCATAACTCGTGCCATTTTCTATAGCCTTTTTAAGTGCATTTACAACCTTCGGATGAGCATGCCCAAGTATCAGAGGTCCCCACGAAAGTACGTAGTCTATATAGACATTTCCGTCAACATCATAAATCTTTGAGCCCTTAGCCCTGTCAATAAATATCGGCTTTCCTCCAACTGCCCTGAATGCCCGGACAGGGCTATTGACACCTCCGGGTATTAGCTCACATGCCCTCTTAAATAACCTATGCGATTTTTTCCATTTCATCTGAATTAAGTTTATAGAGTTTAACATTTCCGTAAGTTAGAGAAACTCGAAAACCTCAAAAACCCGTAAAACCTGCGTTTAATTTATCATAAAAAATATTTATGTGTCAAAAAACTTTTATATTAATATATAATGTCTTTCAAACAATAAAAACAGGAGGATTTAATGAGAAAAGTTGCGGTCTTAATACTGGTCATCCCTGTTCTTTTTGCATTTGTTGCATGTGCAAAAAAGGAAGGACAGAAAGGGTCAGACCTTGCAAAGGTCGGTAATGTAAAAATAACACAAGCGGATCTTGAAAGAGAGATCAAGAACCTGCCTGATTTTGCACAGAAGATTTTTGAAGGCAGCGGTGGAAAGGAAAGATTTCTAAATGAACTCATTAAGAAAGAGCTTCTCTATCAGGAGGCATTAAAAAAGGGGCTTGATAAGAATACTGAATACATGAAGAAGGTCGAAGACTTTAAGAAAATCACACTCATAGGGCAACTCCTTGAAAAAGAAATAGAGTCAAAGACAAAGGTTACAGATCAGGATGTAAAGGACTATTATGAAAAGCACAAGGAGGATTTTGCTCCTGTTAGCCAGATCAGGATGAGCCTTATACTTGTAAAGACAGAAGAGGAAGCAAAAAAGATATTAGAAAGACTGAACAAAGGTGAAGACTTTGCCAAGGTTGCAAAGAAAAGTTCGATTAATCTTAGTTCAGCAAAAAATGGTGGGGATCTGGGATATCTCTCGAGAGGCCAGATGACCCCCGAGCTTGAGGCAGCAGCAGTCAGACTGAAAACAGGTGAAATAAGCGAACCCTTAAAGACGCAGTCTGGATACCAGATTATTAAGGTGACGGATAAAAAGATAGGAAAGGTTGTTGAATTTGAAAGGGTAAAGAACTTCATCTCACAGCATCTTTCAGCAGAAAAACAGAAAGAGGTATTCGATTCATATATAGAGAGTCTGAAGAAAAGTTACAAAGTGGATATAAACAAAGAGGCAATTTCTAAACTTGGAGAAGAGAAGAAAGAAGGAGCACCAGGGAAAAAATAATTCTGAGCATTAGCAGTGTGTTTTATTTGACCCAGTATCCTATAAATGATATGCTTTCCCCATGGAGAAGTTTAAGGTTCTTGATACATCAGGTGATGTTGGCATCAAGGCCTTTGGAAAAAGTATAGATGAGGCATTTATAAATGCCGCTACAGGGATGTATAGCCTTATTACAAATCTCGATGCAATAAAAGAAAAAAAACAATTGATGTATCAGTAGAAAATCCATCATTAGATGGACTTATTATTTCGTGGCTGAATGAGCTGATTTTCCATTTTGATGCATACGGTTTTATTGGCAAAAAAATAGAGATAACTGAATTCACCCCCACCCTAACCCTCCCCCCTCGAGGGGGAGGGATGGGTGGGGGGGAGGCTTTTAAGCTTAAAGCCTCTATATCTGGTGAAGATTTTGACCCAAAAAGACATGAAAACAAATTATTAATTAAGGCAGCTACATATCATAAACTCAGGATAGAAAAAATAGACGATACATGGGAGATTGATGTTATATTTGATATATAGGGATAGTTATGGCAATAGAGAAACTCAGAAGAATTGATGAGACAAAGATAGAAGTCCCTATTGATTACAAACTGGGAATGAGGGTTAAAGGGATTATCTATGTTGATGTACTGCTTGAGAAGGAACTTGAGACTCAAGCTATAGATCAGGTTGCTAATGTAGCGACCTTGCCCGGTATTGTTAAATCATCTATGGCTATGCCTGATGTACATACAGGATATGGATTTTCGATTGGTGGTGTTGCTGCTTTTGACTTAAAAGATGGGATTGTCTCACCAGGCGGTGTTGGCTACGATATAAACTGCGGAGTGCGCCTTCTCAGGAGCAATCTCAAGAAAGGGGAAGTTGTATCAAAGATCAAGGACCTTGTAGGAGTTTTGTATAACGAAATACCATCAGGGCTTGGCTCGAGAGGAAAGATTCGGCTTGGTCCGGAAGATCAAAAAAAATTACTTCTTAAAGGCGCCAGATGGGCAGTTGAACAGGGTTTTGGTGATGCAGACGATCTAAAAAAAATAGAATCTGGGGGATGCATTGAAGGGGCAGACCCATCCCTTATAAGTAATAAGGCATACGAGAGGGGAAGGGCACAGCAAGGAACGCTTGGCTCGGGGAATCATTTCCTTGAAGTGCAATATGTTGATGAGATTTATGATGAGGGGGCTGCAAACAGTCTTGGTCTTTTTAAAGATCAGGTTACTGTAATGATCCATACAGGTTCCCGGGGGTTTGGCCATCAGGTCTGCACTGATTTTCTTGAAGTTATGGAAAGGGCTGTAAGTAAATATAAGATAGGATTGCCTGATAAAGAGCTTGCCTGTGCACCATTTGAAAGCACAGAGGCACAAGATTATCTTGCTGCAATGAGGGCTGCAGCCAACTATGCTTGGGCAAACAGGCAGTGTATTATGCACTGGGCAAGAGAGGCATTCTTAAAGATGTTTCAGCTATCACCTCAAAAACTTGGTATGTCACTTATATATGATGTTGCTCATAATATCGCAAAGATCGAAGATCATGAAGTTAATGGCAAGAAGATGAAACTTGTAGTACACAGAAAGGGTGCGACAAGGGCATTTCCTCCGGGCCACCTTGAGCTGCCAGAGATTTACAGAAACATCGGACAGCCTGTCTTAATACCTGGAGATATGGGGAGGGCATCTTATGTACTTCTGGGAACTGAAAAGGCGATGAAAGAGACATTCGGTTCAACATGCCATGGCGCTGGCAGGGTAATGTCGAGGCATCAGGCAATCAAAAGGGCAAAAGGTCGTGCGATATGGCGTGAGATGGAGGATAAGGGTATTATAGTCAGGTCTGCCGGCAGGGATACCCTTGCAGAGGAGATGTCCGAGGCATATAAGGACATATCAAATGTTGTTGATGTTGTTCACAATGCAGGCATTTCAAAGAAGGTTGCAAGGCTAAGGCCGATAGGAGTGATAAAGGGATAGCGGCTATCCTCATAAGAGAATTTATTTCCTAAAAATAGAAATTGTATCAATTTATGATTCTCATATTTTAAAGAGAGATACCTTTTGGATGAGACTCTTGACATCACAAGTACCGTTGTATAATATTGTTTATTATTATTTGTTATTTTAAACCCTAAAAGGAGGCGATGCTATACCGAGAAGAGTTGTATTAATACTTGGTGAGGCGATTTATATCATGTGAATATCTCCGGACCTCACCATAGAACAAAGTCTTAACAAATCTTCAGGAGATGCTCACATACGTTACATAGTAACAGAGATTAAAATTATCGATTGACTGGAGGAAATTAGATGAAAAGTGTTTTAAGGTATTCAATTCTGGGACTGGTTTTAGTATTGATATTTGTTGTCGGTTGTTCCAAGCCGCCCACAGAGGAACTAAACTCTGCAAAGTCTGCTGTGGATGCGGTGGCTCCAGAGGCGAGTAAATATGTAGCAGAGGACGTAAAAAAACTGAACGACGATCTGCAGGCTGCCCAGAATGAAATTGATGCAAAGAATTACAAAAAGGCAAAAGAGATTCTTATAAAGGTAAAGGCAGACGCAGACACCCTTAAGGCTACTTTACCTCAGAAGAAGGAACAGGCAAAGAATAATGCTATTACCGCACAGGATGCTGCCAAGACTGCAGTGGCAGATGCAAAGGCCTTGCTTACAAAGGCACCAAAGGGGAAGGGGTCAAGGGCAGATATAGAGGCGATGAAGGCTGATATCAAAGGGCTTGAGGAATCACTTCCAGAGCTGCAAAACCTGATAGATGCCGAGGACTATGCTGTGGCAACTGAAAAGGCCAATGCCATTAAGGAAAAGGCAGCCACTGTATCAGATCAGATTAATCAGGCGCTTGAAAAGGTAGGTGCAAAACCAAAGGCTGAGACAAAGAAATAGGCTGCAGACCTTCATCTTGGTAAAAAAGTTAGCAAGGGTTATTATATCTTTTTGGGTCTCACTTACATTTGGATGTGCTGTTTCCTCGTTACCCCCGGAGGTGAAGCTCGCTGAGACTCAGGAGCATAACCTCTGGAGGTCGGGGGCAGAGATATACACGCCTGAAGAATATAGCATATATATTTCTGCCCTAAAAAAAGGAAAAGATGACATTATTAAGGAGGAGGCTAAGTTTGTCTTATTCAGGAATTATAAGCCTGTCAAGACTGAATTAAAGGAAATCTTAAGACAGGGTGATGAGATACTCAAAAAGATTCAGGAGCAAAAATCCAATAACATCTTAAACCAGCTCGCATTCTTTAAAGATAAGATAGAAAATCTTAAGGGGTTGACACTCAGGATTAATGAGGGGAGACATGCAAGAAAGGACATTATAAAGGCAGAGCTGTTGATATCAGAAATAAATTTTCTGTGTAAAAATAATGATTATGATAATGCAGGGAAAAAACTAAGCGTTGTTTCCGCATTTATAGAGGCGGCAGAAGATACGATAGCCCCGATACTTAACAGATATGTTGATAAGAACCAGATAGCAAGATGGCAGAGATTGGTGGATGATATCATTGTTAAATCCCGGGATAAGGAAACTGTTGCAATTGTTGTGAACAAGAGTGAGCGGAGTCTTACGATTTATAAAGGCGGCATCCCTTTCAGGGTATATTCGGTTGGTCTTGGCCGCAATGGTTCAAAGGATAAGCTTTATGCAGGCGATGGTGCAACCCCTGAAGGAAGATACCATATTATAAAAAAACTGGCAAATAGCCACTACTATAAAGCCCTGCTTATAAATTATCCTAATGAAGAAGACAGAAGACAATTTATCAGGGAAAAGAGACTGGGGAATATCCCGCGTAAGGCAGGCATGGGTGGTTTGATAGAGATACACGGTGGGGGGAAGGATAATATGACATATGGTTGCATTGCCCTTGACAATAAACCTATGGATGAGGTTTCCAATTTAGTTAATGTCGGCACCCCTGTTGCAATTGTAGGGGCTGTGGACTACGAAAACAGTATAGCGGCAGCGATAAAGGGACTATAGGTATGGTTAAAAATAAAACATTTTTAAGAATTATTTTCATATTGTGCGGGGTATTATTGTTTGTAGAGGCTATAGGGTATTATATCGGCGATCATAAGGTTGCCCATGCAACGGCTATTGATAAGAAGGCGAACAGGAAGAGATTAACTGATCTGAGGGCAGAAAATTCTATCCTCAGAAGCAGGCTCAGGAGCCTCAATCCTGATGGTATCTATATAGTCATTGATACTGCGAGAAACAGGTTATTCCTTAAATATGGCAACAGGACTATTAGAGAAGCCATTGTTTCCACAGGAAGCGGTAATATCCTGAAAGACTCTGATGGTAGAAGAAAATGGGTATTCGATACCCCGAGAGGCGAATTTACAGTCAAAACAAAATATGTGTCTCCTTCGTGGACAAAACCTGATTGGGCATTCATTGAAGAAGATGAGACTATTCCGAAAAATTTTAAAGACAGGGTAGAAAATGGCATCCTTGGAGACTATGCGCTTGGTTTCGGGAATGGTTATTTCATACATGGGACCCTTTATAGGAGGCTCCTCGGAAGAAGTGTAACGCATGGATGTATCAGGGTTGGTGATGAAGACCTGATGGCTATATACACGGCAGCTGGCATAGGGACAAGGATATATATCTTCTGATTATGTGGTTTCGTTTGATCTGCCTCCTTATTGCCCTCCTTATCAGTTCAGGCGCTGAATGTAGTGAGAAGGAAAAGGTTAAAAAAGAGCATGAGTTACTCGAATCTGAACTTAAACTCGCTTCCAAGCCGAATATCTATTTCATCTTCGACCTTGAAAACAGAAAGATATATTTTAAGTCAAGAGGCATCGTATTAAGAGAGCTGAGGATAGAGAATGTAAAGCTCTGGGGAGATACAGTCGCCGCAAAGCCGCATCCATTATTAAAGAAGAGCACATTTTTTAAACCCAGAAGAAGCAGGATAAAAAAGGGCGATGGCAGTACAGATGATGAATTTAAGATAGATGCCCTGGAACTGGAGGATATGCCTGTGCATTATACCCTCTATATGGATGGAGGGATATCAATTTTTATAAGACCGAAATCAGAAGGTCTTTTCTCATGGGTATGCAACATCGGTTATTTAATCAAAAGATATGTTTCCCGTCCTGTGTTTACAGTATTAAATACACTTCGAGGGAAGCCGTTTAGTGCTATTGATGTTGTATTGGACAAAAAAGATGCTCAGGCACTGTACTGGGTGTTCTCTGAGGGTTCTGAGGGCATAATAAACATGTAAAGTGTAAATCTTGTATCACATGGGTATTCAAGGTTTGGTTATTGGTGTTTGGTGATTAGAATTTGGTTATTATTTTAGTATCATGTACTCCATAATTGCTCCGCAGAAGACAATAATGCCTGCTGGTATCATCATTTTATAGATTCCCCATAAATCAGCCTTAAAATATTCTTTTGTCAGGATAAGACAGATATGGACCGGTGATAACAGGACCCCTAAATACCCAGAGGCAAATGCAAATGATATTGCACCTATGGATGTATTGCCGGCAATGCTAATTATAAGAGGGAACGTGCTTCCTACAAAACCTACGGTAAGACCTGTAAACAAGCCAGTAAGAAATGGGAGCAGAAAAAGAATGGGTAAGACAGAAATTCCCTCTTTTATAAAAAATTGGCTCAGATTTTTTACCGCCCCTGAATTTTCCATCGTCTCCTTGAAAAGCATAACACCGAGTATCAGGATGATCACATCAAGAGAAAAACCATGTTTAAGAACAGTAAGGATGGATTTGAGATTGTATCTGTAGAATGAAAGTAAAAATATAACAACAGCAAGCAATGCATAATGCAGTTCTATATGAAATATGACTACAAGCAGAAGGACAGTGATTATCGGTACAAAACTCCATAATCCCTTTTTTGATAGTTTCTCTTCTGTTTTTACCACTCCCTGAACTCCATGCATTGCAAAGATAAATCCTGTTATCAGTACAAGGGCTGCATATGCGAGGTTCACAGTAATCAGGGTGTGGAGCGCTATCTTTGAAACTGCAGATGCGAGAAGGATTCCTGGATATAGTGGCAATATATATTCCCATGGATGCCTGAACCAGTAGTTGATAAACCCCTTTTCTTCAGGGCTCATCTTGGTGTCACTGGTTGTCTCAGCTACCATAGGAGCGGAAAAATACGCACCTCCAACTGACGGGATGAGACCTATCAGGAAGGGCATTGATACTATGACCAGCTTTTTGTTCTTAAGTATTGCCTTTGCAGCACTCATCATATTCGTAAGAACCGTATGTTCCCTTAGTATCATCTCAAAGATTCTAATGAAGGATAATGCAAGGATCAATTTAATGGTCACATCGTTTAGGACAGCACCTTTACACGTCTTCCATATCGAGATGAATGGCATACGATAAAGCAGGAACAGTACAGATGCGGAAATAAGCATTACAAGACCGATATTCAGCTTCTTCCTCAGTAGCAGCAATATCAATGCAAAGATAAGAGATATCTTCAATAAATCGGCCATTCAACATTTTAGCACATCTTTTTACAGATTTATTCTTATAAAAACCACACTGTTTATTCAAAAGGACCTCTTCAGATAACTTTTTTGCAGCCTCTGTAAGAGCAGATTGACATGTTTCTTAGATAACAGTAATCTTACTATCCTTTAACACATAAATCTTATCCACTGTTTAATGCTTGTGAAAAAGATAATGGGAATGTATATGGGTATGGGCAGTCTGCCCATGATAATGTATATGCTCATGGATAAGATTTACACTCAGTAATAAGTCTTCATCTTTTAGAATTTCTTCTGCGTTTCCTATCTTTTCTATGCGATGCTCTTCTGAAAGTACGGCTACCTTAAATTGAAACTCGTCAACCAGAGAAAGATCATGCGTAGCAATAACAATAGTCTTTCCTGCTTCATTTAATGCCAATATTAATTCTAAGAGAAAAACTTGAGTCTTTGGATCAAGTCCGCTGGTAGGTTCATCGAGCAAAAGCACCTCAGGGTTCATAGTCAGAATAGAGCCGAGCGCAACCCTTTTCTTTTCACCACCTGATAACATATAAGAAGGACGGTTCCGCAGGTTTTCAATCTTGAGCATCTGCATAATCTCACTCACCCTTTCCAAGGCCTCACTTTTCTCCATCCCCAACTGTAAAGGGCCAAAAAGTAGTTCATCCATGACCGTTGGACAGAATAACTGGATATCAGAGTCTTGAAAAACAAATCCAACCCGCTCCCTGAAAGATCTCAAAAAATCTCTCTCTTTAAGTGATTCCTCAGATAATTCATAATCGTAAAAAAAGACTTTGCCCTGTGAAGGGAACAATAAACCGGCCAATATCTGGAGAATCGTAGATTTCCCGCTGCCGTTAGAACCTATAACAGCGAACTTCTCACCCTTACGTATCCCTAAGCTTACATCTACGACTGCAGGAAATTTATTGTAATATGTGTAATATGCTCCTTCAACTGTAAAAATTTCCATGTGTATCCTTTAAACCCACAAAAATAGTAAACCCAAAGTAAAGAGAAAAAAGCCGACGATCCAATCCCTTCCCATTATTTTCTGATACTGGTAAAGTTTAATCTTACCTGAGAAACCCCTTCCCACCATTGCTTTAAAAACATCGTCACACTTTAACTGGGTCTTCCGAAAAATAAAAGCTATCCTCCCTGCTACCCAGTTCCTTGCTTCTGCACTCTTCACCGCACTCACAAGCCTGTTTTTTTTCGCAAGATGCATATCAACAACAATACGGGCAAAAATAAAAATGTATTTGTACGCTAAAGAGATGATAATCAAAAAAGTATCCGGGACTTTGAGTACCTTTAACGCCTTGATAATTTCAGGAAAAGGCGTGGTATACAGTATGAGAAAGGAAATGGATAAGGAATTTAAAACCCTTAACGTCAACATTGCAACTACTGAAAAGCCTTCTCCTGTAAAGCCTATTACCTCAGGAATGTGATAACCCCAGAAATCATATGGTTTTGATAATGTGATAATCGGGAAAAGCACTTCCCCATGAGTTATTACATTCAGAGAAGAGGGAAAGGAAATTAGGAAACCGAAAATGAATCCCAATAAAAATATTTTTTTATAAAATTTTACAAGATTTATACGAGACAGTACTACAAGCGTAAATACAGTAATAAAAATGCCCAATTCAGGCAGTAACTCTTTTTTTAAACTGATTATAACAATTAAAAAAAGCCAGAAAACCACTTTAATACGTGTATCAAGCTCATGGAAAAAACCCGTCTTCGATGCCGACTCCCACTGGATATAACTTTCCTTAAGAATACCTGCAAAACTTTCGATACTTTTATCAATATATGATATGTTTATCTTACCCCCTCCTCTTTTAGGAGGGTGTGAGGAGGGGGTATTCAGTAAAAACAGAGGGATGTCATTTTTCATGCTTAACCAGAAACTTGGTTATCAAATATATTAGTATGACAGCCGCAGCGATGCCGAGTACGCCGGATACGATATATGAAATTACCTGTGTACTAAAAGCCGCGTTCTCACCGCCGAAGTTATAATCAGGAACAGGCGCTTTCCAGAAATCGGCCAGCTTCTTGAGACCCTCCGGCACATAGCCCAGAAGTTCTTGTATTTTGTCTGTTCCCCATTCGCCCCAGGCATCTCCGGCATTGAATTTTTCAGGAAGAAAAATACCAAATGGAGTTAAAAGAGCCATTATAAGAAGCCCGATCCAGAGTTTTTTCTGAAATCTTGTCATATCAAGCCTCCTTCGTTGCATAAACTAATTCACTTTCATGTTTGACAAAATACTTCAGTATCAGGGCCGTTACCATTCCTTCTACTATACCGAATACGAGCATATGTTCTATTGCCATTACAGGGACAGCGATCGACAGCGGATAAGGGGCATATAAAGGCTTCCCGTCCGGTCCAGAAGCGATCATGGGTTGAATCCCAAATTCAAAGCCGGCAGCTACAGAAGCGACTGAAAGGCCGATCCAGCCGGCAAGAAATGCGGCTGCGTAAAATCGTGCGCCGCCTTTTGCATTACCTTTTACTAACTTAAAAACCCAGTAAGAAACAAAAGGCATTACCACTGCCATGTTAAAACAATTAGCGCCGATTGCAGTAATCCCACCGTCTCCGAACACTATAGCCTGGATTATTAAAACAACCGATACTGCTAAAACTGCTGCCCATGGTCCCAACAGGATAGCAATAATCCCGGCCCCTACAGCATGGCCTGTAGTCCCCCCTGGAATAGGGACATTAAACATCATGATGAGAAAAGAAAAAGCTGCTGCCATCGCCAGATATGGGATATACTTAGCGGAAAGCTCTTTTTTCAATTTTTTTAAAGCGACTGCCCAGAAAACAAAAGATGCTCCATATAGAGGCACAAATGTTTGGGGGCTTAGATAACCATCAGGTATATGCATAATTACCTCCTTAAAATTTTACTACTACCTCCAATGAAAATAAGGATTTATCGTCTTTGGGTTTTCCTTTGGAGGTCGAGAAGCCGTTGTCAGCATGTACATAAGAGGCCTCGGTCCTTATTAAGATGTTGTCAGTGAAGTTGTATGTTGGGGTAAGGGCAGCGGCGTAGATATTTTCTGCATCTTGGTTAGGAAGATAAATCCTGCTTTTCCCTTGCTGTATATATTCAAGTCTTAACGGCAGAGAGAATTTCTTGAAAGACGGGGCAATATACAGGGCAGCGCCTATCGATGAGCTGTCTTCAAAATACCTATCCATTTCGCTGCTCCACCTCCAGTAATCAACATTTAGCGCCATGTATAAGTTGTTTATCGTATACTCTGCTGCGACGCCTGTAAGGTGCCTCAGCCCGGTTAAATGGTAGTGGTAGAGGCTCAGACCAACGCCTCCGATGTTATCATTCATACCGGCCTCCCATGAGTAGGAATCCTGGACATTCTTGCTGGGGACGTTGCCATGTTCGTTGACATATTCCGTTTCGTATTCATCACGGGCAAGCCTGTGTTTAAATATGCCGCTCCATATCCTGAAGTCTTCACTGAAGGCATAAGTGGCCCTTGCGCCTGCGGCATTATATGGTTGTTGCGATGCAATGGCCCCCACAGTTATATTGCGGTTATTGAAGGTATAAGTGCATTCATACCCCGAATTGGGCTGAAGGAGACCGCCTTGGAAAGCAAGACCCGGCAGAGACTTAATCGGCCTCAGGTTCATTGCGGCATATTGAATGCGAAAGTCAGGAATAGCGTCGTCCGGGGAATCGAATACAGAAGGCGTGGTAACACCTCCAAGCCCTGCATTAAAGCCAAACAAACCATTTTCCATCTCGGATGAAAGGTCTATCAGGAGATTGGTGAGAACGAAATTGTCCTTTTTGCCTCCTGCCCCTTCATTGGTAGTGGCGAACCAGCCACCGCTTACCCCGCCTGTTATATTTATGTTGCCAAGGTAAGGGCTTAATATCTTTATCACCTCCTTTTTTTCGCCTTTCTCCTCCGCCTTTTCTCCTTCTCTCAATTCCTCTTTTACCGTCTGAGGGGCGCTAACTTCCCCTCTATCGGCCTCATCTGTATCTTCACACCGTGCATTATTAAAAGGCAAAAGAATTAAGAAGGCCATAAATAAACCTACAAAAAAAACACACTCTTTTCCCCTAAGATATTTTATATTATAAATTTTACTCATTTTTTCCTCCTTTGATCATTTGATAACAAGAGATGAAACATATTCAAAGAATTTCAGCAAGATCGAAAAGAGTTCTTTAAGGTTTGCGATTTGATACCACGGTTTCCCCTTTCCCGCGGCAAATAAAAAAGCCGCGAAGGCTTTCTGACCTGCTGGTCATCTTTAAGCCTTCGTGGCTTTACGATTCTGAAAATATACTGTCAGATTTACCATCTTTTGTCAAGGGATTTTTGTTTTGACAATCTCTGGTCTTTCTGTTATCTTTAAGAAAAGCAGTTAGTCTTTTAATTGGAGGAGGTATCTGCACTTCTGTTGCAAAAAGGATACAGATTTGGTAGGGTTTAAGGGGAGTTGAATTTTTTTGAGATTATTTCCTTGTAACAGGAAGAATTACGGATATTATCATATGTCCTGGATGTCCTGATATAGCTCCAGTTGTTATATCCCTTTTCTATAGCCTTTTTTAACCACTTACAAGCCTCGATTGGATCGTTTTTTGCTGCGTAGAGTTCAGACATGCTATTAAGTGCGTAGATGTTACCCGCATTGAGTTCCAGTGACTTTCTAATGTCTCTTTCAGCTTCTTCTAATCTCCCCACCAAAAGAAGGGCAAACCCACGATTGTTATAGGGCATACCGTTTTGGGGATTTAATTCTATGGCTTTGTTGTAGTCAGCAATTGCAAGATCGCACCGACCTGTTTCCTGATAGACATTCCCCCTGTTGTTATAAGCCACAACAAAGCCTGGATTTAGCTCAATAGCCTTGTTGTAATCAGCTATGGCAAGGTCATAAAGCCTCTTTTTGTAATAGGCATTGCCCCGATTTTTATATGCTATGTAATCATCTGAATTTAACTCAATGGCTTTACTAAACCGGACAATGGCGCTATCATATTTCCATTTCTTTACCATGGGAAACTCCCGCTAGTAATTAGAGTCTGTTTATAAATTGTCTTTTGACCCAGCCTCATTATCCCCCTCCATCCCCCTTTGCCAAGGTGGGAGCATGCGGACAAACTGAATTTATAAACAGACACTGATTAGAAAAAATACATATAATATCATATATAAGTCAAGCACCAATCCGCGCTCACAACCCTGTATCGGAAAATGTTGTTCTAATCCACATCTTGTTGCAGAATAGACACAGACATTACAGCTTCCTTCATTCATAAACATTTGAAGCTCTATCAGAAGTCTTCTTTTTTGTCACCCTGAACTTGTTCCAGGGTCTCATAACCTGTTGATATTTCGAGATTCTGAAATAAATTCAGAATGACAGTTGCTATCCTTTTTTAACTTTTGCAAGAGGCTCAATTTGTTTTCAATTAGATTGGCACAGTTATTGCTTCTTAAAAGATGTTTTTTCTTCTTGACAATAAGGTTTAGCATGGTGTAAGCTTTTATGAAGGTGTAAGTGAAGGTGAAGGTATAAAAATACTTGCACTTGCACATACATTCTGCTTTAGCGGGAAGAAAAGGAGGTGATAGAAGAAGATAAAGAGTGAGAAGAAAGATTGTCATTGCGAGTGAGCGAGATTCTTCGCTGACGCTCAGAATGACAGGTGAAACCAAGATCCGCCCTTGGCGGATGAAACGCTGAACTAATCATAGGAGGATTAGGAAGTGAAAAAATATTTGGTAATAGTTTTAGGTGTGATTTGTATATTAAGTTTTGCTGTTACTGCCTCTGCCGAGGTTACACTTGGAGGCAAACTGCTGCCGAGGGGCTGGTACTTCGATAATATTAGTCTCCTTAGTGGTCCTTCATGCCTGCCAACTGAGGCAGAATCTAATGCGATGTATTCTACAAATGTGTTTCTTTCCGTTGATGCAAGGGTTGCTGACAATGTTAGGGGTTTTTTAGAACTTGAGTCAGCTGGTTATGGAACCACGCCAAGTACCCAAAGTGGTCTGTATTTCTGGGGTACTCAAGATGCAAAACCTAATACAGATCTGCTCTTCCGCCAGGCATGGTTACAGTATACCGGCTCAGGTCTTTTGGGTATCCCTTCTGGTATGAAGATAGGTCATATGCTTCTGACACTCGGTGAGAAACAGTTCTTCAACCACGAGAGGTTCGGAGATGATGCGATCCTCTTATGGATAGACCCAACAAAGGAGTTACACTTAGGGGCGGCTACAGTAAAATTAAGTGAGGGAGGGCTTAACCAGGACGGAGATGATACAGATGCATATGCCGTACTCGGCACCTATAAGGTCAACAAGGGCAACACCGTAGGGGTGAACTACGCATATCTTAATAGAAGCAACGATAAGCTTAGTTTGCAGAACCTCGGTCTCCATGCAAATGGTGTGGTTTCAGGGGTAAAGTATGCAGCAGAGGCTGACTTCCAGTTTGGAGAGAAGGGCACTACAGACTATACTGGTTATGGAATCCTTGCAAAGTTAGGCTATATGCTTGATCCTGTAAACCTGAGGGCCTCATTTGCACTTGGCAGCGGCGATTCTGATGGCACTGGCAAGAATAGTGAGTTCCAGGCAATAGTAGGTACTGATTATCATGCAGTCGCCAGGTTTGCACATTACACACAGCTCTATGAGCGCGCTGTATCAACAGCAGCTAATTACCAGACAGTTACTGGTAATTTCAGAACCACAGGCATTGCCAATACAACATACTACAACCTCGGCGTGGATGTGGACCCTGTAAAAGACCTCGGCCTATCCCTTGATGGCTATTACCTCAGGGCAACAAATGTTGCTTCAGGTGTGTCCAAGTACATTGGTTCAGAGGTTGACCTTACTGGTTCATACAAGATCGCAAAGAACCTCTCATATTTTGTGCAGGCAGGCCTCTTTAGCCCGGGTAAATATTATAGTGTTCCCGACAAAAAGACAGCTACTATGGCAGTTCACGGCCTCAGCCTCACATTCTAAAGACTGTAACGCGTAATGCGTGATGCGAGGGGCGGCTCGAATGAGCCGCCCTTTTTTATTGTTTTTCAGGGCCCCTTTTTGCTAAACTTAATAAAAAAATATTTCATAAATTTGTTTATAAAACTATAAAAAAGTAATCCCCCCACGCCCCCCTTTAGCAAAGGGGGGTGAGGGGGGATTTGATTTCATGAAAAATCATGATTTATAAAAACATCCTGAGAGGATTTAAGAAGAAGAAGATACTTGTCATCGGGGATTTAATACTCGACCGCTATATATGGGGTAAGGTAAATAGAATATCTCCGGAGGCGCCTGTCCCTGTTGTTGAGGTAACAGATGAGAATTTTCTTCTCGGAGGCGCTTCGAACGTAGCAAACAACATAGCAGCGCTCGGAGGCCGTGCAACAATAGTTGGGGTAGCAGGCAATGATATAGCCGGGGGAATCATGATGAAGATGCTGGAAGAACGAGGGATACAATGTGGGGGTGTCTTTTGGAGCTCAACAAGACCCACGGCAACCAAGACACGGATAATAGCCCATAATCAACAGGTGGTGAGGTTTGACAGGGAAGATAAGGAGAAGGTTGATGGAAAGGTTCTCAAGGGACTCCTTGGATATATACGCAGCGCAATCCCAAACCATGATGCAGTGATTATATCTGATTATAAAAAGGGTGTAGTATCCTCTGAACTTGTAAGAGAGGTACTTAAGCATTCGAGGCCGAAAAATGTCTTTGTCTCTGTTGATCCAAAGGTAAGTCATTTTTACTGTTATAAAAATGTTTCACTTATCACACCTAATGTAATGGAAGCGTCTGTTGCGTCAGGCATAGAAATTAAAGATGAGAAATCTCTTGTAAATGCAGGGAGAGCACTCTGTAAAAAAATATCATGTGATGCAATACTGATTACGCGTGGCGAATACGGCATGAGCCTTTTTGAGAAGGATAAAGGGAGCACTTCCGCAGAAGTGCTCCCTAAAGTGGTGCATATCCCTACTGTGGCGAAAAATGTATATGATGTTACTGGTGCAGGAGATACAGTAATAGCAACTTTTACTATTGCATATGCAGCAGGTGCAAGCATGAAAGAGGCGGCAGTAATTTCAAATCATGCAGCAGGCATAGTTGTTGGTGAGGTTGGAACAGCAGTGGTAAAAATTGATCAATTACGTAAGTCACTGAGATCAAACCGTGATAAATAATTAGAGTCTGTCCATAAATTCTGGTTGTCCGCATGCTCCCCCTTTGGTAAAGGGGGATGAGGGGGGGATTTTAAGGATATATGCTTATTTATGACTCATAAAATCTCCCCTTGCCCCTCTTTTCCAAAGAGGGGGATAATGAGGCTGGATCAAAAGACAATTTATAAACAGACTCTAACTAATGACAAATAGGGCTTTGATATGGCAAGAGCAGCAGCATTATTCTCAGGTGGCCTTGACAGTTCACTTGCGATTCTTACAATACTCAAGCAGGGTATTGAGGTTAAGGCATTAAAATTCCTGACACCATTTGACTGTGATATATGTCATATCAGGTTACATCTATATGTATCACCCTCCCCAACCCCTCCCATCAAGGGAGGGGATAACGCCCCCCAACCCCCTCTTAATTTAAGAGGGGGAGAAGGGGGAGTTATGTTCCCCTCTCCCCTTGCGGGAGAGGGCAAGGGTGAGGGGTATCATATATTTTCTGTTGCAGAGAGGTTTGGGTTCGAGGTCAAACTCATCGACCTTTCGGATAAATTTATAAAGATAGTCAAGAATCCCAAGTTCGGCTATGGGAAGAATATGAACCCATGCATAGACTGCAGAATCCTGATGCTTAAAGAGGCAAAAGCGGTTATGAATATGATAAGGGCAGATTTCATTATAACTGGCGAGGTTCTCAGTCAGAGGCCGATGAGCCAGAGGAGAGACACTTTCAATCTTATCGACAGAGAGGCAGGGGTTACAGGTTATGTTTTGAGACCACTCAGTGCGAAACTTCTGAAGATTACTTTCCCTGAGTCAAAAGGAATTATTAACAGGGAAATGCTTTATGGCCTTAGTGGACGTTTGAGAAAACCACAGATGGCTCTTGCAGAGGAGCTCGGACTTACAGATTATCCTGCACCTGCAGGAGGGTGTCTTCTAACTGAACCAAATTATGCACATAGACTCAAAGATTTATTGACTTATAATCCTGCTCCGTCAATGAGAGACATTGATTTATTGAGGATAGGCAGGCACTTTCGATTTTCTCCTTCGTGTAAGATTATTGTTGGGAGAAATAAAGACGAGAATGAGACAATAGCATCCTTATCAGTAAATGGTGATTACCTGTTGAAGATTGATGGTTATGGAAGTCCGACAACACTAGTGACAGGAGAGATTACGGATGAGACCATAAGTGTTGCAGCCTCTCTCTGTGCAAGGTATTCTGACGCAAAGAATTTATTTGAGGCGGAAGCAATAGTAATCAATTGGGATAATACATTCAGACTCAGGATTTCACCCGCAGGCAGTGAAATAGTAGAGGCTTTGAGAATAGAGAAATTAAAAAATGAGAAGATTGCTAAAGCCTGACAGGAACGCCTTTAGCTCTTAGGTATTCCTTCGCTTCCTTAATTGTGTATTCCCTGTAATGAAATATGGATGCTGCAAGGACTGCATCTGCTTTTCCTTCAGCAAGAGCTTCATAGAGATGTTTAAGTGTCCCCGCCCCTCCTGAAGCTATAACTGGTATGGAAACAGACTCAGATATAGTACGAGTTAATTCAATATCATATCCATCCTTAGTGCCGTCCTTATCCATGCTTGTAAGCATAATTTCACCTGCTCCGAGTTCTTCCATTTTTTTTGCCCATTTGACAGCATCTATGAGCTTCATCTTTCTCCCGCCATGAGTTGAGATTGCCCATAGTAATCCCCCCTCTGACATAACCCCACCTTCTCCTCCCCTTAACTTAAGGGGAGGGCGGGAGGGGTTAAAAGGGGATGGAGGCAGCTTAAGGCAAACATCTTTTAAGTCTGGATCGTCAAACCACTTTTCTCCTGTAGCATTGGGTAAACTGTCGTATATTCTCTTTGCATCGATCGCAACTACTATGCACTGGCTGCCGAATTTCTCAGCAGCCCTTCTAATAAAATAAGGGTCTTTTACGGCGGTTGTATTAATTGAAACCTTGTCACATCCTGCGTTTAGAAGGTCTCTGATGTCTTTGAGTGTCTTGATACCCCCTCCAACGGTAAGGGGCATGAATACATCTTCCGCAGTTCTCATGACAACATCAATAATTATATTTCTCTTCTCATGAGAAGCAGTGATATCAAGAAATATAAGTTCATCAGCACCCTGTTCGTCATAGAACTTTGCGTTTTCAACAGGGTCACCAGCATCGCGCAGATTTACAAAGCTGACACCTTTAACTACACGCCCATCTTTCACATCAAGGCAGGGGATTATTCGTTTCGCAAGCACTCGTAACTCGTTACAAATTTAATGGCCTCTTTGAGGTTAATCGCTTTTGAATAAATCGCCTTTCCTGTTATCACTCCCCAGAGATTCTTTATCTGCAGCAGATTTTTTATGTCCTCAATGCATGAAACACCGCCTGAGGCGATTACAAGGATTTTGACGTTTTCAACCATTTCTCTTATTGCATCGATATTCGGTCCTGAAAGCATGCCATCTCTACTTATGTCTGTATATATAATACCTGCTGCACCTACAACCTCTAAACGTTTCGCCAGTTCTTGCGCTTTTAGTGATGTAATTTCCTCCCAGCCTCTGATAGCCACCATTCCATCTTTCGCATCAATGCCGATTAAGATCCTGCCGGGATATCTCTTGCAGGAATCTGTTAAAAACTCTGGATCTTCTATTGCTGCAGTTCCGATAATAATTCTGTCGATACCGGCGGAAAAGAGTCTTATGATATTCCCGATTTTTCTTATACCGCCTCCGACCTGCAGCGCAATTTTTACGGACTGTCTGATTTTTATTATTGCATTTAGGTTTTTCTGATTGCCTGAAAATGCACCATCGAGGTCAACGATGTGAAGCAGTTTTGCCCCGCAGGACTCCCAGAGCTTTGCAATAGCTGAAGGGTCATTTGAATAAGTTGTTACAGCTTCTTTTTTGCCCTGGAGGAGCCTGACGCACTGGCCGCCTTTTAAATCTATTGCAGGAATAACAAGCATGAATTAATATAACATAAAGGTATGAGAAGGATAAGCAGAAGGTATCACTATATCACATTGGTTGTATTATGCATTGTATATTGTACATTTTTTATAGCGATTTCCTATGCTGCCTCCTTCAATGTCCCTGAAAAGTTTATCTATGACCTGACATGGACAGGTATCAAGGCTGGTACGGCATCTCTCGAGCTAATAAACGATAGGAATAAGATAAAAATTATTTCGACTGCTAAATCAGCAAGATGGGTCTCTGTTTTTTACACAGTTGATGATAGAGCAGAAAGCACCCTAATAAAGAATGAAAATAATCCCCCTGAATCCCCCCACTCCCCCCTTTGGAAAAGGGGGGCTGAGGGGGATTTTAAAGGGGGGAAGGGGGGATTTTCAGGTGAATCATTATCTATCGGCAAACCGGTGAATTATAGACTCAAGATAAGAGAAGGAAGACACAGGAAAGATAAGGAGGTTATCTTTGACCTTAGTAATAGCAAGGCTACATATATAAACCACCTTGAAAATGAGAAGAAAGAGTTTGACGTACCTGCCTTTGTTTTTGACCCGATATCGAGTTTTTATTACCTCAGAACCCTCAGGCTTGTGGTTGGTGAATCTGTTTATGTGACTATCTTTGATAGCAAAAAGGTCTGGAATGTTGAAGTGCAGGTATTGAGAAGGGAAAAGGTAACCCTTCCAATAGGCACGTTTGATACGATTGTGATTAAACCATTAATGAAATCAGAAGGTATATTCTATAGAAAAGGTGATATATATATCTGGCTTACAGACGATATAAAACATATCCCTGTAAAACTGCAGACAAAGGTGGCGGTTGGACATATTACCGCAACCCTAATTCAAGGTAATTATTAAGGGTTACCATTTAACCTGCTCACCGTATTTGTAGTTACTTGAGGTTATTGAAAGGCTGAGATATGTTAAAATACCCTATGGTATACGACATCCACGAAGAATGCGGTATATTTGGGATATACGGACACCCTGAGGCAGCGAACCTCACATATCTCGGATTATATGCACTCCAGCACAGGGGTCAGGAAGGTGCGGGCATTTGCTCATCCGACGGAAGGCAACTCTTTCTTGAGAAGTCCATGGGTCTCGTTGCTGATATCTTCAATGAAAAAAGGCTCAGAAGGCTTCCAGGCTACATAGCAATAGGCCACAACCGATATTCTACAGCTGGCAGCAGTGCGCTGAAGAATGTCCAGCCTATTGTTGCGAACTTTGCCCTCGGCTCACTTGCGATAGCACATAATGGAAATCTTGTCACTGCAATAGACCTCAGGACATCCCTCGAGGCAGAAGGAGCAATATTCCAGTCCTCCTCAGACAGCGAGGTAATAGTGCACCTTATAGCCCATTCAAAAGGAGATGACTTTTATGAAAGGGTCACACATACGATTAAACAGATAAGCGGTTCCTTCAGCCTGCTTATACTGAGGGAAAAAGAGCTCATTGCAATCAGGGATCCTTTTGGTGTAAGACCGCTCAGTCTCGGTGTGAAGGATGGCGCATATGTTGTGGCATCAGAAACGTGTGCCTTTGACCTCATAGGGGCAACTTATATACGTGACATAGAACCAGGAGAGGTGCTTATAATAAACGAGAACGGCCTAAAATCTCTGAAGATATTTAACAGTCAAAGAAAGGCATTCTGCATATTCGAGCTAATTTATTTTTCAAGACCGGACAGCAATATCTTTGGCGGCCTGAATGTGAATGAGATGAGGAAAGAATTTGGAAGACAGCTTGCACGGGAGTTTCACATAGAAGCAGACCTTGTTATCCCTGTACCTGATTCTGGTGTCCCTGCAGCAATCGGATATTCTGAAGTAAGCCATATCCCCTTTGATTTTGGCCTTATCAGAAACCACTACATTGGAAGGACGTTCATAGAGCCAAGAGAGAACATAAGACACTTTGGGGTTAAGATAAAGCTTAATCCTGTAAAAAAACTCCTCGAAGGGAAACGGTTGATTGTGATAGACGACTCTATTGTCAGGGGCACTACAAGCAAAAAGATAGTCAAGATGCTGAAGGAAGGTGGGGGTGCAAAAGAAATACATTTAAAGATAAGCTCGCCGCCGAACATCAGCCCATGCTATTACGGTATAGATACACCTACGAGACGTGAGCTCATTGCCTCTACCCATTTGATCGAAGAGATCAGGAAATATGTAACTGCAGATTCCCTTTCTTATTTAAGCCTTGAAGGACTCAAGAAGATAGTCCCGAACTCTCATAATTTCTGCACTGCTTGTTTCGATGGTGATTACCCAATAAGTTTTCCGGGCGAACACCTTAACCAGATGGAATTTTTATTTAGGTAGAATGTGGGAAGATTAAGTTTAATCCGTCAGTGCAATGTAATGATTGACAGCGTATTAAGAGACATTTTCAGGATTAACCTCGGTGTAAAGAAATACGAGCGGGTTCTTTTGTTTAACGACAGGCCTTCAGTAAAAGAAAATAATCCCCCCTCACCCCCCTTTAGCAAAGGGGGGATGGGGGGATTTTTAGGTGAAGATATATCTGAATCAGATATGGAACGAAGGTCTAAGCTTGGAAGCCTCTCTTTACTTACAGCCGAGATCGGTAAGAATTTCTGCAAATCAATCATATTACATGAATATTCTGCTACAGGAAGTCATGGGGCAGAGCCTCCTTCCGAGCTCTGGGAGCTTGCATTTGGAGAAAAGTCAATCAAGGCTTTAAAGAAAGAAAGACTCCTTCTTCCTATTCTTAAGAAAAATGCAATGGACAAAGATATTAAAAAGGCAGAGGGTATTATCAGAAGGCATAAAAATAATGCTGTAAACTGTGTAATCGCACTTTCAAATTATTCTACAAGCCATACGAGGTTCAGGGATTTCTTGACACGGGTTTGTGGTTGTCGATATGCAAGCATGCCCCTCTTTGATGTCTCTATGCTTGAGGGCGCTATGAATGTTAATTGGAAAGCGCTTGCAAAAAGGACGAGAGGGATAGCAAAGGTAGTAAACACGGCTGAGCTTATCAGGGTAAAAACCTCAAATGGCACAATCATATCTTTCTCAAAAAAAGGAAGGAAGGCGAGATCGGACACAGGGATACTTACCAGGCATGGCTCTTTTGGTAACCTTCCAGCTGGTGAGGTCTATCTTGCGCCACTTGAAGGAACAGCTAACGGAAGACTCGTCCTGGAATGGGCTCCAACGAGACAACTTGAATCTCCGATAACACTTACTGTTAAGGATGGTTATGTCGTGGATGTCTCGGGTGAGGATAAGTACGCTGAATATCTCAATATGAGGCTTTCTGAAAGGAGAGAAAACGGAAATATTGCTGAGCTTGGCATCGGCACAAACGATGCAGCAAAAAGGCCTGATAATATCCTCGAATCAGAAAAGATATTTGGTACCATTCACATAGCCATCGGTGACAACAGCTCATTTGGTGGGAAAGTCAAAACACCTTTTCATCAGGACTTTGTGTTTTTTAAGCCGACTGTAATCTTGATTCATAAGGATGGCAGCAGAAGAAACATTCTTAAGGATGGCAAATGCGCTATATAATCCTCGGAACCGCAGGACACATCGATCACGGCAAAAGCGCCATTGTAAAGGCACTGACTGGTATAGACCCTGACAGGCTGAAAGAAGAGAAAGAGCGGGGCATTACCATTGACCTGGGATTTGCAGACCTCAATTATCCCGATGGTCTTACAGTCAGGATTGTGGACGTCCCCGGACACGAAAGGCTTGTTAAAAATATGCTTGCAGGTGCAGGCGGGATAGACCTTGTTCTTCTTGTTATTGCTGCTGACGAGGGGATCATGCCGCAGAGTCGAGAGCATTTATATATATGCAACCTTCTCAAAATTAAATCAGGTCTTATTAACCAACAAAAGGTCTTTTCAGGCTTCCTATAGACAGGGTTTTTACATTAAAGGGATTTGGAACTGTTGTTACAGGAACTGCTGTCTCCGGCAGTATATCTATTGATGATGCCGTAGAGATACTTCCGAGCAATATAGAGAGGCTGTAAAAAAGACCATGAATGATTTTCACAAAAAAAATTCCCTGAAGCCCGGAATGCTGAAAGAAGAGCTCAGGGCCAATCTAAACATTGAACCCAGATTCTTTAGTAACCTGATTACATCACTTAAAGATGTTGTCATAGAGAAGGAATTAGTCAGGCTTGCAACCTTCAGCGTGGCTTTATCACAGGTGGATGAGACACTTAAGATAAATATTATTGGACTCCTTGAAAAAGGCGGATTTCAGCCTCCGACCAAAGAAGAATTATCTCAATCTCTAAAATTGGACATGAAGCATCTTTTAGATATCCTGAAGCTCATGGTAAAAGAAGACAATCTTGTCAGGATCAACGATTCGATGTATATAACATCTTTTACATATAGAAAAATGGTTGAGAACCTCAAGGGTTTTTTTAGCAGAAAATCCGAAATGACTATAGCAGAGTTCAGGGACATACTTAACACTACAAGAAAATATGCACTGCCGTTTCTCGAATACCTCGACTCAAATAAGATTACATTAAGGGTTGGGGATATAAGGAAGTTTTTACTTAAAGGGTGAGCAAGCTACTATAAGATGTCCTCAGTAATTTCCGAGAGCAAGAGGATGAAATGAAATTGACTTCTGAAAGATTACCATGATATTCTTAGTCAAATCATATATAAAAGGAATATAAAATGGAGACACTCGTTAAGACAGAGCACCCGTATATTGTTAGAAAATCAGGGGTATGTGGTGGTTCTCCTATTATTGATGGCTCAAGAATTACTGTCAGGCTTATTGCACAGCTTGTAAAAACAGGAACTTCAGCCGAAGAAATCCTTGCCTCTTATCCACACCTTTCCCTTGCACAGATTCATGATGCGATTAGCTACTATTTTGACCATAGAGAAGAAATTGACCAAGATATTGAGGATAATAAAATAAAGAATATCTTAAAAAAAATAATCTTAGACTCATCCCGCACACTGAAATTCGTGGCGTGGGACGAATTGTAACAGAGAAAGAATTTGAATTGCTCTCGGAAGAGGAAAAAGAAAAAGCGTATACGTGGGAAACCCTTCCTGAAGAATGGGAGTAACGGAAGTTACTCAGCCTATCAGCCTCTATCTTGATGAAATGATTCCTGTAGTTTTAGCGGTTGTATTACGTCAATATGGTTACGATGTACTTGCTGCTAAAGAGGCCGGTATGTCTGGTAAAAGCGATGAAGATCAGCTTGCCTTTGCGGTATCAAATAGAAGAGCAATTATAACTTTCAATATCAGAGACTTTGTTTTTTTACATCAATCATGGCTTTCGGGAGGAACAAAACATTTTGGAATAATTGTTTCCCCAGAAATAAGGACAATGTCCCTTTAGTTGTTGAAGTAGGAAGCGACCTCGATTAAAATATTTTATCCAAAAACAAAATCTAAAGGAGGTCGCTTCTATGAGTAAAAGA
>Ga0210028_1000434_pt1 | contig 36904 bp, 43 predicted proteins | sample CryGeymeta201513_FD_185468 | JGI IMG/M metagenome (GOLD analysis project Ga0210028, IMG submission 185468) | Groundwater microbial communities from Crystal Geyser aquifers in Utah, USA - Crystal Geyser metaG 2015-13 (SPAdes) (version 2) | ecosystem: Environmental > Aquatic > Deep subsurface >...
CCTGTTATGCTCGTCTGACCAACAGGAAGACTTGATTTTTAGTGCAACGTTCGGACGAAGTCCGAAAAAATTAAAGTTTTTAGATTTGAAAAATATTATAAATCTCTGGGAAACAAGTAAAATCTAAGAAAAAGCCCTTTACTTCTCAGCAACAATAATAAAATATCTTCCAAATGCTAATCCCAGTTTTTGATCTAATATTTTAAAACCAAGTTTCTTTAAAAAATCTATAAACTCTTGCCTCTTATACATTAACTCATAAGGATGTAAAGTAATCATTCTAGTAAAACATCCAATTAAACCACTAAAAGATTCAATTGAAATATCGTAAATGAATATTTTCCCTCCAGGATTTAGTACTCGGTATGATTCTTTTAGACAATTTCTCCAATTAGGAATATGGTGAATTGCTCCGAAATCAAAAATAGCATTAAATTTATTGTTCTCGTATTTTAACTTTGAAGCATCACCTACTTCAAATATTATTGATGAGTCATTAACGTTTCTTTTTGCAAAATTAATCAGCCTCGTGTCTAAATCTACAGCAATAATCCTTTTAGGAGTAAAATATTGTTTAATTATTTTTGCCCCATACCCGCTTCCACAACCAATTTCTAATATTGTTTTATTTTTGAGTTGCTGTGAAAATTTTTTATAATATTTTGAAATAATCTTCTCTATAGTTCGCTTCCTAAAAATATATAAAAAACTTTTCTGATAAAATAAGCTAAGTTTATTCATTAACATAATTTCATTATAATTCGTGACTTTTTAAATAATTTCTCAAGGGGCTTTTTCGCTTTCATTTCAAATCTAAAAATTGAATATAATCGGTGTTATGCGACCCTGCTAAGGGCAATCATCAGATTGAGTTTTCATATCAATGAAAATTTTGCATAACAGACTTTTAACGAAGTTCGAAGAATTTGGGCTACCTAGCCGTTAAAAGTACTTAATTCAACCGACGATCGCAGAAATTTTATTCTTTTTATATGCCTAAAAGTGCATATTCTTTTTATGGTTTATATCCCAGTTGATGTGAATGAGGCGATAAGAAGGGAATGCCGAAGGAGAAGATACAGCGAAAGGACGATTAAAACATATATTTACTGTGTCACCAAATTCCTCAGGTTTTCAGGTAAAGGCTTGGATAAAGTAAGTAAAAAAGATGTTCGGTTATTTCTAGAATCGCTCTCTGAAGAGGGAAAAGCAGGAAACACAATGAATGTATACCACATGGCAATCAGATTCCTTTTCGAAGACGTCCTTGACAAAAGAATTTGGATTGACATCAAATACAGCAAAATCCCAGAGAAACTGCCTGTTTTTTTGGAAAAGGAAGAAATCAAAAACCTGCTCAATTCTATTCACAATCCAACCCATAAGTTGATGGTTCAGTTTATGTATTCAGCTGGTCTTCGGGTCAGCGAGCTTGTAAATCTGAAGGTTGGGGACATGGAACTAGATAAAAATTATGGATGGGTGAGAAAAGGAAAAGGAAATAAAGACAGACTTTTCATTATAGCTGATTCTCTGAAGAGCGAACTTCTTCAGTTAGTAGAAACTAAAAAAGTAGGTGACTTGGTCTTTTCCAATAATAGGGGAGGAGAATACAGCTCAAAAACACTTCAGGAGATAATAAAGTTGGCGGCTAAAACCTCAAAAATTAAGAAAAAAGTCTCTTGCCATACTCTAAGGCACAGTTTTGCCACACATTTAATTCAGGATGGCTACTCCGTATCAGAAGTTCAAACACTCTTAGGCCATAAGAGCCCCGAAACAACCTTCATCTATTTGCACACCGCCTCTCCAACCATGATCAAAATAAAAAGTCCATTAGACAACTTATAATTGGTGATTAATTGGTTCACAAAAGAAAAAGATCCCTTGACTATACTAAAGACCTTAAATCAGTCAGCGGTGTGTTTGATGAAAAAACAAGGCTGTCGCTCTATAGGCTCTTGAACAAAAAACAAATCCAAATCCAATCCCTGATAAAGGAAGGGAAAGAAAGCGTAGTTTTCTCAGGTTTGACTCAAGAAAAGAAATGGGTCATTATTAAAGTATATAGAACACAAGTTATGGATTTTAAGAAAATTTCCAAATACCTCCTGGGAGACCCTAGATTCGGTAAAATCTCAAAAAACAGAAGAGACTTCATTTATACTTGGTGCAGGCGGGAGTACAAGAACCTTCAGACAGCTTCCAGAGCAGGGGTTAATTGCCCTGAACCCATCACTTCATCAGATAACATCTTGATAATGTCCTTTATAGGAGATGAAAGCACGGTTGCGCCTAGATTGATTGATGTAAGGCTAGAAAACCCAAAAGAAATCTACAAAATGGTTGTTGAAAATATGAAAAAACTCAGCAAAGCTGGTTTGGCGCATGGAGATCTAAGTGCATATAATATTCTCTTTAAAAACGGCCCGGTATTCATAGATCTCAGCCACTCTACAACCTCAAAAAGCTCCATTTTCTTGGAGCTATTGAGGAGGGACATAGAAAATATAAATTCTTATTTTACTAAATTAGATATTCGTGTAATTGATTCGGAAAAACTCTATAAAGACCTTATTAAGCTTTTGAGGATAAAATAAGATGATAGATTTCATTAAAATTCCAGAAAAGATGAAAAAAGTCCTAATTAAAGATAATAAAGATAGGAAACACCTAGAAAATCTTACAGACACAAAAATAACTATAGGGGACGACTTAAAAATAGAGGGGGAATCATTCCAAGTATATCAAGCTAAGCAAGTTTTGAAGGCATTTGGAAGAGGTTTTATAATCAAGGATGCGCTGTCCCTTCTGGACGATAGCTATGGCTTGGAGATAATAGATTTAACTGATATAATAAAATCCCAAAATAGGATGGGTGTAGTAAAAGGGAGAATAATAGGGACTAGAGGCAAAACCAAGAAAATGATAGAAAGATACACTGAAACAAAGCTTTCAATCCAAGGAAAAACAGTAAGCATATTAGGGGAATGGAATAAAATAAGTGTGTCAAAAGAGGCTTTAATGATGTTAATAAAAGGCTGCAACCACTCCACATTATATAAATGGTTGGAACGTCAATATTCGGGTGTGAAAGAATGGTAGACGATCCAGCTGGAAAAAACGCCGAGCAAATGGCTAAAGAGCATAAAGAAATATCAGTTTCTGAATTTTTCGAAAAGAATAGGCATTTGTTGGGGTATGACAACCCTACTAGGGCTTTGATAACTGTGGTTAAGGAGTTTGTTGACAATTCTCTTGATGCCTGTGAAGAAGCTAGGATATTGCCGAGAATATGGCTGGAGGTCAAATCAACTACTTCAGACAGATTTAGGGTAATGCTCAAGGATAATGGACCTGGGATGATGGATAACAGGATACCACAGACTCTTGGAAAGCTGCTCGTAGGGTCGAAATTCTATAAAAATTTACAAAGCCGTGGACAACAGGGCCTTGGAACGAAAGGGGCTGTTATGTATTCCCAATTGACTACAGGCAAGCCAACATCAATCGTAGCATCAACTGGAAACGGGAAAACTTCGTTCTATGAATTAATGATTGACGTCAAGAAAAACGAGCCAAAAATAGTCTCGCATCAGTATATTGAAGACGGGAGAGTCTGGCATGGCCTAAAAATAGAGATGGAGATTGAGGGGAGGTATGTCGAGAGCAAGAGCGGCGTGGGGGAATTCATAAAACAGGTTGCTATTGCCAACCCATTCGCGGAGATAATTTTTGACGGGCCTAGCGGGAGAGTAGAATTCCAGAGAGGGGCAATGGAGCTCCCGCCGCTTCCAAAAGAGATCAAACCTCATCCTTACGGTGTAGAATTAGGAATATTCAGGAGAATGATCCAAGAAACATCTTCAAGGACTGTTAAATCTTTCTTTACAAATGATTTCTCAAGGGTTGGCGGAATATCTGCTGATGAGATATGCAAATTGGCAGGTGTTAATCCTGGAGTAAGCCCTAGAAGCATAGATGCAGATAATTCAGAGAAACTCTTCAAGGCAATGAAAAACGCTAAATTACTAAGGCCACCAACTGACTGTTTATCCCCATTAGGAGAAGAACTAATATTGTCTGGTTTAAAAAAAGAAATTAAGGCAGAGTTTTTCTCGTCAGTCACTCGCCCTCCTTCTGTTTATCGTGGGAGCCCGTTCCAGGTTGAGGTTGGCATAGCCTATGGAGGAGAATTGCCGCAGGAAGGGGCTGTGGATATAATGCGTATTTCTAACCGTGTCCCATTAATGTATCAGGCTGGTGACTGTGCAATTACAAAGGCGGTGGCAGGAACAGACTGGAAGAAATATGGATTTAACCAAAGCGGGAAAAATATGCCTACAGGCCCAGGCGTTGTCATGGTTCATTTTGCATCAACATGGGTTCCATACACATCAGAATCCAAACAGGCTATAGCATCTTACAATATAATTATAAAAGAGATAAAGCTCGCCCTTCAGGAAGCAGGGAGAAGAATGCAAAAATATGTATCTGGCAAAAGAAGATTTGAAATGCATCAGCAAAGAAAGAAAATATTTGAAAGGTATATTCCTGAAGTTGCAGAATCATTGGGTAAATTAACAAAGGAAAATCAAGAGCTTATTAAAGCTAAACTCCAAAAAATGGCTAAAGAAGTAACTGAGGTGAAATTGTTTGAGTCAGAACTTGAGGGAGACGACATCGAAGAAATTGTATCAGATGGGGAAGGAGATAGTTGAACAGATCAATGAAGAAAAAAAACCGTCCATGAAGATACCTGTCCGCTCGCTCAGCAATATAAAATGGGATGAAACCAACAAACTGCTTACCCTTGGGGATAAAAAATCCAAAAGGCATTTCTTTAATGTAGGCCATGCCAGAAAGTTTATGCAGACCCTGCTCATAGCTTCTTTCTGCAAGGATATAGTCGACGAGAATATTCATGCATCTATCAGAGACATGTACTATAATTTGAAGCATAGCATAGGCGGCTCAAAGGAGAATACTTTTGAAGAGCAAGCAGAGTCTGATCCGCTCATTGTGGACATAGAGACTGCCTTGCAAACTCTCAGGGAGCAGTTGCATTTGCTAGCCGACCGTAAAGGTGTTGTAGTAGGGAATGTTGTAGTTGAGGACAGGGGAGATTCAATTAATTGGTCTAAACTTGGGTCAGGCGGTTGGTCTATTCCTTCTGTTGTTGAGGATATAAAATTTGAAAAAGTTGACGCTGATTTTGTGCTTGTAATAGAGAAAAATGCAGGATTTGAAAGGCTCCATGAAGATAAGCTTTGGAAGAAGTACAACTGCATTCTCATGGGTACAGGAGGCCAGGCAGCAAGGGGAACTAGACGATTAATAAAGAGGTTGTCAGATGAATACAAGCTGCCTGTTTATGTACTAACTGACAGTGACAGCTACGGCTGGTACATCTACTCAGTGATAAAATCAGGTTCAATGGCATTAGCTCATGCCTCTGATGAGTTGGGAACACCTTCTGCTAGGTTCATAGGCTTGACTATATCAGACATCAAAGACTACAAACTCGAGAAATCAGTTATTAGAGCAAACGACCGGGATTTAAAAAGGGCGAAGGAATTGCTAGAATATCCATGGTTCCACCACAAAGAATGGCAGCAGGAAATCAAGCTGATGCTCGACAAGAAGATCAAAGCAGAAATTGAAGCGTTGTCTTCAAAAGGATTAAAGTTCTTGAGTGATACTTATCTGCCAGAAAAACTGGAAAGGAAGGAATTTCTGCCGTGATTTCATTGAATTCAATAAAAATTATCGAGGGGGCATTAATTAGGAATAACAGGAAAATTAAAGCGGTTATTTTTGATATTGATGGAGTTATTTATGATGACAATAAGGAGTTAATAGATTATCAGAAAAAAACCGCTCAAATATTGGGGCTTAGAATACCTTCTGATATTGAAATTTTCAGACTCTTTGGCAAGTCTTGGACCGAAATCATCGATCAATTATGGCCTGGTGTTGATTCTGAAGAATATAAAAAGGCTTGGTTTAAATTGGTTGGGGATAAATTAGACTACCTTCCTTTGAATGATAGAGTTAGGGAAACCCTTGAAAAATTAAAGAAAAAATTCATTTTAGGTGTTGTTAGTGGAGGTCACAGGGACTGGATTTTGGTTAGGTTTAAAAATGATAGTTTAACGGATTTTTTTGATGTAATAGTTTCAGGAGATGATACAGAGAAACATAAACCGAACGGTGAGCCAATACTTTATGCATGTCAGAAATTGAATATCAAGCCTGAGGAATGCGTTTATATTGGGGATAATATAATTGATTATGAAGCTGCCAAGGATGCTGATGTTCATTTTATTGGGTTTATTTGGGATGGTATTGAGCATGGGTTATTTGATAATATTCAGCTCAATAGCCGCGTTTACAGCTTTAGGGAAATACCAAAAGAAATAGAGAAAATTGAAAAAAATATCATGTAGGTAAATTGGGTTTAATGGAATTCTTGCTTGAATATCATGTTAATGATAAAATAACACTTTTTTCATTAAATTCTATTAAAATTTTTGGCATTGATGACATCAAGTACAACATGATCTATTTTCGGGGCGTAAGATTTCACTTTTTTCCATGAAAGCAGATTAAATTCCATTCCATACTTGACCGCAGCATCATTTATCTCAAACAATAGCTTATCATGGATTTTATCTTCACCTAGAATGGAGTGGTAGTGGATTATTCCGTTGGGTTTGATGATCTTCATCGCAGCGTCTAGATAATCCTTTGGCGATGGTATCAATCCCATTAGAATCCTGTCAGCCTTTTCTCCTAGACTTACACATTCTTTTTTACAGTCGCCTAAAATTGGAACGACTTTATTTTCGATTTGGTTAAGTTTAATATTTTCCCAGAGGTAGTGGTAGGATTCTGGGTTGATTTCGATTGCATAGATCTTTTTTGCTTTTGAAAACTTCCCTAAACCCAGTGAGAAGTAGCCTATACCTGCGAACATATCCACGACAATCTCATCTTCTTTCACTTGTGAGATTACCCTTTTTCTTTCGGTTAAGTTGCCTTTAGAGAACATAACTTTTGAGACATCCAATTTATAAGAGATTTCGTTTTCTTTGTGGATGGTTTCCATACTGTCTTTCCCTGCGATTATTTTGATGTTTGGCTGCCTGAATTGTCCGGTTATGAAGTCTGTTCTCCTGCAGACTGTTCTTGTGCTTGGGATATTTTCTAGGATTACTTTGCCGATTTCTTTGTCATACTTCCATAATTCTTTTTTGATGTTGACGATGACGATGTTGCCTATTTTTTGGTAGCTGGATGGAAGTAGGGAAGATTCCTTCTTTGTTAATTCAAGATTTTCTATTAGCAGTTGTTTGATTGGCTTGATCATGATTGGTCTCTTTCCTCCTAATGATTTCTAAAATTTCAGAAGTTCTAATAATTGGGATGTTCACATATTCTTTTATTTTTATCAGATGTTTATCGCCACTTATAATATAATCGGCCCCGCATTTTAGAGCACATTCCAGGAACTTATTATCTTCAGGGTCTTCTTTCACAACATCCAATTTTTCCTTCGCTTCAATTATTTTATCTCTTTCTAACACCCTCAATTATTTTATCTAAATCCTTTCTTTTAAATCCTTCCTTTTTTACAACCTTCTTAAGAGGTTCAGATATTTCTCTGAAACTTTTTTCAAATACAGATTTTTCTAGTTTTTTGAATATTATTGTGTCCTTTTCTCCAAACACTAAAAACTTGTCAGCTGGTTCTATACTGAGATCTTTTCTTATTTGGGTTGGTATCACTACTTGACCTTTTGGAGATATTCTAGTTATTTCCACTTCCATTATTATCACTTTTTTTATTAAGTAAAATATATTTTACTTTTTTTACTTATAGGGTTTTCTGTTAGCGGTTGCTTTATTGAATTGAGCATGATTAGTGTTGTAATGTGGAATTTAAGTAGTTAATCTCGAGGGACTAATGTAATTTTCAACCTTGCCATAGACTGCTTACATTTGAAGTAGTGCGAATACAAATAAAAAATAAAAATGTTATCCATATGTCTGGATATTACAATTATTTTGATGTAAAAATAGAATGGTTGGATGAGAAATTCCAGTATAGAGCAAACTTTATCTAAAAACTAATCCTCTTTAAATTGTTGTAAGCATGTGAATTTGGATAAAATTGATTCATTAGTAATGATATTATCACATAAATTTGAATCATTACGTATTTTTGCTAAATCAGAATAACATATATCTTTATACGTTTGTTTATCCATACCTTCAAAATCATTACAGGCTTCAATATTATTGTTAAATTTTGCCACTTCCAATATACAAACATTTATAATATTTGCATGAGGAGGTATTTTGACACATATTGAAGTATCATTTTTACTCTCCGCAATATATCTATAGCACCTTTCTTTACTAAAACTGACAATTAACCTCCCATCATCTGTTTTTATTATTTCTTTTACCATTAACGATCCTTTATCAAGGTCCACTTCACTCGGAATTTGATCACAATAATTATCATCAAGTGTTTCCATTGCCTTTTGGAAAACAATTTTATCTTTATTTTCTTTCTGAAATATACATCCAGAGATCAGTATTAAAGAAATTATTGAAAGAGTAGGGATAACTAATCTATTCATAGAGTAAAATTGGCTATCAACTATAAAAAGATATTTTTTTAACTTGAATCAAGGTGGACCCAAATTATTTTATTATAAATCAAATTTTACATTTATTAACTACTTCTATTGGTTTTTCAAAACCTTCTATTACAATTTTAAAAGAAATGGGATCAGCTTTATCTACACATTTCTTTTCTTTGCATAGAATTTCCATTTTTATGATAAATTCACCCTCTAATAATACGAACTCACTTGAAGTGTAAAACATAGAATATTCGTCTTTTGGAATCAATTGGTCATCTTGGTATATGAAAACATTCTCCAATTTAATTAATTTAATTGCATCTCTTGTAACACTACTTTCAAAAGTTTGTATTTTGAGATCGTATTTATTGTAGGAATCGTTTAATTGGGCTTTATAACAATCTCCAATAGAATAAACCAATTTTTGTTTGATTATCGGATTTTTCTCTAAATCTTTTTTTAATTGAACCTTCAAAAAATTATCCATTAGTTCATGGTTTGAAAGTGCAGCAAGAAAAATTAATAAATAGCAACAGATAAAACTCAAGCAATTAATCACAACTAGTTTATTACCCATTTTCTTTATTATTTGATCTTCTTTTGTTTGTAAAATTATAGCAATAGCCATTCCCAAAAAGAGAGAAATCAATGGAATAGCAAAAGAACCAAAATATGATAAATAAAACCCTATGACGGATATGATAGGGGAAAAAATTGCAATTAGATATCCAATAAACATCAATTTCTTTGCTTTATTGATATTACCCATGCATTTAATTATTCGAATTCCTTTAAATAGTCTTTTGTTTAATATTTTTTATGCCAAAAAGAGATGCTGATTTGGTTGTTATAGTTGTTTTATTTGTGTTAAGCGGTCTTTTCTCATTAGTTTCTCCTTTATTAGTTAATTTAGCATCTTCCAGATTAAACCTTAACACTTCATTCACCCCCTTTTCAATTATTATTTTAGTTTTGAGTGGACTTTTAAGTCTAGTTACTGCTTTTGGTTTATGGAATTTCCAAAAATGGGGTTGGTTTTTAGGTGTTGGAATTTTATTAATTGGAATTGGAAGGAGTTTGATTAACGGAAGTTTTTTAGCTATAATTATCCCAGCTCTAATGTTAATATATCTCTTTCAAAAAAGACAAAAATTTCTTCAAAAATCAAAGATATGATTTAGAAATTCGTTTTACTTTAAAAGTATAAAACTGGCTAAAATCATCAGATATCTATTTCCACTCTCCTACCCAATCTCAACCCAGCTTCAGCAACATTCAATGCATCACTAACAACTCCAGCTCCCAGACTAGCATACCTTAATCCTCTTCTCAGTCTACTAGGATCATTTTTATTCTCTTCTCTTATTTGCCTAAATCTTTCTGGGACTCTTGCTAAATCAGCTGCTGATGTAACCCCATTGATAGTGTTTCCTAAAATTGCTCTTGTACTGTAGAGGCCAGGATCATCTGCTATTCCTTGAATCCCGCCATTTCTTCTCAAATTTCCATATAGTTGATAAGCATTATTTCCAAATTGATATCCTTCTCTGGCTAATGTGTATGGGTCTCTTAAACCTTCTGTGGCAATATATCCGCCTAAATTCACTCCTTGGGATAATGTTCCCAATCCTGCATCTAAGGTATAAATCCAATCCCGAATTCTACCCATATACATCATCTCCAATCACTAAGAAGTAGTACTGATATTTATATATATTTGATATAAAATATATAATAAAGGTGGTTTTATATAAAAAGAAAGGCAATAAAGTTCGGTTCCACTTACGTTGTGTCTTTGCCTCTACCCTGGTCAAGGAGATTTGATATCGACAAAAAAAGAGAATTAACGCTTGAAGAGACCAGTGATGGGGTTTTAACAATAGTCCCTGGGGATATGAAAAGGATAGAAGAAGAAGCAACAATTCCGATAACCAATAACGCCACGCCAGATAAAATATACTACAAAATCCTGAAAGCATACTTTGACGGCTACAAAATAATCACCCTAGTCGGCAACCTAACAGATGAACAGATGGATTTCATAGACATCATCCACAAAAGGGTTGTTGGCTTGGAGGTAACAGAGCAGAAAAAAGACCAGATAATACTCACAGACCTTTTAAGGCCAGAAGATGTTGACTTGGATAAAATAATAAGCCAGATGTTTTCTTTCATCTCTGTAGTAACGACTGATATAATCTCGCATATCGAACAGAACAAACAGCCTGGCGACAAAATCCTTGACAGGGATTCAGTTACAACCAGAAACCACAACCTGGCTTACAGATGCTGCAACATGGCTTTAAAGGATTCCATGTACCTGAGCAAACTCAAGAAAACCACAAGCGAGATACTCATCATCTCGAGAATAATCAGATATCTGGACATGCTAGGCACAATACTGGTTGGCGGAAGCTATCTGATCAACATAGAAATGACTGAAGGAATGAAAAAATACCACTATAAAATCTTTGAAGAAGACGAAAAGCTGAATAAAACTCTGGAAAAATACCTGAAGAAATGGCTGCAATACCTGAAATCAATAAAAACCGCTTTGAAAGAAAAAGATATAGAAAAGGCAACTGATCTCTATCTGAGGAGATTCGAGTTTAGGCTTGAGATGAAGGATAGGAATGGAAAATCGGGGGAGCATCTTGCTAATATAATCGACTTCTCTGAGCAGCTGAATAGGATGAGCTCTTTAATACTCAGGGATTTTATGATGTATTGACTCATACATTCACAAAATAACTCTTTCCACATTGAGTCTCAACAACAGTAACATTATCCAATCCAGGACCGACATTCAGAACATACTTCTCCACTTCGCGATAAGCGATGCTTTGATTGGTGAAGCTTTCAACTGACGTGCTATTGCTGAAGTAAAGGTTAACATCAAACCTTTCAATGTCTCCAGAACCTATATTTTCAACATATAAGGTCAGGGTTTCATTTTTGTAAGAATGGGATTTAATCTGGAAATTCAAGAATCTGCACGCTTTTGACATTATCGTGGTCGTGGTTGGTCCAGGAGCTTCAGTTGTTGTAGTGCTTAAGGTGGTGGTAACCTGCGGCTGGGTTGTTGGCGTTTCCGTTTGAGTTGTTGTTGTCTCGATTTGAGTGGTTGTTGTAGGAATATTCTCCTCCGTACACCCAGAAAGAAGTACTAATAATAAAATGCTGAATACCAACAACTTATTCATAAACATAATTAAGTTATAATTAGAATATTTATTTATGCCTTTGTCTGGAATATGCAAAAGCTGCGGCGAGATTAGCCATGCATTGCAGATATGTGTCCATTGCGGGAGCAGGGTTTGCTTAAATTGCATAAACTCAAGAGAAAACACATGTAAATTATGTGAAGAAAAAAAAGAAGAAATACTACCTGATCTTATTCTCGACGAGTTTTAGGTCTTCTTTATTATGGATGTGCAGGTATTCCTTGCTGCTTAAATGCCCATTCAAGAGATCTTTCTTTACTAATTTAGGGAAAACATCTTTTTCCAGGCTGCATCCGCTGAATTCAAAAATCTCCGGCTCAGCAATGAAAATGCCAGAAAAAAACACATTTGATTCTGCTTTCGATGGCTTTTCCATGAATTCTACTATTCGATTTCCTTCCATCTTAACAACCCCAACATAGCTTTTGATATTTGGGGTGCTGGCTATCAGCAGGGTCGCTATCGATTTCTGCCTTGTATGCTCTTTCCAGAGTTCATTTACATTTATTTGATCAAAAATAACATCGCAGTAAACTACAAGAAAACTCTTCTTTATCTGGCCTTTCAGCAATCTAAGGGAATCTGCGCTCCCTACAGTTTCTTTTTCTTCAATAAACTCTATTTTCACCCCATAGTTTGACCCATTCCCTATTATCTTGAATATTCTGGTCAGGATAGGGCGCTGGGCTATTATAAAAATATTCCTAAAGCCGCTTTCCCTTAATTTTTTGATAGCAATTTCCACTATTGTTGAGTCTTTTATTTTTACAGTGGGCTTATATTCCCCATTGAATATTTTCAGCTTCTTTTCGCTCCCGCCAGCTAATATAACTGCAGGCTTATTTTCACCTAATGTTTTTTCCGCAAGGAATTCTATTGCCTGCGACCTATTCCTTATGCTAATGCCATTTACTAATGAGTCTATTTCTTTTAGGGTTTTTTCGTTTATTGTTATTGAGACTTTTTCTTTCATATTCCTATTATAGATTTAAGATTTCTTAAATTTATCCTTTTTATGTCATATAAAGTAGGATAAAGGTAGGATATTTATACTAGCCAATCAATTATATTATTATCAAGAGAAAAAATGGAGACAAAACCCGCTGTGGTCAACAGATAATTAGCGTCTCCTTCTCTGGTAAAATCTTTGATTGCCAACCCTCTTTTTCTTTTTTTGAGAATTAAATAAATCATTTCCTAATTATAGCAAAAATATTTTTCACGCTTCATCCCTAAGTCGGCATGTTTTAAAAATAAAAAAAATCTAAAATTCCATCAATACATCTACAATTTTTTCAACTTGTTCCTTTTCATCCTTGTTCTTTGCCTTAAGCATGTCTGAAACTCTGTCTGATAGAGCTTGTCTCTTTGCAATCTCTCCTATTTGTGCAATTCCTTTCATAGCAACTTCTGTTTTCTCGACTCTTTCTTCAACTTTTTTAATTTGTCTTGACATTTCTGCCAGTGCACACCATACTTGAGCGACTTTTACGTCCTCAGCCTTTTCATATGCACATCTATGTTGCTTTGCTCTTTCAATCAATTCAGCTAGCTCTACTTGGGCATTTCCACAAAGGAATTCTTTCCAATCCTTTTCTTCGTTTCCAAAGAGCATTTTATCACCTTGCTAATTTTGTTACAATGAAAACTTAAATACTTATCGATACTTTGTGGTAGTAACACTATCCTCTGATAGTAAAGGCCGCAAAAACATTTAATCTTGCCCGCCTCATATAATGGTTATTGGTTGTTAAATATGAAAGAAGGGGACTTTATAAGAATAGATTATGTCGGCAGAATAAAGGAATCTGGCCTGATTTTTGACCTTACAAACGAGGAAATAGCTAAAAAAGAGGGGGTCTATAACCCTCAAGTAAAATATGGGCCCCTTCCTGTTATAATTGGATCTAAATTCCTGATAAAAGGTCTGGAAGAGGCATTTGAAGGGATGAAAATTGGCGAAAAGAAGCATTTGATTATTAAGCCGGACAAGGCTTTTGGGGACAGAAGCGAAAAGCTGATCAAATTAATACCGGAATCAGAGTTTACAAAGCAAAATATGGTTCCTTATCAAGGAATGCCTGTCAATATCAAGAACCTTCAAGGCCGAGTCCTGTCTTTTTCTGGTGGCAGGGTAAAAGTAGATTTCAATCACCCTTTAGCTGGGAAAGAATTGGAATATGATCTTGAGATTAAGAAACATATTACAGACAAACAAGAAAAGGTAAAATCCATTCTTGAATTCTTCTATAGGCCTACTGGCAAAGAGAAAGTGAGAATAGAAGGTGGCATGGTTGAAATTTTTGCTGATTCTGCTAGTGACTTGCCGATGAAAGTAAAGGAAGAGATATCAAAGACGATTGCAAAATGGGTTAATGGTTTAGAAAAGATTAGATTTATTGAAGAATACTCGCCAATTATACCTGAAAAGATGCAAAATAAGAAAAATACAAAAGAACAAAATTAAAGCATGTCAAATTGGAAGAACATCAAGTGTCCTGGATGCAATAAACCAAATGATCGTGAAGAATTAAAGAGGAGAGGCGGGGAATGTTTCTATTGCGGCTTTAAAATTGTTTCTAATCTTAACGGCTATTTTAAAAATTAGTTTTTCTATCTGCCAAATTGGCATAAGGCACATCTTTAAATATTTTCTTTTCATAAAAAACTTTTGATAGAATGCCAGAAGATGATATTGAATTTGACATGGACGCTGATGATGATGACTGGGATTATGATAATCCCGAATTAGATGAAGATTGGTAAATAAATAACATCTTTTTCTTTCTATTTTTCCAAAAAATTATTATGCTGTCAGAAGATGACGGAAAGGAACTGCTTCAGCTGGCCAGAAAAACAGTTAAAAAATATTTTTTAATGAAAGAATTGGTGATAAATGAATCCATATTCAGGGAGAAGCAGGGAGTATTTGCGAGTATTCATACAAAAAAAGGAGAACTCCGAGGTTGCATAGGCTATCCTTTACCTGTTTATCCTTTAGGTGAAGCTGTCCAAAGAGCATCTGTGTCAGCAGCTTTTGATGATCCAAGATTTCCCCCATTAACAAAGAATGAGCTGAGCAAAGTTGTATTTGAGATATCAGTTCTAACAAAGCCTGAATTAATAGAAGTGGAAGACCCTAAAGAATATTTGAAAAAAATAAAAATAGGCAAGGACGGGCTGATAATAGAATTTGGGCTTAATTCTGGTTTGCTTTTGCCTCAAGTTGCAACTGAACATAAGTTGGCCGTAAAAAAGTTTTTAGAGCATATTTGTTATAAGGCTGGGTTGCCAACAGATATTTGGAGAAGCGGGCAGGTAAAAATTTACAAGTTTCAAGCCCAGATTTTTAGGGAAGATTAACCAAACATAGCAGCAAAAGCATTGCTAACTTCCTCATCTTTCTTCTCTTTTTGCGGCTGGGAATAATAGTACTTTGGTTCCTCAGAAATAGGTTCAGGGCATTTATGGCATACCCACTTGCCAGACTTTTTTCTTATACACTTAGGGCATCCTATTGACTGGCAATTATCGCATTCTATTAGTTCATCTATTCTAGTCTTACAGTTCGGGCAAAACAGATCCATAATAAATTATTGCTATTCCCTGAATTTATACCTAAATCAGCATCAGTAGTAACGCTGATAAGAATTTCCATGAACAGAAATCCATGTAATAAAACCCCGAATAAAAAATTGATTTTGAAAAATTTCTATCGGTTCACGAAAATCAGTTAATAAATAGAATGGCAATTCATTTATGGGGGATTGGAATGATTTGCAAATACTGCCAAGGGCATCTTGGATTTAGTTTTAATCGTGGTTTAGCGATAACAGAGATTTGCCTAAGCTGTGGGAAGACAAAGAATAAAAACAAGTTGATTATGGCTTTGCTTTAGTTTTTTATTTTTCCTTTTCCTTTTAATTATATGAATATTAAATTGCAGAAGTTTCTTTCAAATGCAGGAATAACTTCCAGAAGAAAGGCCGAAGAAATAATTTCTAAAGGATTGGTGAAAATTAACGGAAAAGTGGCATCAATCGGCGATAGAATAAATCCAGAAAAGGATGAAGTAATTTTTGATGGAAATAGAATAGAATACCAGAAAAGGAGATATATTATATTCAATAAACCCAGAGGCTACGTCACAACCCTAAAAGATGCTCATGCAGAAAAAACCATTCTCGATCTAATCAAAATAAAAGAAAGAGTTTTTCCTGCAGGCAGATTAGACAAAGATTCTGAGGGGCTTCTTATTATTACTAATGACGGGGATTTTGCCAGCAGAATTATAAACCCAAGATTCGAGATAAAGAAAACATACTATGTTAAAATAAATAATGAATTGAGGAAGAAAGATATTGAAAAACTGGAAGGGGGGATAGCCATTGAAGGAAGAAAAACCTATCCAGCAAAGATAGAAATTCTGGCTGAAAATGAATTCAACATAACAATTCATGAAGGAAGAAACAGAATAATAAGGAAGATGATGTCTCATTTAGGGCATTCTGTAGTTATCTTGAGGAGAATGTCAATAGGCGGGCTTCAATTAGGAAGTCTCAAACTAGGACAATACCGTGATATGACAGAGCACGAGAAAAAAATAATGTTTGAATCACATAAGGATTATACTTAAATTTTATAATAACCAACCTTTAGTAATGTCAAAAATCCTTTATCTGTCTGATTGCTATCTAAAAGAATGGGATGCTGCTGTTGCAAAAGATAACGGCAAATATATAGTTCTCGACCAAACTGCATTCTACCCTAATTCTGGCGGCCAGCCCTGTGATACAGGGACAATGAAAACAGAAAATGGAAATGAATACAAAGTAGTTTATGTTGGAAAATTCTCAGGTGATGTTAGCCATGAAGTCGATAATGGAGGTTTGAAAGCTGGGGATAAAGTTCACTGCAGAATAGACTGGGATAGAAGATACAAATTAATGAGAATGCATACCGCAGCTCATGTATTTTCAAGAGTGATTTTTGATGAAACTGGGGCAGTTACAAGCGGGAATCAGTTAGATTTAGATAAGTCAAGAATAGACTTTACCCTAGAAAATTTGGATAAAGGCAAAATCAAAGAATGGGAGAAGAAAGCAAATGAAATAATTGCAGGCGGAAGGAATTTAAAGATCAGCTTTTATCCAAGGGAAGAGGCATTCAAAATACCTGATTTCATAAGGACAAGCAAGCTTCTAGTCCCTGAAGATTTAAAGACTATACGAATAGTTGAAATAGAAGGATTGGACCAGCAAGCTTGCGGGGGCACACACCTTAAAAATATATCAGAAATTGGCAAAATAGAAGTATTAAAAGTAGAAAACAAGGGAAAAAATAATAGAAGAATTTATTTCAGGCTAATACAATAATTAATTCAGTGGTTGATCCTATGAATAAGCTTGAAAAGAATCTAGAGTATTCTGTTAAAGATGGGGCAGCGCACTCAGTGATGATGGGTGCTGGCGAAAAATATCTTAGCCCTTATGCTATTGTTCTTGGTGCGACTAATATTCAGATTGGACTTCTGACTTCTATTCCTCAACTCCTTGGCTCGATATCGCAATTATTTTCCACAAAAATCGCAGAAACGATTGGAAGCAGAAAAAAAATGATTCTTATTTTCGCACTGATCCAATCTCTGGTTTGGATTCCCATAGGCTCAATGTTTTTTTATGATTCTAATGCTATTCTAATACTCATACTTCTTGCGAGTGTTTATTGGATATGTGGCTTGATGGGATCTCCTGCGTGGAGTAGTTGGATTGGGGATCTAGTTCCGGATAAGATCAAAGGGAAGTTTTTTGGTAAAAGAAGAAGGGTAGAAGGAATAAGTCTTTTCTTTTCTGGAGTAACTGCAGGATTAATACTTTATTTTTCGGCTGGGTACAATCCATTCATAGGTTTTGTTGTTGTCTTTGGGATTTCGTTCTTTGCTAAATTCATATCTTGGACATATCTTAGAAGAGTAGATGAGCCTATATTTGAAGTTCCTGATGAGGCTAAATTCTCTTTTGCAGCCTTTTTAACAAAAATGCCAAAGACAAACTTTGGGAAACTCGTGATATATCTTGTTCTCATAACTTTTAGCGTTAATATAACAGGCCCATATTTTGTTGTTTATATGCTGAAAGACTTGGGGATGAATTATTTTACTTACATGTTGGTTGTTAATGCAGGTCTCGTATCAAATTTCCTGTTTATTTCTATTTGGGGCAAATATTCTGATTTTTTCGGGAACAGAAAAATCATCTCATTGACTGGATATTTAGTGTTTCTACTACCAATTCTTTGGATTTTTTCAAGCGATATCATTTACTTGATACTTGTGCAGATATTTTCAGGTTTTATTTGGTCCGGTTTTCAAATATCAACATTCAATTTCATTTTTGACAATGTATCTCCTCCAAAGAGAGTGAGATGCGTCTCCTATTACAATGTTTTAAACGGGATAGCGATATTTCTTGGAGCGTCTTTTGGGGGATTTCTGCTTAGGTTCGGGTCTATGTTTTGGTCAAATTTCATTCTAATCCTCATGGTCTCTTCAGCCGCAAGATTTTTGTCATCATTTATAATGCTGCCGATGATCAAAGAGGTCAAATGGGTTAAAAAAGTCTCTGAACAGAAACTGATAATTGGAGTTGTTTCAGACGCTTTTGAAGGAATCAAATACCCTGTCCTTTTTGTTTCTGGACGGAGGCTGATGATAAAAAACAAGACTGAGGAATTTTTTAAATGGATAGAGAATAATATTCTAAAGTTGCTGAGAATAAAGCACAAGTATAGTTGATGCAGGGGCCTGCCTCAGTGAGTTGGTTCAGGTCAGAGTAATTTTGAATTGGGGAAGGTTATATAAAGGGATAGAGGTCATTTTAATATGAAGTTGTCCAAATAAATTATAGGTGGGGATAAAATCTATGGCAACATTCGCTAAAGACGAAGAAAGGATAATCAGCCACGCAAAAGAAGCAGTAGTAAAATACAATAAACTACGCAAAGCGAAAGGAGGAATAGATACTCTGTACGCCTTTGTTATGTCAGACAGCGGAAAGATATATGACGGTGCCTGCCTTGAGACAAACCTATCCCACAGCAACATTTGTGCAGAAAGGCATGCAATAGCAAATATGATCTTGCAGGAAACCTACAAAGCTAAAGTAAAAATTGTGGTTGTGGCAGACCCTGTTCCAAAAATACAAGAGCATAGTACTCCTCCATGCGGAACTTGTAGACATATTATAAGGGAATTTGGTAAGCCTGATACTACTATTATATTGATGCAGTACATACAGCAAAAAACGGGTTGGGTGTTTCCTAAGATAGAAAAACACAAAATAAAGGAGCTGTATCCACGTCCATATGTACCTGTCAAATGGGATTAATATTACAAATTATCCTTGGAATTTTCCCTAATAAACCATGTCGCTGATACGAACAGAAACAGCAGTGCAGGGGAAGAGATTCGAACTCTCGAACCCAATCCTCCTAATTAAAGTCTAAGGGAATAGGTTTCCCATGGTCAATCTTGAGCTTCGACATCATCAAATCAGCGCTCAATGATACTATCGCGTTTGACCACTTCGCTACCCCTGCTTAATACTTAATAATAAACAGAAAAGAAGATATTTTTAACTCACGCTGTCAAGCTCTGACTTAAGGCCATCAACTTGGGTTTTAAGGTCATCTACAATGGTATCTAAACCTGGTTTATCCCGCCTGATTTTAAGTTCTTCCTTGAACCCTTTAGGCCTGATGAACTCCGAGTCCAGTCTCATCAATTTGTCATCAATCTTATTTATATTATCCTCTATTAGCATTCTGTTCTCTTCGGCTAGCTTCTCAATTTCTTTCTGCATAACTATCGCATTCTTTACCATCATTGTTGTCGCTTTCAGATCATTCAAAAGGTTTAACACAAAGCTATACCTGTCGATTTTAATGAACAAAGGAGCAAATTTAGGCTTTTCTTCCTTTTTTTCAGGAGGCATCTTTGGCTTTTCCTCCCTCTTAATTTCAGGCATGCCTTCTAATTTTGGCAAGTTACCTTTTTCACCGAAAAGCCTCTTTATTTCTTCCATATTTGTCTTCGGTTTTTCTTCCGGTTTTTTTCTTTGGAATAAAGGCATGATAATCCTCAAAAGATATTGTAATTTTGTTATAATAAAAGTTTGTTTCCTAGATCAAAAATCCAGGAGTGCACCAGACGGGATTTGAACCCGTGCCGCAAACTTGGCAAGCTTGTATCCTAACCAGGCTAGACTACTGGTGCTTAAATCAGCCGAATATCCCCCCAAAACCCTGCATAGCTTGATCCTCTTCATCTTTTATCCTTTTTATTATTTGTTCTTTTGTTTTTTCATCCATTTTTTTCCCTAGACCCTTTATCAATTCTTCTGACCTTCTGCAGGCTTCTTCTATCCCTGATATATAGCAGAAATATTTGTTTTCAAACCCTAATAGGTTCCCGTCTTTGAACAGAACACTGGCTCTCCCGACAATATCATCCTTTAAGAGCATATCCTTGGCTTTTTGAATATTGGATTTTTCAATTTGATATATAACTTCCAAACAACCACCTTAATCTAATTCTTTGCATATATTTTTATATTTTTAAACTTAAAGAAAAACCTCTAGAGAGAATTCCAATGAAGAGAAGAAGTATCAAATTTAGTCAGAATACTTTCGGACAAATAATCCATAATTTTTGAGGAGCTGGGATCTAATCTTTGGGTCAATAGGCCTTTGGGTATTGACAATTCTACCAGAATTCAACGCTTTTTCTCTCATCAAGGTCATTTCATCCTTTTTTTTCTTTGCCATAAACAACACCTTATTAGAATTACACCAAAAGAAGTGTCGACCTTCCATTATTAGTTCTCTTCATTTATAAAGATTTGTATCGGGTTTTATATAGTTCTTCATTCTTTCTGGGTTGAATTCTGAATTTAATATATCCTAATAAAATAAATTGATTGTATGGAAAGAGGAACAAAGATTATCATTTTCGCTGCAGTTCTTTCATTCTTAGCTATAATCATTTTTTCTGGAATTTTCTTTGTAAATATGCTTTCGAGATTAGGGGATTATAGCCAGATCGAAGAAAATACAACTAGCAATCAGGATTGGATGGATAGATATAGAATTGAGAATTACAGGCAAATCAAAAACTTTGTTAATGTGGACCCTGAGATAAGGAGTTTAGCCCTTTCTATAGTTGGGGATACGCCAAAAACTGACGAGACAGTAAATAAAAAATATATAATCTACCCTGAAGGATACATTCACATACAATATTACATGGGCAAGTCTGCGGTTATAAAAGGAAATATAACCACTGATATGAACACAGAGCCAATTGAGCTATACCTTTTGGACAACAGCAACTGCAACAATTTCTTTGCTGGAAGGGCGTTCACCTATGAGGAAAAAAGAGAAATCAAGGATAGAATTAACCTTAACATGGAAATTAAGCGGAGCGACTATTGGTGCATAGTTGTGCAGAATCCATCGGACAAGCCTCTTGATTATGCGAACATCCAATTAAATCTGGAAATACAAAATAAGCTGCCTGTCAACACAAACTCTGATATTTGGAAAATCTGGAAGATTCACAAATGGCTTCAAGACAATATAAATTATGTCAGCGATCCTTTAGGCAAAGAGTATATTGCATTCCCAAACGAGACTGTTTCTTTGAAATCTGGGGACTGCGAGGATTTTGGGATTCTGGCATCAAGCCTTTATGAAGCAGTTGGCCTGGACGCAGGCGTGGTTTTTGTTGATACAGATGGAGATGGGGATTCAGACCATTTGATGGGAATTGTTTATTATCCTGGAAATTCCAGCCAATTTATTTCCCAGGAGCAGGAGATATTAGGCTTGAACAATATAAAGTCTCCTTCGGGTTCAGTTAAAGTCCTCTATTTTAATCCAGTTATTTTTGGCAGCAAGTACACTCAGGGAATATGGGTTGCGGTTGACCCTTTGTTCATCCAATATAAAGATATGGTTGGGTACATTGACCATACGCCTTATGATTCTGTTTACTTTTTGGATGTTGGGAATTAGAAGCCCTGGATGGGAGTTGAACCCACGGCCTTCTGTTGCCCCGAAGATTTACGAGACAGATGCTCTACCACTAAGCTACCAGGGCTTGAGATAGTCCTTTATTACTTTGCAGCACTATATATATGGAAGATTAAATGGAAGAAGCTTTTTTATGGTCCAGGGAATCAGGGAAAGTTAGATGCGAGTTATGCGCTTGGAGATGCCTGATTTCTGACGGAGATGCGGGATATTGCGGCGTTAGGGTAAATAAAAAAGGAGTTCTTTACTCAAAAAATTATGGCAAAATACTTTTCATGGACAAGCACCGCATAGAAAAACTGCCGATGTTCCATTTCTATCCTGATTCTGAAACACTTTCCCTTTCTTCCTTTGGATGCAACATGAAATGCAAATTCTGCAGGAATGCTGATTTAAGCCAGAAAACTTCAGGGATGGGTGACAAATACGCGCCAGAAGAAATAATAAAGCTAGCAAATAAAAAAGGAGTCAAAATCATTTCTTTCACATGCTCAGAGCCAACAGTTAATTTTGAATTCGCTTTCAAGGTTGCCAGGCTTGCAAAAAGATACAACATCAAGACAGTTTTTGTTACAAATGGATATATGACATCTGATGCAATAAAAAAAATAGGCAAATATCTTGACGCAGTAACTGTTGATGTCAAAGCTTCAGGCGATCCGGAATTTTATAAGAAATACATGGAAGTTGAAAGCGTCCAGCCAATTTTTGATGCGCTGAAGAGCTTTAAAAAACACAGGGTATTCACAGAAGTTTCAAATCTTATTGTTCCTGAAATTGGCGAGAGCCGGGAATACAACCGGGAATTGTTGGAGTGGATCATAAATAATCTAGGCTCAAGCATACCATACCACTTGCTGGCATTCATGCCTGCGCATAAAATGCAGGATACACCAGAAACAGGATTGGATGTCTTGGAAGAATTCTCTTCTGAGGCTAAGAGAATCGGCTTAAGGTATGTTTATACGCACGATTCAGCTGGAATATCAGGGTCAGAAAATACTTACTGCTATAACTGCGGGGTAAATGTAATAGAAAGGACAGCTTCCAAAATAACTAAAGTCAACTTGGTTGGGGACAGATGCCCAGACTGCGGGTTTAAGATAGATCTGGTTCAGGAATAACTATATTAAAATATAAAATAAATATCCTTTATGAAACGTTTCATCCTAGCTTTCATATTTACTGTTTTTTTGATTAGTATATCTTCTGTCCAGTCAGTAGAGGAGATGAACGCCACTATTGATATTAAGGGAAATGAAGATGTTGATGTTCAGCTGGTTTTTAAATTCATGGATACTACGAAAGAGGTCTATTTTTCATTGCCATATGACATCCGTGATTTAACTTTTGAAGGGGGGATATGCGAGGTCGAAAAACATGAGGCTAATTTTTTAGTCTGCAGGCCTTCTTCTCCTTTTTTTGTGGGCCAGATAATTGTTAAAGCTAATTTTGAAACTAATGGAATGATAAAGACGAAGGAAAACAAAACAACATTCTTTTTTGACATCCCAATGCTGCACGACACTAATAAGGCAAATATAGTTGTGAAATTGCCTGAGCTCATGGCTTTGGTTGACAGTGAGATGATGCCCCTCTCACCTTCAGGCGCAGACATAGGAAGCGATGGAAGGAGGATTGTTTTAAAATGGGGTTTTAAGGATCAGTTTGCTGGCGATATAATTCCGTTAAGGATATATTATGAAAACCTTAACCCGGCAAATATCCTTCAGTTTGTAGATTTGAAATGGGTGGTAATTCTTTTGGCTATAATAGCTGCCGGCATCTTCTTGATATACAATAAAATTTCTAAAAGATCAGGGATTGTATTATCGGTTTTGAATGAAGCTGAAAGAATGGTTGTCAATTATATTCAAAAGAAAGGAGCTAAGGATGTTGACCAAAGATTAATCGTATCATCATCTGGATTTTCAAAGGCAAAAGTTAGCAGGATATTGCAAAGCCTTGAAGCAAGAGGTGTTGTTTCTTTGGAAAAAAGAGGAAGAAAGAATAAAGTAACTTTGAAGAAAAGATTTCTAAAAGAAACCACCGAACAATAATTTAACCCCTCTATAAAACTAAAAGTTACTAAAAACTTCCTTTTCATTAAAAAGAGATAATAAATCCTATTGGAACAATTAATTATATTATAAGAGCTTATAATTGAATTTAGAGTATATATTAATGCCTATTATATATTCATTGAGACTGTTTCAGGAAAGGTTTATATAGCTCCCAAAATAAGTTTTAGGTATAAGTGGGCGCGAGTCCACGTTTTCCGTGAACAACGGAATACTAAAAGGTGAAAAAATAAATGAAAACAAAATTGCTATCCGCAATTTTGACTGCACTTATGGCAATATCGCCCTTTGTCGCAGCAGTTGATTTGGGAAGTTATCCAACTTTCCTTTTCACGAACCACAACCTAGACGCATATGTAGTTGTTGGTTCAGCTGCGCAGCCGGCTGATGTTGTCGGTGCCGTTGATTTAGCAGTAAGATTAGCAGGTGAATCCTATGAAGAAGTTTCATCAGGTGGATCCACAGTAACAGTTACTGGAGGAAAAACTCAAGATATTCCAATCGGTTATCCAATAGGTGCTTCAGGATATCTGGACACTGTATTCACAGATGACGATTTGGCTGGTCTTCAGGACAGTACAGTAACATTCCAAAGCGAAAACTACAACTTCCACGATGAGATTGTCTTTTTGGCAACCTCACCGACTGTAACAGCCAGTTTAAACGCATCAGAAGATGACTATAAGACTGGCGTATACATGGAAATTGCGACAGGCGCTTTAGCATACTATTATGTATTTGATGAGGCAATCAATGTCAGTACAGCAACAACAGCGCAGCCATTGGCAATCAAATTCTTGGGAAAGACAATGAAGATTACAGGAACTGATCCTACTACACCGCATACAAAGTTCACAGCCTATGTCGGGGATACATATTCCATGAATATAGGCGACAGTGTAACAGTCGAAGGCAAGACAATTACCTTGGACAATGTAGGCAGTACAGGATCTGTAAGGTTAACCATTGACGGTACATTGTACACAGTCAGTGATACTGAAACTCATGATGGTGTAGAAATAACAGTAGATGATTATTTCTATGCAGATGCCCTTGCAGAAAGAGGAGCAACATTAATCATGGGCAAGCAGTCTTCAGAAACATACCAAGATGGCGATGCATACAAGAAAGTAGACAGCATTTGCAACGACGATCCAACCGATACTGATTGTTGGGAATGGGTAGTAAATGGGTTGAACGCAGCACTCTATGCTGGTGACACTGGAGATGATGGGGACGACACATACCCAACTCTTGGAATCAAGAGTGTCTTCGTTATAAATGACGATACAGATAATCCAATAACAGCAGGTGGATGCTACAAGTTTCCAAATGACTACGCTGAAGTATGTATGGACGCAGTAACAGTGTCAGACGATAATTATGAAACATTAACATTCAAGTACCAAGATGGGCAAACACTTGGAGCAGCAACAGACCAGAAAACAGTTTACATTACAAGTTCTGTTGAAGATGGTCTACAAGTAGAGGCAGACAGTCTAACATCATTAACAACTGATACAAGAACCAACAAAATCTGGCTTGTCTGGAATCAGACAGGATTCGCAGGTAATGGCGGTGTATCAGTTTGGTACAGAAATTCCGAAGGCGCAAAAACCTTTGCAGGGACTATTGCAAATGGAACATCAGCACAAAATAATGCAACAGCAAGAGTTTACTATGGAGATACAAAATCAGACAATGTTGAAATAGACCTTGATCCTATAGTAGCAAGTGGAGCTGGTTATGTCAACATTACCCTGGACATCTTAGGTAAATCATCAACAGACCTAGGAACTGGTCAAGATGACATCAAGATGTACTGGAAAGTTGCCAGTGAAGCATTCACAAACTTAGGTACAACAGCAAGCACAGAAGAAGGAGATGAATTACAGACTAAAGCTGGAACCACTTCATGGGTCAATATGGGAACAAAAGATGAAGACCACAGATCACTCTATGGTATAATCATCATGAATCCAAACTCTCATGGATCTGGTGACGAAGCTGTATTCAAAGTACCAAATGAACAAGTATTTGCAACAGTATCAGTTAAAGGGCCTGATTCAACAACCACAGTAGCAGGCACTGGAATCAAGAAAGTTGTTCCAGTCACAAACGCAGTTGCTAAATTAGATACAGAAGTTTCTCTACCAGTAGGAAAGAACTTGGTGTTAGTAGGCGGTCCGGCAGTTAACAAATTAACTGCACAAGCTTTAGGATTAACCTACCCAACATATGGTTCATCCGGATTATTGCCATTTGCTCAAGGAGAGGGTTACGTTGGATTAACTGACGGCGTCCTCGAAACTGGCAAATACGCAGTAGTTGTAGCTGGATGGGAAGCAGGCGACACAAGAAATGCATGTTCAGTATTGCAACAATTTGGAACATTCGCAACACAACTCGACGGTAATATGGCAGTCAAAGTTACAAGCGTTTCAGCTTCAGGTATTACACCTGTTACAAGCTAAAAACGCAAAAAGACTTTCTTTTTTCTTTTTTCTTTTTTGAAAACACTTCTGACAGATAAGGATATTAGTTAATTTTACAATATTGAGATAGTGGTGTGAATGAAAGTTAAGATTAAGGTCAAATATATCTGGATTTTTCTCGGATTAGTTTTAGGGGCATTTTTATTATATCAAATCTTTAACTTCGTCAAGCCAGTCGATACAATCTTTATAAAAGGCGCCGCATTCTCATTCAGGGATGATGTTAGGAAGGCTCTGAAAGTAGAAACATTCCCAAATGAAGGCCTGTTTAATGAATTGTTCATGGATTATAAAACAAAAAATGTGACAATACTCTTTAAGCCCGGAAACCCAAAAACTAATGCTATCTATCAGTTGGAAACTTTTGAAATAGTCTATAAGCTGACAAGATACGATGAGCTGACGAAGAACATGTTCAGGTCGAAAAAAGTTTTCGATGCCCAGGAAATAGAAACTTATGAGAATATAACAAGGGAAGAAGGTGTTTTAAAGATAATACTCGTTCCTCCGGAGTTTTCAAACCAAACCAGGGTGACTGCCGGTGGGAATAAGATATGGATATACGGCAAGACAGAGAAGGAGTTTGATTTGGCTGTAATGAAAGCCATATTGAATGTAATGAATGTCACAACATTAGAAGGGTTTGTTTAGGAGAGCAATGATTCCAGTTTTTCTTTGGTCTGGAAGCCTGAAAATAATTTTTCATTTACTACTACTGAAGGCGCTTCTTTAACTTCATATATCTTTTTTATCATGTTTAATGCTGGATCGTCCTCGTCTATGTCAAATGCATACACCACAACTTTTTCTGGGTATTTTTGGTACAGGTAGTCCAGCACATAGCCTTGAGATTCGCTTTCTGAAGGGTTGTTCTTGTTAGAGTAAAAGAATATTATTATGTTGGTGCTTTCATTGCAATTCTCTTTGAACTGCTTGATTAACAGCCATTGCCTTATTGAGAGGAGAGAGTAGTCTTTCTTAAGGTCTTTGACAATTTTATTCTCCTTGCCTAGGCTTTTTTCCAGGATTTCTATCTGCTGCCCTAGAAGGGTTTTCTCTTTTGTCAATCCCAAAACGTCGACTTTGCATATATACTCAGATGCAATCTCAGACTGAAGGTTTAGGCTTAACAGATAGTTGCTTATGTCTTTTTGAATTTGGGATATGTCTTCAGATGTTTTGGATGATATTATCTGGGATATTAGGAAGCTTATCACGAATATAAGGGTTGTTATTAGAAGGACTGAAAAATATTTGTTCCAGCTGATCTTTCTCATACACAATAATTCATTTCCACGGATTTAATTCTTTTACCATTTGGGTTTTTTCCCTGATATAAAGTATAAAAGAGCTATCAGCTGGGACAGAGACATAATCCAGCCATAGAATATGAAGTAGATTAGGTATTCCAATTTGAATTTCTCTTTGGCGTTTCTCCTCGCGATCTCGTACATTGCAAAAGCCGCCATCATCATGAAAATAACAAGGAAGGTCTTTTCATTCGTGATAAGGCCGCTGAAGCTTAACTTCCCGTTAAAGCTAAACATTCTTATTATATCAAAATTGATGAGGGAATTCAAGTATATTTGATGGGATAGATCTAGAATCAACTTAACAAGAAAATATAAGAGGAGAAAGGATACGAAGCCTACACTGAATAATGCTAAAGGAAGAAGAAACATACCCAAATCCCCATATCTTGGGCTCAGCATATTCTTGTATTTGAGGATATTTTCCAGGCTCCCATAGTTCCACCTGACCCTTTGCCTTAACAATTTCTTGATTTTATCTGGGGCTATTGTGCAGACTTGGCTGTCCAATGATTGGGCTATCTGGTAGTTTTTTGATTGTATCTTCAATCCCATTTCAAAGTCCTCTGTCAGGGTATTAGTTGCAAAGCCGCCATGCTTTCGAATGAATTCTTTTCTGATAAATGCTCCTGCTGGTGTGCAGCTCATTGATCCCATGAAGAAAAAAGCTTTTTTAAGCAGCCCCATGATAGAATACTCGATTGCCTGGCACTTCTGTACGATAGTCTTTGGCTTCCATATCTTTATTGCAGGGAGCGCAGCCATTATCTCCGGGTTTTCAAAGTATCCAATTATATTTTTAAAGCAATTTTTATCAGGAAAAGTATCTGCATCCAGAACCATGACTATTTCTCCGGTGGATTTTTTTATCCCGTAATTTACAGCTGCTGCTTTCCCGCCGTGTTTTTTAGTGAAAACTCTTACAGACTTGCTTTCAATTGTTTTTGCCTGCTTGAAGGTATCGTCTTCAGAATGGTCATCAACAACTATTACTTCCAGCCTGTCTTCTGGATATTCTGCTTTTAGGACTGATTTTATCGATTCTAGGATATTTTTGCCTTCATTGTATGCGGGAATAATTACTGAAATTTTCGGCTGTTTTTTTGGCTTGCCTTTTTTTACTTCATTTTTATTTTCTATATAAATCGTCAAGAAAAATATAACTGAGAATAAGGAGAAAAACAATGCTATGTATATTATTATATCATTGAATGTGATCATATAGATATTGATGGATTAGATATTATTTAATTCTTAATTATGAGTTTTTCTAGTTCTTCCTGCTGAATTAAACCCTCATACTTTTTCTCATTTATGATAATTGCTGGGGTTGCAGTAATATTATATGTTTTTTTGAGAGTTTGAACTATCGGCTCATCTACATTCACATCCAATACAAAAACCTTCATATTTTTTACTTTATTCTCTCTTAATTGATCTAGTATATTTCCTTGTTTTATGCATTTTTCGCATGGAACTGAGTAGAAGTAAAGTATAACATGGTCATTTAAATAACATTTTTCCTTCAAGTAATTGTTTAATAACCATCCTTTAACGGATAATACAGAATATTCTTTCTTAAGGCTATCAATATTTTCCTTACTTTTTTCAATCTCAACTAATTCTTGACCAATTTTTCGCACGTTTTCTGTAGTTTCATTGATAAGTATAGAAAGTGAGCTGCAAGGTATTTTATCTCCAATACTATTTAGATAGAAATATTCTAATTGTGTGTTTTCTATCGATCTTTTCAAATCTTCTGTCTTTAGCTTCAATTGGTTTTCTTCGGCTCTTTGAATGAAGACGCCAGTAAAAATACCTGCAAGATACAGCACTATAGTTAATATTGCTGCAAAAAAATACGCCCTTTTCCTTTCCTTTTTCATATAATCCCATCATATATCTATAAACATATTAATTTACAACAGTAATATTCTTAAATTATAGTGAAGACCATATGCATGAAATATTTCCATTGATTTTAGAGAAATTATTATTGGTTAAATTATTTACTCATAATACAACTTTATTCCTTTACAATGCATTAATGATCCCAGTATTATTTTTTTCGCTCTATTTTTTAATCACTTGTTTTAGGACGCTAACCTTAAAATCTTCACCTCAACTCTCAATAAAACCAAAAATTAAAAATTGGCCATTTGTAACCATTCAGATACCAACATTCAATGAAATAGTTGCAATAAGATGTGCTAAAAAATGCTTGAATTTTAACTACCCTTCTAATAAGTTTGAGATTATAATAGGGGATGACAGTAATAATAAGAATGTTTCTAGAAAAATAGACAAATTCGCTAACCAGCATCCAAACAAAATAAAAGTCACCAGAAGGGGTTTAAATGTCGGCTTCAAGGCAGGAAATCTAAACCACATGATAAAGTATTCGAAAGGCGAGATAATAATAATTTTTGACTCTGATTTTATTCCTGGGAAAAATTTTTTGGAGGCTATAGTGAAACCTTTCATAAATGATAAAAAAGTAGGTTGCGTGCAGGCCAGATGGGGCTTTATAAATCCGAATCAGAATCTAGTGACAATATTGGCTTCAAGCACTATTTTATTTTATCATAGAATAGTAGCCCCGCTCAACAAAAGATTTAATGTCCCTCTGCTTTTTGGCTCTGGGATGGCGATAAGAAAGAAAAATATTGAGAAGTTAGGCGGGTGGCAGGAATGGAGCTTAACAGAAGATGTGGAATTTGCTTTAAAAAGTTTAAGAAATGGATATAAAACCATTTATTTAGATGATCTTGTGGTTAAGGGAGAAGTTCCATTTACAGTGAAAGACCTTAAGAAACAGCAAAAAAAATGGGCTTATGGTACTTTCAACGCTTTCATTGACCATTGGAGAGGCATAATATTTGGCAATTTCTCTATAAACCAGAAAATATGCATAATTACAACACTTTTAGGTTATTTCTCTACTTTGTTTCTCGCTCTGTTTATAATTTTTGGTCTTGTTTCTTTCTGGACAGGAAACCCAGAGCCTTTCAATATTCAAAGATTTTTATCTGAAAGTATAAGGTCCATCGCTATCAGCTCCGGTTTTTTAATTTCTTCGATAATTGCTCTTAAGATGGAAAATTGTGGCAAAAATATAGGCAAGCTAATAGTTTCTTGTTTTAGTGTAGGTTTTGTTGTTACTTTAGGCATATGCCAAGGATTAATAAACTCTATTATTGGAAAAAGAATGAATTGGGATATGATACAGAAGAAAGGGAATAATCTAAAAAAATAGCCATTAAGTGAGTTTTATGATTTACAATCTTATTTTAATAATTTTATTTATTTCTCTAGCACTTCTTTACTTGTTTTGGATATTCATTTTCCTCAAAAAAAACAAACGAAAACCCATGAAAAACTTTTCACCAAATCTTTCAGTAATAATTCCTGCCCACAATGAAGAAAAGGTTATTGGCAAGACTATAGAAAGCATTTTAAATTCACAATACTTCGGTAAAATAGAAGTTATAGTAATAGATGATGGCTCAAAAGATAACACAGGAAAAATAGCAAAATCAATGCAAAAGAAAGGTGGAATAAAACTATTCAAGACTAACCATATAGGAAAGTCAAAGGCGTTGAACTTTGGAGCAACTAAATCATCATATAATTATATATTATTCTTGGATGCTGACTCTGTATTAGAAGAAATTACAATCAAAGAAATAGTTAAACCCCTTCAGTATAAAAGATTTGGGGCCTCTTCGGGAGTTGTAAGGGGAATAATAACATCCAACCCGCTTACATGGTTTCAAGACTTGGAATATATAATGTCTTCAGCTTGGAGATATGCATCATCTCTTTTGGGTACTGCATCTGTTTTGCCCGGATTTTTTTGTGTAAAAAAGGATGTTTTCAAAAAAATAGGTGGATTTAGTTCTGATACATTAACAGAAGATTTTGACATAACATTAGAGATAAAGAAAGCAGGGTATGACTCCTTTGTTAACTTAAATGCTGTAATGTATACTTTAACTCCAAATAACATAAAATCACTCTACAGACAGAGGTTGAGATGGGGCCGTGGAAATCTGCAAGTTGTTAGAAAACATTCTGATATGATTTTTTCGAAGAAATTTGGGTTTTTGGGATGCATGACAATCCCAACTCATATATATTGGTACATATTCTCCTTGTTTTATTTACCATCTGTATTATACTGGATGCTCGGCGATTATTTTAGGTATTTTGCTAGCAGTGGAAATATAATATCCCCCACCGTTCTCATATTCTTCTTCAAGTGGATCAGTACATATGGGATGTATGATTTGATCTATAAGGTCATTGCTGGAGTCTACTCAATAACACCTCTGCTTTTGGTGACAATAATAAACTATCTAATCACGGTTTGTTATAATTTGATAGTATTTTTTAAACTAGGTAAAATAAGATTCGTCAATATAATAGCCTACTTTTTTACTTTCCCTTACTACTTATTTACAATTTTTGTTCAGTGTTTTGTAGTTGTTTATGAATCATATTCTTTGATTAAACGAAAGAAAATAACAAATGTATGGGACAAATGATTAAAGCAGCTTGATGCTTCCAGTTACTTTATTGATTCTTTCCTCTTTATCCGGCCCGATTCCTAGAGCAGTAATGGTCCCTGGATCTAACTCGGTCATTCCTGCATCCTTTACAAGAAAACAAGCTATTCCTAACTCTTTTGATTTTTTAAACAGGCCTAAAATTTCTTTTTTTGAGCCAATTTCTAAAACAACTTTTTTCTCTCCTTCTCCTTTCCAAGCTTTTCTAATTGCTTCTGGAGTTTTTTCAAATGATCCAAGACAAGCATGGCATGATTGGGCGCATTTCTTGCCTGAACTCATCTCCAAATCATTTCTTATTACTATGATTTGTTTGTACATTTATTTCACCACTAACAATAAAATAGCTAAATAACAATTAATTTTAGATAGATATGAAAGTTCTCTTTTTGATAGCTCAGGCAAACTTCAATGACATAGAATTTAATGTTGCTAAGAAAGTATTAGAAGAAAAGTCAATCCAAGTAACAGTTTCAAGCATAACAACAGATGAAGCGGTAAGCATGGGGGGAATAAAGGTTAAGCCAGACAAGAAATTGAGGGAAATAAACCCGAATGATTACGACGCGTTTGTGATAATAGGCGGATCAGGCTCTCCCAAGCTTCTAGACTACCCTGAAGTTATTGATACTGCCAAAAAATTCAATCAACAAAATAAAATCCTTGCAGCAATATGTTTAGCCCCAATGATCCTAGCAAAAGCTGGACTATTGAAAGGGGTCTTATCCACAGTTTTTCCAGCTGATTTTGCGGTTGGGGTTCTGAAACAAGAGGGTGCGACTTACTTGAAAGAGCATGTTATTGAAGACGATAATATAATTACAGCCGACGGTCCGCAATCAGCAGAAGAATTCGCAAATAAAATCATTCATAAATTTAACCTTTAAAGAACAATAGTAATGAATGAAAACATTAAAGAGTGGGATTATGAGAGTGATGGTTCCTTTGACTGATGGCTTTGAGGAGATTGAGGCATTGACTGTTGTTGACGTCCTTAGAAGGGCAGGCTTAGAAGTCGAGACAGTTGGGATTGTAGGGTCTGTTATCCAAGGTTGCCATGGCATCAGAGTTATGGTTGACAAAAGGCTTATGGACATAAATCCAAATCAGTATGACGCAATTGTTCTTCCTGGGGGGCCTGGATATAAAACACTCGCCAAAACTGGAAAATTGATTGAAGTCCTGAAAGATTTCAATGCCAGAAAGAAAACAATCGGCGCAATCTGTGCTGCACCATCAATTCTAGCCCAGGCTGGGATATTGGATGATAAAAGAGCGACAATTTTTCCTGGGATGGAAAAGGAATTGTCTTACCCCCGAGGCAACAGAGTGGTAATTGACGATAATATAATCACTTCACAAGGCCCTGGCACAGCAATGGAATTTGCATTGGCTCTAGTGAAAAAGCTTTCTGGGGATTCAGAAGCTTTGAGATTGAAGAGAGAACTAGTGGTGGCTTGATTGGAGAATGGAATAGAGAGAAAGATACTGGAAGAAATGTGTGAGCGGCTGGTTGCAAGCAAGAGCGAGATACTCGGTTTTCTTGTAAAAGAAGATGAAATCCCAACGCCAGTTATAGATTCAGTAACAAAAACTCTAGTTCAGAGAGGCTTGCTGACAAAAATTTATTCTTCAGCCCCTACATTTGCTATAACCCAAAAAGGAATGAAAGAAGCTTCAATCAGGTAGAAAAATTTTTAATTCAGTTCAGAAAGTTTTTTTGACTCAAATATACCAGTTCGGCATAAATATTCACTTGAATAATATTTTTCTTAGGTACACATGAGAATTAATTATTTGCTGCTGGTTTTATTGTTTGTATTATTATTCTCTAATATCGGGTATTCTCAAAATTTTGTTCTTTTTAGTTTACCTCTTAGTTCTCAAATACAAGGTTCTTGCGGAGAATGTCAATACAGCGAGAGTAAGGTATGTGGTGTTGATGGCTGTTCAGGGACAGGAACTTATGCTCGAATTGTGAATGGAGTTTGTACAGGACAACCTTGCGGTTCTAATTTAAATTGTGGATGGCAAAGCGGTTGTTCATGGTCTGATAGATGCGGTGACTGCAATACCGGAGGAACTACAACAACAGTTCCTTCACAAAGACAATGTACTTGCGATAGCTATGCTGGATGCGGAAGTGGTTGTGCATTTATTGGTGCAAGTTGTGGCGTAAATCAAATTGCTATGTGTAATAGTGATGGGACTTATCGTTGCGAGAATTTAAAATGTGGCGCTGATTGTACAAATAAATGCGGACAATATACTGCCGGTTGTGGTAATCCTTATTGGTGTGAACCATGCACTACAACCACACAAACCACAACCACCACCACACCAACACCCACATGTGTTAATAACTGCAAAGCAGCGGGCTATACTTATGGTTATTGTTCAGATACGACAAACCCCCCTTATGGCACCTCTTGGCACTGTTATGATACTCTCTGCCGTTATGGTTATGGAACTGTCAACAAAGCAGAATGTTCTAATTATTGCCTTTGCTATAAAAATGCTCCTAACTGCGGTTCCACAGAAGCTGAATGCAACCTCCGTTGTTCAGATTCAGGGTGTTCTGACGTTACAACTACATCAACAACTTCCTCTACAACATCCACTTCAACCACAACAACCATACCCTCATGTTCAACAAAATGCTCTCCTCAGCCAGGTCAATGTACTAGCAACACACTAGATACTGGACCTGCAATATACAATGATATTTGTTACTATAACAAAAATTACAAGACAGGATCTTCTTGCTCTGGTTCAACTCCGTATTGTCAGTGTTTTTCTGGTGTAAGTTGCGATCATTCTTCTAATTATTGTGATGATACATCACCTTATTGTCATCCTATTATAACCACAACAACATCAACAATCAGTACTACTTCAACAACCACAACAATAATATCAACCACAACATCTACAACAATTCCAAGCGGGTGTTGCGAACTTTATGGTGGCGGCTGTTCTAATTCTCTTTCAACTGCATGTGATTCGCTTCGCGGAGACACTTTTTTCAGTGGCTACTTATGTTGCCCGGATGGCTCATGTAGAGAGTCTTGCTCAACCACAACAACCTCATCAACATCTACTACAACATCCACATCTTCAACTAGTACTAGCACTACAACATCAACATCAACATCAACCACTACCAGCACTTCCACTCCTTCATCAACCTCAACATCAACCTCAACATCCACCTCAACAAGTACCACAACAATCCCAGGTGTAGAAAACTGCTTCAATAATTTGGATGATGATAATGACGATTTAATAGACTGTGCTGATACTTCTGACTGCAGCAACAAATGCGAGACAAAGACTGGCACAACCTCTTATTATTGCAAAGAGGGGGCTAAATATCGATGCAGCAGCGGCAGTTGCTGCGATTCATGGGGAACTCCTTCATCTGGAGGCGTATGGTGCGACGATCCTTGCTGGAATCAAGGCTTGGATTATGAATGCATAGCAAGCAGAACATGTGTTCCTTCTCAAGACGGGGAAGATGTTTGTAATTTAAAGAAAGGTTCATGCACAACCGGCGGCTGTACTGGCTTTCCAACAGAAGACTGTGATTCGGATCCTGTTGGGAAACAAGGTTTTTGCACTTATTTCAATGATGACTGGTGTGCTGTTAATGGCGGCTCCTGCTCAAATGGTTTTGAATTATATTGCGGAGTTCAAGTTAATGGAGAAACATTCAGCTACCTTCAGGATAAATGCAATAAAATTAAAATTTATGACCTGAATAGCTATTATGATAAAAGTACATCCACATCTTATATTACATTAAGGGCTGAGAGATTAGAAAAACAAAATAATATAAACTTGATAAGTTTTCGGCTTTTTGAAGGCGGCTGTTCTAATAAGGATGGGAATGGTGAATGCCTGCAATGCGATCCCGGGGATGATTATTATTTCAGTGAAAATAATTACTATTATTTATTCCCTTATCAAGATTCTCTGGATATTACTGTATCTATTCCTATGCCAAATGAATATCAATGTTGCGGGTGTTTTCAGTATGATATTATTATATCTAATGTGAATGGTGATACTTCGTGCAGCACTGGAAATTTAGACGTTGAAAAAAGAGGTTATTTGTATTGCGGGGCGACAGGATCTGATTGTACTCCAACCACTACAACTACATCTACAACCACATCAACCTCAACTTCAACCACCAGCACTACAACATCCACGACAACCTCAACCTCAACAACAAGTACAACTTCAACCACAACTTCAACCACTTCATCAACCTCAACAACAACAATCCCAACAACAACATCAACCAGCACCACCACTACATCCACAACCACCACAACAATCCCAACTACAACGACTTCATCAACTTCAACCACCTCAACTACAACTTCAACCACATCAACAACTACAACATCAACAACCAGTACTACAACCTCAACCACTTCAACCTCAACCACTTCAACCTCAACCACTTCAACCT
>Ga0210028_1000448_pt1 | contig 36374 bp, 38 predicted proteins | sample CryGeymeta201513_FD_185468 | JGI IMG/M metagenome (GOLD analysis project Ga0210028, IMG submission 185468) | Groundwater microbial communities from Crystal Geyser aquifers in Utah, USA - Crystal Geyser metaG 2015-13 (SPAdes) (version 2) | ecosystem: Environmental > Aquatic > Deep subsurface >...
CATCGGTTATAATTTTTGCTACGGTGGCTGTAGCTCAGTTGGTAGAGTCCAGGATTGTGATTCCTGTTGTCGTGGGTTCGAGCCCCATCAGCCACCCCAGTTTGTTTTTATGTGTCGTAAGTCGTTGATTTCTTTATAAATCAAGGACTTACACCCGGATATAAAGTCTGGTTGATACACAGCCTGTTACACAACTACGTGATACAGGCAACATGAAAACCATCGTACCAAACCTCTACGTTCGCGGCAAACACGGCAGCATTTACCTGCGTCGCCGCATTCCCCAAGCACTCAAAAGCGCCTACCATTTTTCTCACGGCGGTCTGCACCGCACTGGACTTTCAAATTCAACGCCAACGTGGCGAAGTGGTTCAAACTGACAAAGTGGCGCCCCTCGCACCGACCCCCAGGGAGCTGGTCACTGCAAAAGCTGAAGGGGCCGCCCTGCTGGTCGGCTGGGATGAGGCCTTCGCAATTTGGCGGGACTACGTACCTGGACGCCCCAAGAGCACCGCGATTGCCACGCAGACACCGTATCTTGAGCTTAAACGCTTGGCCGCCGAAGACGACATCCATTCCCCCAGCGGTGTCACATCGGAACTGATGCGAAAGTTTGTTGACCGTATGAGCATTCGCCCAATGGCCCTGACGATTTTTTTGATAAACGGCTGCACCTGCATTGGTCCGATGTTACGCAGTAACGCAGTAACACCGCATCCTCATGAATCAACGTCGGCGTTGATGGGTTGGTGCATGGGTACATGCACCAACGGGGGGCCTGCCGGCGGCCCTGGCAGGGGCCTGAAGTCAATTTGAAAAATTCAGAAATTCCGCAGTCAAAGTCACAAGACCATTAACCCGCTTTGATCAACATCAGTGATGGATGCGCCAACTCGTTCATCACGCTTCTTGATCAATTCAGTTGATAACACCAGCACGATTGCTGATCGTACTCAGTTGTCCTCAAATCCACCGAGCGGCTGTTTAAACACTTGACGGATGCTCAGCGCACCAAGCTAACGCAAGACCATCACCTGGCACCGCTTAAACCAATCGAGCTGGCCACGCCAGACCAACTGCAAGACGCGCTGGACGACTGCACGCTGGACCACTGGAGTTCCAAAACCCAAGCCCTGAGCAGCCGTTTTGATGCTGCCCGCCACGCCGCATTGCTACTGCTAAAACTCAATGTCATGCTCGTCAGCATTACGAAGCGTACTCTCAATAACGAAGCAGAACTGAAAGCCTGGCTGGCTGAAGATGAGCAGCTACTCGCTGATAAATTGAAAATTGGCGCGGTCGCATTTTGAATTTTTGTATATCCTGTATATACTTCAATTTTTCAAGGAGATAAGCTCATGTTGACCCGAGTTTTCAAAAGCGGCAATTCGCTGGCCGTGCGCATTCCCAAAGAGCTGGCTTTTGTCGACGGCGCGCAAGACGTTGAAGTCGAGCGGGTGGGCAACACGCTGGTGCTGCGCCCGGTGTTGCAGGAAACCATTGGCGACTTGACCCCTATCTTGTCCATGTTCAGCCCCGACTTCATGGCCGGCGGGCGTGAGTTTCACGAAGAACGCGAGCGCGACTGGAGCGGCGCCGAAAAATCCCAGAAATAAGCCATGCGTTACCTGCTTGACACCAATATTTGCATTTACATCATCAAGCGCCAACCGCCTGAAGTGTTGCACCGGCTTGAATTTTTGCCCCAGGGCAGTGCCGTGATGTCGGTGGTGACCTATGCCGAACTGCGCGCCGGGCTTGAAATACAAACCGCCAACCGTGCGCAAGACGAGCGTGTGCTGGCCCTATTTGTGCAGCGCATTCCGGTATTGCCATTTGTCGAATCTGATGCAATTAGTTTTGGTGTGCTGCGTGCTGCCGTGCGCAACCGTCAACGCGACACCATGGACCGTCTCATCGCCGCCCATGCGGTGAGCACAGGCCTGACGCTAGTCACCAACAATGAGGCTGATTTCAGAGACTACCCCGGCTTGAAGGTAGAAAACTGGGTCAGCGCTGTGTGAACAAGCCATCAAAACGGCAATCACGTTTTGTTGAGTAAATAGCCCTCTAAACACCGCCGGATAGGCGCAAGAAGCTATTAAAAACATAACAAAACCTTATAAAAAAATCGAGTTTCCCATGCCCCTGTCACACCCACACCCAACACACCGCTGCCCAAACCCCTGCGCACCCAGCTCGAGGCCACCCTTTACGCCAACCACTTCGGTCTGGTCAGCGATTTCCTGTCGAAGTGTTTCACCCAACTGCGCGAGCAGAGTAGGGTGGCAGCCTTGCAGGGGAGAGCGTTCTGGGGCGGAGCCCTTTCAGGTCGAGATCTGAATGGTGTCAACAAGACCGTCAGCGGCTTGCTCAAGCTGATTTACCCGGATGAGAGTGCCCAAGTCAGCGATGAAGACCTGGCATTGGAGGTGCGCCGCCGCGTGAAGGAGCAGCAAAAGCGCATCGGCGCGGCGGAGTTTCGCAATACCCACTTCAGCTACACGATTGGCACTGAGGGCGTGGAGAAGTTCGTTTCAACCCCAGAGCTGCAAAGCCAGAACGGCATTGGTGACGAGCCCCTGGAATGCGGTCAGATATGGACACTAAGTCCTGGTGGTCAGGATGAGCGCCCAGGCTTATTCCGCTTAGAAGTCACTGAGGGCCCGGGTTTCGGTGTGCGGGTGTTAAACAACCCGGTGCCAGCACCGTTCAGGGAGTTGATTCGCTGCGCAGAGCAAAACCTGTATGCACGTGCCGCCCAGCTTGTGGGTGCAGGCGGGGCCACAGTGCGCTGTACCAGCGGGTGCCCCGGCTGGGTGAAGCGTTACCCGTCACGTCCGTACCGGCCTTGCGGCTATAGGCTTTATTGATCGAGGAAGCTGCTGTTCAAAGTCCGTGTGCGGTATCGGGCCAAATGGGTGTCAATGAAAGTCCCGGCTAGGCGCGGCGAGGCGCCCCAGCAAATGCGTCAAATCCACCAGGCACTGTGCGATCAAATTGCGGACCTCTCCTTCGCGCTGCCAAGTGCCGTAAACGCCCAGAAGTTTTGCGTTCATCAATTCCTGGCGCTGCTGCTCGCGCACACTTTTCCAGACGATCACCTGCACGCTGCCGTGTTCGTCTTCCAGCGATACAAAAACCACGCCCTTGGCGGTGCCCGGTTGCTGGCGTAGCGTCACGATGCCGCAGGCCCGCACCAGCCGACCATTAGGCAGGTCGCGCAAGGCTTTCGATGATTTGAAACGCATGACGCTTAAGCGCTTGCGCAGCAGCGCCATGGGGTGCTGCCGGAGCGAGAGTCCGAGGGCGGCGTAGTCAAACACAATTTCTTCGCCCTCGGGCGCCTCGGGCAGTTCAAGCAGGTCTTCGTCGATGGGCGCGTCGCGCAGCAGCAGCGGCGGTGCATGTAAGGCCGCTGCGTCCCAGACCTGTTGCCGGCGGTGCCCGGACAAGCTGGCCAGGGCATCGGCTGCGGCCAGCAGTTTCATCTCGTGTTGTTCCAGTTGGGCACGGCGCGACAAGTCTTCGGCGCTCTCGAATGGCGCTTTGGCACGCGCGACCACAATGCGCTCGGCAGAGGTGCGCTGGAGCCCGTTAATTAGGCCCAGACCCAGGCGCACGGCCGGTGTGTGGGGCAAATCCTCCAGCGTGGCGTCGAGCGCGCTGAACATCACGTCCACCGAGCGCACCACCACGCCATGGCGTTGTGCGTCTTGTACCAACTGCCTGGGTGAGTAGAAACCCAGCGGTTGCGAATTGAGCATGGCGGCCAGAAAGGCGGCGGGCTCGGCGTGCTTGAGCCAGCAACTGGCGTACACCAGCAAGGCAAACGAGGCCGCGTGGGACTCCGGAAAGCCGTATTCGCTGAAGCCCTTGATCTGCTCAAAAATCTGCACGGCAAATTCTTTTTGGTAGCCGCGCGCCGTCATGCCGTCGACGATGCGGTTGTAGTATTTCTCCAGTCCACCCTTGCGTTTCCAGGCCGCCATGGCGCGGCGCAGACCGTCGGCCTCGCCCGGGGTGAAACCGGCCGCCAAAATGCTGACCTGCATCACCTGTTCCTGAAAAACTGGCACCCCCAGCGTGCGGCCCAGGGCCTGTTCCAGCGCCGCGCTGGGGTAGCTCACCATTTCCTTGCCCTGGCGGCGGTTCAGGTAGGGGTGCACCATGCCGCCCTGAATCGGGCCTGGCCGCACCAGCGCCACCTCGATCACCAGGTCGTAAAAACACTGCGGGCGCAAGCGCGGCAACATGCTCATTTGCGCGCGCGACTCGATCTGGAAAACGCCCACCGTGTCAGCCAGGCAAATCATGGCGTAGGTGCTCGGGTCTTCGGCCGGGATGTCCTGCATCTCAAATTCAAAGCCGCGCCGCAGGCTGACGAGTGCCAGCGCTTTGCGAATGGCGGTGAGCATGCCTAAGCCCAGCACATCAACCTTGAGCAAACCCATGGCGTCGAGGTCGTCCTTGTCCCACTCGATCACGGTGCGGTCTTCCATCGCGGCGGCTTCTATGGGCACCATGCGCGATAACGGCCCGCGGGTCAGCACAAAGCCGCCAGGGTGCTGTGACAGATGCCTTGGGAAGCCCATCAGTTGACGTGTCAGCTCCATCAACTGGCGCACCGCAAGGTCGTCCAGTGACAGGCCCAACTCTTGCAGGCGGTCGGTCTGCAACTCGCGGCCCTCCCAATGGCGGTGCGATTTGCCCAGCTTTTCCAGCAACGCCAGGTCAAAGCCCAGGGCTTTGCCAACGTCCCGAATAGCCGACTTGGGCCGGTAAGAAATCACCACCGCCGTCAGGGCGGCGCGCTCGCGACCGTATTTTTGGTACAGGTACTGGATGACTTCTTCACGGCGCTCGTGCTCGAAGTCGATGTCGATGTCGGGCGGCTCATTGCGCTCCTTGCTGATGAAGCGCTCAAACAGCACACTCATGCGCGCCGGGTCAACCTCGGTCACGCCCAGGCAATAACACACGGCGCTGTTGGCGGCCGAGCCGCGCCCCTGGCACAGAATGTGGCGCGAGCGTGCGAAAGAAACAATGTCATAGACCGTGAGGAAATAAGGCTCGTAATGCAGCTCGCAAATGAGTGCCAACTCATGTTCGATCTGATGCTGCACTTTGGCTGTCATGCCGCCGGGCCAGCGCCGACCAGCGCCTTGGTAGGTGACCTTGCGCAAATACAACTCAGGCGTTTCGCCGGCGGGTACCACTTCTTGGGGGTACTGGTATTTCAGCTCGTCGAGGGAAAAGTCGCAGCGGTCCGCCACTTTGAGGGTCTCGGCCAAGAGCGCTTCCGGGAATATCCGGGCCAGCCGCAGCCGGCTGCGCAGGTGTTGTTCCGCGTTGACTTGCAGGTCCAGCCCGCACGCAGTTAATGGCTTGCCCACCCGGATGGCGGTCAGCACGTCCTGCAGGGGCTTGCGCGAACGCACATGCATGTGCACATCGCCCACAGCCACCAGCGCAATGGCCGTGGCGTCGCTCAGCTGCCTTAAGTGGTGGCGCCAGATTTCATCGTCCAGGGTGAGCAACTGCGTGACACCCAGCCAGCAGCGGCCGGTGAAATGCGTCAACAACCATTGGCCAAGCACCAGCAACTGCGCCGGGGTGTTGCTGCGCTCGGGGCAGGCCAGCACCAGGCAATCGGCCAGCACTGGCCCGTTGATGTCTTCCAGCCTAAGCCGGTAGCTGCCCTTTTTTTCAGCGCTGCGCCGCAAGCGTGTGATGAATTCGCACAGGTTGCCGTAGCCGTTGAGATTGCAGGCCAGAACGACCAGATTGAAAGGCGTTTCACAACTGACCTGAAATTGCGAACCGACCAGCAGTTTGATGCCGCAGACTTTGGCCACCCCATGGGCGCGCACCACACCGGCCAAGCTGCACTCGTCGGTGATGGCCAGCGCGGTGTAGCCCAACGCGTGGGCGCGCGTCACCAGTTCCTCGGGTTGGCTGGCCCCCTTCAGGAACGAAAAGTTGGACAGGCAGCGCAGCTCGGCGTAATTCGGTAGCTTGGGCTGCTGGGACGAAGGTGGGAACTGGGGCAGGGCGGCCATGGCGGGGCTTTAGGCAAAGATGCCATGCAAATACCAGCACGCTGCTTCGTTGCGGGGCAGGCGCTGCTGAAAAATCCAGAGCGCGCCGGCGTGCTGGCTCAGGGCAACCCAGTAGTCGCGCGCCACTTGCAGGCTGTGCTGGCCACCCTCGACATCCGTGACGCGGTGCCACCAGCCACCTTCAACTCGCTCTGGGCCCAGCAGCAGTTGCAGCGGCCCTTGATACAGCGGGCAGTCGTCACGCACATCGAGTTTGAGCGGGTTTTTGAGAATCCAGGTCGGTTGTGGCCCCGGCACCTGGCGCACTTTGCTGGTGGATCTTTTGACGTTCATCGGCTGCCAATAGGCCATCCAGGCCATGCGGCTGTCCTCATTCAGCGTGGGCCGAAGCACACGATGTTGACCCAGCCGGGCTTCGATGCGCTCCAGCACCAGGCCCACCGCCTCAAAGCTGGCGCGGTCATCGGGCAACAGGGAGCGACTGGTCTCAATGAAAGGGCTGACTTCGGTGGCGCTCAAGGCCAGTTCGCCCGCCGGGGCCAGCAAGTGCACCTTGGCCAGGTTTTCACCCAACAGCCGACACAGATGCTCGACGTTCTGGGTCGGCAGCGCCGTGCGCACAGTGAGGTTGCCACCCTCGCCGGCGTCCCGGGCGCGCATGGCATCGTGGCACCAGTGCAGCGTGAAAGCCGTCACGCCGCATTGCCGTGCCGACAACCAGCCACCCATCTGCAGCAGCAGACGCCGGGCGCCAAACAGCAGCGCCGGGGCGGTGTCGACACGGCCGGGCATTTCCAGCTTGGCCGAGAAAGTCTCGGGCAACTTGACCCAGGGGTAGCCCTCGGGGCGCAGTCCGTAAGCCTGGTCCAGCGCCAGCAGCAGCTCGCTGTCAAAACGCCGGCTGATGCCGCCACGTGGCAGTTTGCGCACATCGGCCAGGGTTTGGCAGCCCAGGCGCGCCAAGGTGGCCTGATGGGCGTTGACTGCATCCATGGATTCAATGGGCAAGGGGTCGAGCACCTGAGCCAGCGGCATGGCAAAGCCGTCACGCAAGCCCATTCGCGCGCAGGCCAGGGCTGCCAGACTGGTCGGTGCCCAGGCCAGTGCCCTGATGCCCAGCTCGGCGGCACCGGCTTCCACCCGCTGGTGCAGCGGGTCTTCGCCGCCGAACAGCCGCATGCTCTGCGCCACCTCCAGCCACACCGTTGCCCCCTTCTGTGCCACCCGGGGGGTGAACTGAAGCGCCCAAACGGCCACGCCCTGGGGGTCAATGCGCAGCGAGCTGTCGCTGACGGCTTCGGTCAACAGCGCGGCCCAATGCAGGGTCATTGGCAGCCTCCGTTTTGGCAAGCAACTGGCTGGGGCGCATCAGCCGGGGTGTCAGCACGCTGGCCAGCGTGCCGGGCACGGATGGCAGCACGATGGGGCCGTCCAACAAGGCGCCCTTGCGCTTGAGCAGGTGAACCTGTAGCGTCCAGTCGGGCCCTAGCGTGGCCAACACCCGCAGCGGTGCGGGTGAAGCGTCCAGCTGGGCTGCTTCGGGTCGGAACAAAAAGACCGGGCAATCGCAAGTTTGGGCATGTACTTGCAAGCGGCGCAATTGCTCGGCGCGGGCCTGGGGCAGCCAGGCCAAAATGGCGCCTCCGCGTGGGTTGGCCTTTACCAGCTGTTCGGTGCACCAGAGCCGTTCGGCTGGTGTGTCAGCAGCAATCCAGACGACGCTTTTTTCGGTGATGCCAAGCTGGACCAGCCCCGGTGCGTGCGGTCGTTTGGGTGGACCCACCAGCAGGATGTGGCCACCACCAGCGGCCAGCCCCGCCAGCGCAGGTGACAGCAAGCGCCACTCACACAGCGAGGGCTGGGGTTGCAGCAGTTCGGTCAGGGCATTGCAGGGCCAGCCGCCACCGGGAAGTTGCGCATCCAGCGCCGCCCAGCCGCTTGACACCACGGACTGGCCGGCCTGGCCCAAGTCGGTACCGCGCCAGATAGCTTGGGCGACGCCGCCCGGGAGCTGCCCCAGGTCAAACGGCTGCCCAAACGGGTGCAGCGACGCCTCACCGGGCGGCGGGGTGGCGTTGACGATCCATTGCAGGGCGGCAGACATGGCGATTGGGCTTGTTGTAAATACTGTGTAAAAACACAGTATAGCCGAATCGCCAAAAAATCAAAGTGCGCAAACTTCCGCGGCTATGTCCAGCGATTGCAAACGCAGCGTCGGGTCAAAAATATCGCACACCAGCATGAATTCATCAGCCTGCGTTTGCTGCGCCAAGGCCGTCAGCCCGGCGCGCACCTTGTCCGGGCCGCCGATGACCGCAGCACCCAGAAAGTCGTTGATGGCAGCGCGCTCCTGGGGGTGCAGCTGTTGCATGAAGTGCTTGACTGGCCGTTGCAGCGGCCTGCGGTCACCGGTCAGGATGCCGAGCACGCGCTGGTAGCTGCTGCTGGCCAGAAACTCGGCCTCGTCATCGCTGGCGGCTGCGATCAAGGGCACGCCGATCATCACGTAGGGCTGACTCAAAACCTTGGAAGGTTTGAACAAGCGCCGGTACAAATCAAGGGCCTGCAGCATCATGCGCGGCGCAAAGTGCGAGGCAAAGGCGTAGGGCAGGCCGCGTTTTGCCGCCAGTTGGGCCGAGAACAGGCTGGAGCCCAGTAGCCAGATCGGCACCTCGGTGCCCGCGCCCGGCATGGCCACAATGCGCTGGCCCGGTTGCACCGGCCCCAGCAGATGCTGTAGTTCGGCGACATCGCGCGGAAAGTCCTGCTCGGTCTCAATGCGGTCGCGGCGCAGGGCCTGCATGGTGAGCCGGTCGGTGCCCGGTGCCCGGCCCAGCCCCAAGTCAATGCGCTTGGGGTACAACTCGGCCAGCGTGCCAAAGGCTTCGGCCACTACCAGCGGCGCATGGTTGGGCAACATGATGCCGCCCGAACCCACCCGAATGCGTTGCGTGCCCCCGGCCAGGTAGCCCACCAGCACGGCCGTGGCCGAACTGGCAATGCTGGCCATGTTGTGGTGCTCGGCCACCCAGTACCGGGTAAAGCCCAGCGCCTCGGCATGCTGCCCGGTGCGCAGGGAATTGGCCAAAGCGTCTGCCACCGTGGCGCCTTCGCGCAGATTGACCAGGTCCAGCATGGACAGGGCGGTTTTTTTCAGGGAATTCATGATGTTGTTTGTTCATGGGATGGCGCTGCGGGAAATTCCAGCAGCTTGAGCAGGCCTTTGCCCGGCCCCAGCAAGTGCTTGAGGGCCAAGCGGTAAGTGTCCAGGTTGAAGGCCAGCGGCTCGGTGCGGCTGTGCAAAGCGTCTTGCAGGTCCTCGTCCGAGTGCACTGTGGCCAGGTGACACCATTGGTCAAACAGGTGGATGTCGGTGCGCCCGCTGCGCGCGTTGTGTTCGCGCAAGCCCACTTTACCGGCAAAAGGCCAGACCTGCAGCTTGTTGCCAGCCAAGGCCATTTGCAGGCGCAGGTGGTGGCGCTCGGGCGCTTCCTGACCACAACACACACCCTTGCACTGACCGATCTGATGGCCAAAACAGCGGCCCTTGCCGGATTCCAGCCCCAGCGACTGCAGGCACAGCCCTTGTGCCTCGGCGAGTTCGCGCAGCTGGCTTTGGGCCTGACTTTTGGAGCGGTAGGGGCCGTACAGCGCACCAAATTGGTCTTGCGCCAGTTCGCTGCCACGCACCAGCGTCAGCAGCGGGCGGCTGTTGGGGTTGGGCTCAAGGCGCCATGCGCACAGATCGCCTTCGCGGCGCAACTGGCGGTTGTGAATGGGTTGGCGCGCCTTGACCAGCCGTGCTTCGAGCAGCAGGGCGCCAAGCTCTCCGGCGGTCTCGACCCATTCAATGCGCCTGATTTCCTGGGCAATGCGCATCTCGCGGGCGTTGCGGCTGGCCGCCTGAAAGTGCGACATCACCCGGCTGCGCAGCTTGACGCTTTTGCCGATGTACAGCGGCAGTGCGCTGTCGCCGTAAAAAAGGTAAACCCCGGGTGTGTCGGGGATGTCTGCGATGTTGGTATCGAGCTGCGGTGGCAGCGCCGCGCTGCCTTGCAACAAACTTTGCGCCTGGACTGCCACATGGTCGGCACCCAGCTCGGCCTGCGCCAACTCAAGCCAGCTTTGCATCACCTCGACATCACCCATGGCACGGTGCCGGGCGCTGCTGGTCAGGCCGTGGCGCTGCATGATGGCGTCGAGTCCGTGGCCCTTGAACTGCGGGTACAACAGGCGCGACAGGCGCACCGTGCACAGGGTTTTGACGCGCAATGTCACGTCCAGTCGGCTCAATTCATTGAGCAAAAAACCATGGTCAAAACGCACGTTGTGGGCCACCAGCACGGCACCGTCGAGCAGGGTCAGCAGTTCAGGGGCCACCTCGGAAAAACGCGGGGCGCTGGCCACCATGGCGTTGCTGATGCCGGTGAGGCGCTCGATGAAGCCCGACACGTGCATACCCGGATTCACCAGGGTGCTCCAGCGCGCCACTTCCACCCCGTGTTCCACCCGCACGGCGGCGATTTCGGTGATGCGGTCATGCACCGGGTTGCCACCGGTGGTTTCCAGGTCAAGCAGCAGGTAGCAGGGCAGCATGGGTTGTCGCCTCAACAAAACATCAGGGCCAGCCAGGCCGGGTCGTCCAGCACGTTGAGCAGCAGATAGCCGCCGACGCGGTAAAACCAGAATTCAAGGCTGGCGTGCAGATCAGGTGATGTCAAAGACATGGATGGAAAAGTTGCCTTGACGGCGGTCGGCAAAAAAGCGCTTCAGGGTTTCGCACACCGTCCGGAAGGCGATCTCGTCCCAGGGGATTTCATGCTCGGCAAACAGGCGCGCTTCGAGCGTCTCATAACCTGGATCGAACTGGTCGCTGAGCAACTTGGCGCGGTAGAACAAGTGCACCTGGCCGACGCGCGGAATGTTCACCAGCGAGAAAAATTCGCCCATCTCAAACTGTGCGCCAGACTCTTCCAGGGTCTCGCGTGCCGCGCCTTCGCTCACGGTTTCGTTGAGCTCCATGAACCCGGCCGGCAACGTCCACTTGCCCCAGCGCGGCTCGATGTTGCGCTTGCACAGCAGCACCTTGTCGCCCCAAACAGGAATGGTGCCGACCACGTTGAGCGGGTTCTCGTAATGCACGGTCTGGCAGGTCGGGCACACCGCACGGTGCTTGGTGTCGCCATCGTCCGGCAGCCGATACACCACGGCCGTGCCACAGTTTTTGCAATGTTTGATCGGGGGACGATGCATGAACTTAAACCACCTTCAATGCAATGTCTGTGAGGCCGCTGATGCAGCCTTTGAGCGTGTCGCCCGGCACCACAGCGCCCACGCCGGCCGGGGTGCCACTGTAGATCAGATCACCGGGCTGCAGTTCCCAAGCGGCCGAGAGCTCAGCAATGGTTTCAGCCATGTTCCAGATGAGTTGTTCCACCGTGCTGTTTTGGCGCAGCACATTGTTCACCTGCAGGCTGATGGCGGCGTGGCTGATGTCACCCGCTGCCTCTTTGGGGGTAATGAGGCCCATCGGGGCGGAGTGGTCAAAACCCTTGCCGATGCACCACGGGCGGCCCTGGGCCTTCATGTCGTTTTGCAGGTCACGCCGGGTCATGTCAAGACCGACGGCGTAGCCAAAGATATGGCTTTCAGCCTGCTTCACCGATATGTTTTTGCCACCGGTGCCGATCGCCACCACCAGTTCAATTTCGTAGTGCAGGTTTTTGGTCAGGCCGGGGTAGGGCAGCGGGGTGACGCAGCCTGGCGCCGCCACCAGCACCGCGTCGGCTGGCTTCATGAAGAAAAAGGGCGGCTCACGTCCGGTATGGCCCATTTCCTGGGCGTGATCGACGTAATTGCGCCCCACGCAGTAGATGCGGTGCACCGGAAACTGGGCGTTGGTGCCGACCACTGGCACGGTCACGCTGGGTGCGGGAGGGAAAACAGTGTTCATGGCGATCGTTGAGAATACATCAATCCGACTTGGCGACCAACTCAAAGTGCTCCACCACTGGCGGACTGGCGAAAAACGGCCCCACAATGGCGCGCCACTCGGCAAACGCCGGGGAACCCCGGAAACCCACCGTGTGGTCCTCCAGCGTGCTCCAGAAAATTTGCAGAATGTAGCGCTGCGGGCTTTCAATGCAGTGATTCAGCTTGAAACCCTCGAAGCCTTGGGCATGGGCAATGACGGTTTGCAGGCCACCTTGCACGGCCTCTTCAAAGGCGGCGTTCTGGCCTGGCTGGATCGAAAAATCGGCGAGTTCGAGAATCATAAAAGTCTCCACAGGGGTTAGGTTTATTAACAAGCGATCGAGTCTAGCGTTTTCATTGCGCCCACCAAGTTGGACGGTGATAGGACTGAGTTATGCTGGGGACATGAACCACACCACCTTTATTCCTGGCAAAGATGCCGCCCTTGAATCCACCATCAGCACCCTGCAAGGCAAGCTGCAAGCCCTGGGTTTCCACATTGAAGAGCGCAGCTGGCTCAATCCGGTGGACGGCATCTGGTCGCTCCACATTCGCGACCGCGACTGCCCGCTGTTGTTCGCCAACGGCAAGGGCGCCAGTCGCCTGGCCTGCCTGGCCAGCGCCCTGGGTGAGTTTTTCGAGCGCCTGTCCACCCACTATTTCTGGACCCATTTCTACCTTGGTCCCGACGTCACCGGGCGTGCCCATGTGCATTTCCCGCAAGAGCGCTGGTTCGAGGTACCGGCCGACGAGCTGTGGCCCACCGAGCTGCTCACGCCCGAATTGCACGCGCTGTACAACCCGCAGGGCAACATCGACGCCAGCAGCTTGGTCGATTTCAACTCGGGCGCCACTGAGCGCGGCATCTGCACTTTGCCTTACGTGCGCCAGAGCGACGGCAAAACCGTCTATTTTCCAGTCAACATCATCGGCAACCTGTATGTCAGCAACGGCATGTCGGCTGGCAACACCCAGAAGGAGGCCCGTACCCAGGCGCTGTCCGAAATTTTTGAGCGCGCCATCAAGGCCCGCATCATCAGCCAGGGCCTGTGCCTGCCCGACGTGCCCGAGGCTGTGATTGCCCGCTACCCGCGCATTGCGCGTGGCATTGCCGCGCTGCGCGAAGCCGGTTTTGGCATTCTGGTCAAGGACGCGTCGCTGGGCGGCCAGTACCCGGTGATGAATGTCACGCTGCTGAACCCGTTGGATCAGGGCTGTTTTGCCAGCTTTGGCGCGCACCCGCGCTTTGAAGTAGCGCTGGAGCGCGCGCTCACCGAACTACTGCAAGGCCGCGCGCTCGATGCGCTGTCAGGTTTTCCGACCCCCGGCTTTGACCTGGAAGAAGCGGCCAGCTCGACCAACATCGAGATCCATTTTGTCGACTCCAGCGGTGTCATCCACTGGAAGTTTCTGGGCGATGTGCCTGACTTCGAGTTTGTCGAATGGAACTTCAGCAGCACCACGGCCGAAGACTACGCCTGGAGCCTGGCGCGCCTGCACCAGGACGGCCATCAGGTCTACATCGCCGACTTCGAGCAACTCGGGGTTTACGCCTGCCGGATTCTGGTGCCGGGTTTGTCCGAGATTTACCCCATTGACGACCTGGAGTTCGAGAACAACAGCATCGCCAACAATTTCCGTGAAGCCGTGTTGAACCTGCCTGACCTTGATGACGAAGAATGCGCCGACCTGCTGGAAACCCTGAATGAATCCAACATGGCCGATCACCGCCCGGTGGCGGGGCTGATCGGCCTGGCCGCCGATGCTGGCTCGTTCTGGAGCGACCTGCGCCTGGGCGAACTCAAAACCCTGCTGGCGCTGGCCGTGGGCGACGAAGCCGCCACGCTCGAAGGTTGCGAATGGATTCTGAACTTTGACCAGATCAACCCGCAACGCAAACGGGTCTATGCCTGCATCAAGAACCTGATCAACCTGGCCGATATGGGCGATAGCGGCCCTTACCTGGACACCTTGGCGCTGCTCTATGGCGCCGGTCCGCTGGCACAAGCGCACGCGCTCATCATGCAGGAAGACCGCTTTATGGGCTTGGGCGCCCCCGGCTTGGCGCTGGACGGCTGCGAGATGCACCACAAGTTGCTGGTTGCCTACGACAAGATTCATGCAGCGGTTTGAAGTCATCGATGCCATCGCATGGATTGCCGCGCTACGCTCGCAATGACGGTAAAGAGGCATGGCGTCATGGACAAAAGCTTGTCCTTGCGAGGAGCGCAGGGACGCGGTAATCCATGTGGTTAACTCCTGACTGGCCGGCGCCAGCTGGCGTCCACGCCATTTGCACTACGCGCTCGGGTGGGGTGTCGGTTGCGCCCTATGACAGCCTGAACCTTGGTGACCATGTGGGCGATGACCCTGCTCACGTGGTCACCAACCAGGCCATTTTTGAGCAGGCCATCGGTGCTCATCCGGTATTTTTGAACCAGGTCCACGGCATCCATGTGGTGACGCTGGATGCAACCACCCCGGGCGGCCCGACGGCCGACGCCAGCCTGACCAAACTGCCCGGCCTGGCCTGCACGGTGATGGTGGCAGACTGCCTGCCTGTGCTGTTTGCTACTGACGATGGTCGGCGGGTGGCAGCTGCCCACGCCGGCTGGCGCGGTCTTGCGGGGCAGGGCGGTGTGGGCATTCTTGAGGCAACGGTCAAGCACTTGCTGACCACAGACATGCAGACCAAAGGCATCCTTGCCTGGCTGGGGCCGTGCATTGGCCCGCAGGCGTTCGAGGTGGGTGATGAGGTGCGCGCCGCTTTCACCGCAAGCGATCCGCGGGCAGCTGATTGTTTCAAACCACTGGCGCTGACATCGGGCAAATGGCTGGCTGACCTGGCCGCGCTGGCGCATCTGCGGCTACGCGCCATGGGCGTCAGCCAGATTTACGGCAATGACAGCAGTGCTGCCTGGTGCACGGTCGGCAATGTCTCACACTTCTTTTCGTACCGGCGCGACCGCGTCACTGGCCGCTTCTGCGCCAGCGTCTGGTGCCATGACTGAGGCTCTCTGCGCAGCCTGCAACTCGGCGGTTTCTCGCGCCTTAATGGCACGCCTGCGGGCCGGTGTTCCCATCACATACAACACCAGCGCCAACGGCAGCACGCCATACAAAACAAAAGTGATAATGCCGCCCAGCAGCGTGCCAGTGCTGTGGGTAGCTTCGGCTACGGCCATGAGAATGGCTACGTAGAACCAGGCGATTGCAACGATGTACATGATGGTGAAGTAATTTTTTTAAGACAATCGGACCGAGTCAGGGTTTCGACGGGCTCGGTAGGCGATACTATTGGATTTTGATAATTGACCAACTTAGATAAGGATACGCATGAAGGAAGACGTTCAGGAGCTTTGGCTCCAATCGGCCAAAAATTTTCAGCAAACCATGGCAGAGAGCATGACCAAGGCTTTTGAGTCGTTCCAGAACATGGATTTGGGAGGTGCCAGTACCAAGCTGATGAATCCGGTCAGCAAGCACCCCAAAATCAAGTTTTCGCCGGAAAAATTGCAGGCGCTGCAACATCAATACATGCGCGAGGCAGCCGATTTATGGGCTGACAGCGTTCAAGGCAAGCTGACTGTCACCGATCGCCGTTTTGCCGACGATGCCTGGTCTGCCAGCCCTACGGCTACCTTTACTGCCGCCGCCTATTTGCTCAACGCCAAAACGTTGATCCAACTGGCCGATGCCGTCGATACTGATGCCAAAACACGCGCCCGCATTCGCTTTGCTGTTGAACAGATCAACGCTGCCACCGCCCCCAGCAATTTCATGGCCCTGAACGCCGAGGCGCAACAAAAAGCCATTGAAACCCAGGGCAAAAGTATCGCCCAAGGCATTCAGAATCTGCTGCACGACATCCAGCAGGGCCATGTGTCGATGACCGACGAAAGCATTTTCGAAGTCGGCAAAAACGTGGCCACCACAGAAGGTGCCGTGGTGTTCGAGAATGAGTTGATTCAACTCATTGAATACAAGCCGCTGACCGACAAAGTCTATGAAAAGCCATTTTTGCTGGTGCCGCCGAGCATCAACAAGTTTTATATCCTTGATTTGCAGCCCGAGAACTCGCTGATCCGCTACGCCGTGGCGCAAGGCCATCGCACTTTTGTGGTGAGCTGGCGCAACCCTGATGCCTCGCTGGCCAAGGCGACCTGGGACGACTTTATCGAAGATGCGGTCATCAAGGCGATCCACGTCACACAAGACATCACGGGTGAAAAAACCATCAATGCGCTGGGCTTCTGCGTCGGTGGCACCATGTTGGGCACCGCCCTGGCAGTTCTGGCTGCGCGTGGCGAAAAGCCGGTGGCCAGTGCCACCTTCCTGACCTCCATGCTTGACTTTTCCGACACCGGTGTGCTCGACGTCTTCATCGACGAAGGTTTTGTCAAGTACCGCGAGCAGGAAATGGGCAAGGGCGGCCTGATGAAGGGCAAAGACCTGGCCAGCACGTTCAGCTTTTTGCGCCCCAACGAACTGGTCTGGAACTATGTGGTGGGCAACTACCTCAAGGGCGAAAACCCGCCGCCCTTTGACCTGCTGTACTGGAATAGCGATTCCACCAATCTGCCAGGCCCGTTCTACGCCTGGTACTTGCGCAACACCTACCTTGAAAACAACCTGACCAAGCCGGGCAAGGCCACCGTCTGCGGCGAAAAGATCGACCTCGGCCTGGTTGACATGCCGGTTTACATCTACGGCTCGCGTGAAGACCATATTGTGCCGATTGGCGGCGCTTATGCCTCCACGCAGTATTTGGCAGGCAAAAAACGCTTCGTCATGGGGGCATCTGGCCACATTGCCGGTGTCATCAACCCGCCGGCCAAAGGCAAGCGCAGCCACTGGATTCGAGAAGACGGCAAGCTGCCCAAGTCAGCTGATGAATGGCTGACCGGCGCCACCGAACACAAGGGCAGTTGGTGGACCGACTGGTCGAACTGGCTGGCCACTCAGGCGGGCAAAGAAATTGCCGCGCCCAAGACCTATGGTAAAGGCAAATACAAGGCCATCGAGCCTGCGCCAGGCCGTTACGTCAAGGCCAAAGCATAATTATTTCGTTTGATTTTTAACTCAACCTCAGGAGACTTCATGGAAGACATCGTTATCGTTTCAGCAGCACGCACCGCCGTGGGTAAATTTGGTGGTTCTTTGGCCAATATTCCGGCGCCTGACCTGGGTGCTATCGTCATCAAGGCCATTTTGGCCAAGACTGGCGTGGGCGCAGATCAAATCGGTGAGGTCATCCTGGGCAACGTGCTCACTGCCGGCCTTGGACAAAACCCGGCACGCCAGGCACTGCTGAAAAGTGGTATTCCAAAAGAAGCGCCCGCCCTTACCATCAACTGCGTCTGCGGCTCCGGCCTGAAGGCCGTTGCCTTGGCTTACCAGGCTGTCGCCACCGGTGACAGCGACATCGTCATTGCCGGCGGTCAGGAAAACATGAGCGCTGCACCTCACGTGTTGCCCAATTCGCGCAACGGCCAGCGCATGGGTGACTGGAAGATGATCGACACCATGATCTTTGACGGTCTGTGGGACATCTACAACAATTACCACATGGGTATCACTGCCGAAAACGTGGCACGTACCTGCTGCATCAGCCGCGACATGCAAGACGCCATGGCGTTGTCCAGCCAGCTGAAAGCCGCCGCCGCGCAAGATGCGGGCAGGTTCAAGGACGAAATTGTTGACGTGCTGATTCCTCAGCGCAAGGGTGATCCCTTGGTGTTCAACGTTGATGAATTTTTAAACCGCAAAACCAACGCTGACGCTTTGGCTGGTTTGCGCCCGGCCTTCGACAAGACGGGTAGTGTCACCGCAGGCAACGCATCCGGTATCAACGACGGTGCCGCTGCCGTGATGGTGATGACGGCCAAAAAAGCTGCAGCTCTTGGACTGACGCCGTTGGGGCGCATTGCGTCTTTTGGCACCACGGGGGTTGACCCGGCCCACATGGGCTTGGGACCGATTGCGGCTTCGCGCAAGGCGCTGGCTCGCGCTGGCTGGAGCGTGGGCGATGTCGATTTGTTTGAATTGAATGAGGCCTTTGCGGCACAGGCTTGCGCGGTCAACCAGGAACTGGAAGTGGATACGACCAGAGTGAACGTCAACGGCGGCGCCATTGCCATTGGTCATCCGATCGGCGCGTCCGGCTGCCGCATTTTGGTGACGCTGTTGCACGAAATGCAGCGCCGCGATGCCAAAAAGGGTCTTGCCAGCCTGTGTATCGGTGGCGGCATGGGGGTTGCCCTCACCATTGAACGCTGATGATTTAATTTAATTCAGTCTGTTTTCAATTTAACAAAGAGGAGAAGTTCATGAGTAAAAAAGTAGCATACGTTACCGGTGGCATGGGTGGCATCGGTACCGCAATCTGCCAGCGCCTGAGCAAAGAAGGTTTCACGGTCATTGCCGGCTGTGGCCCGACGCGTGACTATGGCAAGTGGCTGGCTGAACAGGCCGCACTGGGCTTCACGTTTTATGCGTCTGCCGGCAATGTGGGTGACTGGGATTCCACCGTGGAAGCCTTTTCTAAAGCCAAGGCTGAGCACGGCAGCATCGACGTGCTGATCAACAACGCCGGCATCACCCGTGACCGCATGTTTGTAAAAATGTCGCGTGAAGACTGGGATGCGGTGATCGAAACCAACCTTAATTCCATGTTCAACGTGACCAAGCAAGTGGTTGGTGACATGGTTGAAAAGAGCTGGGGTCGCATCATCAACATCTCCAGCGTGAACGGCGTCAAGGGGCAGGCGGGTCAGACCAACTACTCGGCTGCCAAAGCCGGCATGCACGGTTTCAGCATGGCCCTGGCGCAAGAGTTGGCCACCAAAGGTGTGACGGTCAACACCGTGAGCCCAGGCTACATCGGCACCGACATGGTCAAGGCGATCCGCCAAGAAGTGCTTGACAAGATCATCGCCACGGTGCCGGTCAAGCGCCTGGGCGAGCCCTCTGAGATCGCTTCCATCATTGCCTGGCTGGCGTCTGACGAAGGCGGCTACGCTACCGGCGCCGAGTTCTCGGTGAACGGCGGCTTGCACATGGGCTAAATGCCGCGTAAAGCAGGCGTGTTGTAGCTGCAGGTCTGAAATTTGTCTCGTACACTAAAGATCATGACACGCTACAACACTCCTTTTGAAATCCACGTGCATGGCCAGGTGAGCCTGCGTGGTGATGTGACGTTTGAGCATCTGCAAGATGCGCTCAAGCCACTCTGGAAATACGCCGGCAGTCGCTCACTGGCTGATGCGGCGGGCAGTTTTTACGAAGACGAGCCCGGCATTCAATTCGACGCCAAAGACCATTTACTGCAAATGTGCTGGACCGTCGAGGGCGATGACGATTTTCGCCAAGCCTTGGACGAAATGTGCATGAACCTCAACGAAGTGGCCCTGACCGGCGCTGCCATTGAGGTGACTTTTTATGACACCGATTTTGAAGACGAGGACGAGGACGCCGACCCCGAAGCCGAGTCGCGTGACGACTTCATCATGCTCTTTGTCGGCCCAGATCCGGCTGCCATCATGCAGGTGCAGCGCGATTTGCTGGTGCAAGACGTGATCAGCCTGATGGAGCGTCATTTTGATGGCGCCGAGCTCGGTGGCGTGGTGGCTGCGGTCGATCAGCTGTTTGGTCAGCGCTTCAACGACCTGGTCAATTCACTGCAATTGGGCAAACCGCCGCGCGGCACCGGCGGCGGCTCCGGTGGCATGGGTCATGGCGGGCGCAAGCCGCGCCATTTGCATTAAGGTCGTTTTGTAGGGTCGAATTCATTCGACCATGGCGGACTGAAGTCCGCCCCACAAGCAACCAACATCAAGCGTATTTGCGCAATTCCTGCTTGGCAATGGCATTGCGGTGCACCTCATCAGGGCCATCGGCAAAGCGCAGCGTGCGCGCGCAGGTGTAGGCATAGGCCAGTGGAAAGTCGTCGCACATGCCGGCACCACCAAAGACCTGCATGGCCCAGTCGATCACCTCGCAGGCCATCTTTGGCGCCACTACCTTGATCATGGCAATCTCGTTTTTGGCCAGCTTGTTGCCGCCCACGTCCATCATCCAGGCGGCCTTGAGCGTCAACAGGCGCGCCATGTCGATCTTGCAGCGCGCGTCGGCAATGCGCTCCTGAGTCACCGTTTGCGCCGCCAGCGGCTTGCCGAAGGCAATGCGTTGGCTGCTGCGTCGGCACATCAGTTCCAGCGCCCGTTCGGCCAGCCCGATGAGCCGCATGCAATGGTGAATACGCCCCGGCCCGAGGCGCCCCTGAGCGATTTCAAAGCCGCGGCCTTCGCCCAGCAGGATGTTGCTTACCGGCACGCGCACGTCTTTGAATGAAATTTCCATGTGGCCGTGGGGCGCGTCGTCGTAGCCCATGATGTTGAGTGGGCGCAGGACCTGCACGCCAGGCGTGTTGACGGGTACAAGGACCATACTTTGCTGTACGTGGCGCTCAGCCGAAGGGTCGGTTTTTCCCATCACGATGTAGATCACGCAGCGCGGGTCGCCGGCGCCACTGATCCACCACTTGCGGCCATTGATCACGTAGTCATCGCCATCACGCACCATGCTGGTCTCGATGTTGGTGGCATCGCTGGAGGCGACGTCGGGCTCGGTCATGGCAAAGGCCGAGCGGATGGTGCCGTCCAGCAAGGGCTTGAGCCAGCGCATCTTGTGTTCAGCTGAACCGTAGCGGGCGATGGTTTCCATGTTGCCGGTATCGGGCGCCGAGCAGTTGAAGACTTCACTCGCCCAAGGCACACGGCCCATGATTTCCGCCAGTGGCGCGTATTCCTGGTTGGTCAGACCGGCGCCGTCAAAGCCGGCCGCCTGCGCGCTGTCCACAGGCAAGAATAGGTTCCATAGGCCCTGCTCTCGGGCCTTGAGCTTGAGATTTTCAATGGTTTGCAGGGGCGTCCAGCGCTTGCCCAACGCGGTGTTGGCTTCGACTTCGGCGTGGTGCGCGCCTTCCGCAGGGTAAATGTGGTCGGCCATGAACTGCAGCAGCCGGGCTTGGAGTTCTTTGGTTTTGGGTGAGTAGTCAAAGTCCATAGGATGCTTTCAAAAAGATGTTCATGTGTCAGGCGCGCTGGGCGAACTGCCAGGCCAGCTCGGCCAGCGGGCGGGCGCCTGCGGCAGCACTGACAGCTTGTGCGCTGGCTGCCGTGCCGGCTTCCACCCGTTTGCCGATGCCTTGCAGAATGGCGGCCATGCGAAACAGGTTGTAGGCCAGGTAAAAGTTCCAGTCCTGCGCCAGTCGCTCGGGCGTCGTCAGGTGAGTTTGCTCGCAATAGCGGCGGATGTAATCTTCTTCCGACGGAATGCCGAGGCTCGCCCAGTCGAGCCCGCCAATGCCGCGAAAGGCGCCGGGCGGGATGTGCCAAGCCATGCAGTGGTAACTGAAGTCGGCCAGTGGATGGCCCAGCGTGGAGAGTTCCCAGTCCAGCACGGCGATGATGCGCATCTCGGTGGGGTGGAACATCAGGTTATCGAGCCGGTAGTCGCCATGCACGATGCTGACCATGGCCGGGTCGCGCGCCATCTCGGGAATGTGATTGGGTAGCCACGCCATGAGGCTGTCCATCTGCGCGATGGGCTGCGTGATTGAGGCCACATATTGCCGACTCCAGCGGCCAATCTGGCGCTCGAAATAATTGCCGGGTTTGCCGAAGCTTGCCAAACCGCATTGCGCGTAGTCCACGCTGTGCAGCGCCGCCAACACGCGATTCATCTCATGGTAGATGGCGGTGCGCTCTGGCGGGGTCATGCCGGGCAGCGACTGGTCCCAGAAAATGCGCCCTTCCATGAATGCCATGATGTAAAAAGCGCGGCCAATGACCGACTCGTCTTCACACAGGCACAGCATGCGCGGCACCGGGACTGCAGTGCCAGCCAGGCCCGACATCACGGCAAACTCGCGCTCAATGGCGTGCGCCGACGGCAGCAGCTTGGCGGCAGGCCCGGGCTTGCCGCGCATCACATAGGTTTGCGAGGGCGTGATGAGCTTGAAGGTGGGGTTGGACTGCCCGCCCTCGAAAGCTTCGAGCGTCAAAGGACCTGCAAAACCGGGTAAATGGGTTTGCAGCCAGGCGGCCAGCGCGGCGGTATCGAAGGGTAGGGGGTGAATCAGTTGGGACATTGTGATGTTGAGTGAAGCGAAGTCATCCGGGTAAATCTATCAGGGGCTTGACGCTGCGATGCGCGTCAAGGCTTCGCGATCCCGCACCACGAGGCCACCCGGTTCGATGCGGATGGCGTCTTCGCGCTCCATGGTCTTGAGCTCTTGGTTGACGCGCTGGCGCGAAGCGCCGAGCAGTTGAGCCAGTTCCTCTTGCGCCAACTGCAAGCCAATGCGCATTTCTGCGCCATTGCTTAGCGAGGGCACACCGTAGCTGCGTACCAGGTGCAGCAACTGCTTGGCCAACCGCGCCCGCAAGGGTAGGGTGTTGAGGTCCTCCACCAGGCCATACAGTTGGCGGATGCGCCGGGCGTGCAGACGCAACAGGGCTTCGTAAAGTTCGGCATGCTGCGCCAGAATCTTGTTGAAATCGGCGCGCGCCACGCACAGCAGGGTGCTGTCGCCGTGGGCATATACATCGTGGGTGCGGCGGTCGCCATCGAACATCGCCACATCGCCAAACCAGATGCCGGGCTCGACATAGGTCAACGTGATCAGCTTGCCCGAAATGGTGGTCGAGCTGACACGCACCGCCCCTTTTGCGCAGGCGATCCACTCCAGGGCCTGCTCGCCGCGGGCAGTGATCAGGTCGCCGTCTTGGTAGCGTCGAACGTAGGCACATCGCAATATATCGTGTCGAAGAGAGGGGGAAAGACCAGAAAACCAGCGCCCTGCGTTGATGGCTGAGCGCTCTTCGATGGTAAGGATAGGTTCATTCATGCGCTGTCTTGTGGGTGACTTGAAACGGCTATGTAGTCACTTCGGCGACTTGTCAGGCGTCAAAAACTAGCGCCGTACCTGCAAGGCGCCAGGATTGACGATGTTGGTGGGCCGGCCCTTGATGAAGTTGACGACATTGTCAAAGGCTGCGCTGAAATACATCTCGTAGCTGTCTTGCTCGACGTAACCGATGTGCGGTGTGCAAATGCAGTTTTCCAGACGCAGCAGCGCGTGACCCTGCAAAATGGGCTCGCTTTCATACACGTCAACCGCGCCCAGGCCCGGTCGACCCCGGTTGAGCGCGCTGATGAGCGCATCGTGCTCAATCAGCTCAGCCCGTGAGGTGTTGACCAGCAGGGCGGTGGGCTTCATGCGCGACAGGTCATCCAGGCGCACGATGCCTTCGGTTTGCTCGTTCAGCCGCAGATGCAGTGACAGCACATCAGACTCTTCAAAAAATGAATCGCGACTCAACGCTGCCTCATAGCCCAGCTGTATGGCCAGTTCCCGGCTGGGGGCGCGACCCCACACCAAAATCCGCATGCCAAAAGCCTTGCCATACCCGGCCACCAATTGGCCGATGCGGCCAAAGCCCCAAATTCCCAGAGTGCGCCCCTTGAGCACGGTGCCAAGGCCAAAATTAGCTGGCATGGCGCCCGATTTCAGTCCGGACTGCTGCCATGCGCCATGCTTGAGGTTGCCGATGTATTGGGGTAGCCGTCGGGTGGCGGCCATGATCAGCGCCCAGGTTAACTCTGCCGGTGCCACCGGTGAGCCTGTGCCTTCGGCGACAGCAATGCCACGCTCGGTACAGGCGTTGACATCAACATGCTCGCCGACCCGGCCGGTTTGCGAAATCAACTTGAGTTTGGGGAGTTTTTCGATCAGCGCGCGTGGCAGATGGGTGCGCTCGCGGTTGAGCACAATCACGTCAGCGTCCTTGAGTCGCACTGACAGCTGTCCCAAGCCCTTGACAGTGTTGGTATAGACCTTGGCTTGGTAAGACTCCAGCTTGGCCGAGCAAGCCAGTTTGCGCACCGCATCCTGGTAATCGTCAAGAATCACTATGTTCATGACACGGATTGTGCCTTGATGGCTGGCACTGTCGGCAAAACTCGTCCAAAAATAGGGACGAGACAAACGATTTAGTGACTGTGTTCGATCGCTGCCAAACGGTCCAACTCAGCACAGACATCGGCCATGCGCCCTGAAATCACCAGACGTCCGGCCTGAGAAGATGGTTGACCTGCCTCTACCACGCGCAGCACGCGCAAGGGCCGCAAGGTGACGGCATTGCCGCGGGTGCAGGCCCTGGGGCGGGGTGGCTTAAAGTGAACCACGTTTGAAAACAGAATGGGGGGTGAGTGTGCAATGTTCATTTTGTGGTGGCTTTGGCTGGGTGGTACGGCAAGCAAGGTCAGGGTCAGATGTGGCTTACATCAGCATGGTGTTGCGGATCAGGCCGACCGCCAGCCCCTCAATTTCAAAGGCTTCGCCAGGCTCGACCACGATGGTCTGGTAGTCCGGGTTTTCGGGGTGGAGCTCGATCAAGTTGTCGTGGCGCATGAAACGCTTGACGGTGACCTCGTCGCCAAGCCGGGCCACCACAATCTGTCCGTTTTTCGCCTCACGGGTGCTTTGCACCGCAAGCAGGTCGCCGTCCATGATGCCGGCGTCACGCATCGACATGCCGCGCACTTTGAGCAGGTAGTCGGGTTTGCGCTGGAACAGGCTGTCTTCCACGTAATAGGTTTTGTCGATGTGTTCCTGCGCCAAAATGGGGGAACCGGCCGCCACGCGCCCGATCAGTGGCAGAGCCAGTTGGCCCGCAAAGTCTGCCACCGACTGCACCAGCGACTTGTTGCGTGAGGCGTTGATGGCCTGCAACGCGTCGTTTTTCAGGCGGATGCCGCGCGAGGTGCCGCTGACCAGCTCTATGGCACCCTTGCGGGCCAGCGCCTGCAAATGCTCTTCGGCGGCGTTGGCTGATTTGAACCCGAGCTCGGCGGCAATTTCGGCGCGTGTGGGTGGCGCCCCGGTGCTGGCAATGGCGCGCTGGATAAGATCGAGTATCTGTTGCTGGCGATCAGTCAGTTTGGGTCTGATGAGCATGACGACTCCTGGGTGTAATGAGATAAGGCACTGGGTTCTTATCCAGTGACTGTATTTTTAACCAGTTTTTGAAAGACTGCAAGTGGTGAATCGAAAAAACTTGAAATCGGTTGTGGTGCTGGGCACGGGTGGCACCATCGCCGGGAAAGCGGCCAGTGCCACTGACAACCTTGGCTATAGCGCTGCCCAGGTGGGCGTGGCCGATTTGCTAACGGGCGTACCAGGCTTGGCGGAGGTGCTTCATGGGGACGCACTGGTTTCGGAACAAGTGGCCCAAATCGACAGCAAGGACATGAGCTTTGCGATCTGGACACAACTGGCGCTGCGCGTCCAGCATCACTTGGCGCAAGACGAGGTGAGCAGCGTGGTCATCACACACGGCACCGACACGCTCGAAGAGACCGCTTTTTTCCTGCATGCCGTGCTACCTGCCGCGCTGCAGTTGCATAAGCCCGTGGTGCTGACCTGCGCCATGCGGCCGGCCTCGAGCCACAACCCTGATGGCCCGCAAAATTTGCTTGATGCAGTGGCGCTGGCACGCACCGGCGGCGCCTGCGGTGTGATGGTGGTGTGTGCCGGCGTGGTGCACAGCGCCCTGGCGGTGCAGAAAGTGCATGTGTACCGCCTCGACGCCTTCAGTTCGGGCGACACCGGGCCGCTCGGATATGTGGAGGAAGGGCGCTTGCGCCTGGTCAAAAACTGGCCGCTCACGCTGAGCCATCAAGCGGCGATTTCACCCGAAAAAATTGCCGCGATCACGGCCTGGCCACGGGTCGAGATTGTCATGAACTACGCCGGCGGCAGTGCTGCTGTGGTGGATGCGTTACTGCAATCCTCGCCATCGACACCAGCGCTGCAAGGTTTGATAGTGGCGGGTACCGGCAACGGCACGCTGCATGTTGAACTCTTCAAAGCCCTGCAGCGTGCCGAGCGGGCCAGCGTGCGGGTGATACGCACCAGTCGCTGTGGCGAGGGACGCGTGTTGCCGGTGGCAGGCAGCGCGTTCCCCGAAAGTAACGGGCTCTCGCCTGTCAAGGCCCGCGTGGCCCTGATGCTTGATTTGATGTAGGAGGCTCGCACCGGGCCGATGGTTTTGGCGGCAATGGCGGTGATGGCGTCAATGGCGCCGCTCCTTCAAGAGCTGGCCCTGGCGTTTAGCTTTCCAGCGCAGCAAAGGCGCGCGCTGTGATGTCTTCGACGCTACCAGTGCCGCTGATGGCGCGGTATTTGGGTGCGGCGACCGGGTTGGCCTTGGCCCAATTGCTGTAGTAGTCAACCAGCGGGCGGGTTTGCGCGCTGTAGACTTCCAGCCGTTTCTTGACTGTTTCTTCCTTGTCATCTTCGCGCTGCACCAGCGGCTCGCCGGTAACGTCATCGACGCCGGCCACTTTGGGCGGGTTGAAGGTGACGTGGTAGGTGCGGCCTGATGGCGGGTGCGAACGGCGGCCGCTCATGCGGTCGATGATGGCATCAAAAGGCACGTCGATTTCCAGCACGTAGTCGAGCTTGACGCCGGCGGCCTTCATGGCATCGGCTTGTGGAATGGTGCGCGGAAAACCGTCAAACAGGAAACCCTTGGCACAATCGGGCTGGGCAATGCGCTCCTTGACCAGGTTGATGATCAGGTCGTCGCTGACCAGGCCACCCGCGTCCATCACTTGCTTGGCCTGCACACCCAAAGGTGTGCCCGCCTTGACGGCAGCGCGCAACATGTCACCAGTGGAAATTTGCGGTATGCCGTATTTTTGGCAAATAAACGTGGCTTGCGTGCCTTTACCAGCGCCGGGTGCGCCCAACAAAATGAGTTTCATACTTGTCCTCGGGTACTTTGAAAATTGATGCGATATGTCGGCCTTGAGAATAGCACGCAAGAGCTTGGGCAAGGCTTACACGTTTTCCCCTATCTGTGCTTTAACCGCCCAGCAAACGCCTCACCCGCTCCAGGTCTGCGAGGGTGTCCACACCGGGGCCGGGCGCGTGTTCGGTGATGTGCACGGCAATGCGATGCCCGTGCCACAAGGCGCGCAATTGCTCAAGCGATTCGGTGCGCTCCAGTGGCGCTTGCGCCAGTTTGGGAAACAGGCGCAAAAAGCTGACCCGGTAGGCGTAAATGCCGATGTGCCGCAACGGTGCCGGGGTGGGCAACTGGTCGGGCGCATCGCGCGGGAAGGCAATCGGCGCGCGGCTGAAATACAGCGCCATGTGCTGGGCGTCGAGCACCACCTTGACCACGTTGGGGTTGTGAAAATCTGCCACATTGTCAAGCGCATGGGCCGCCGTGCTCATGGCAGCTTGCGGCCGCCGGGCCAGCAGGTGGGCGACATCGGTGATGAGTTGCGGGTCGATGAGTGGTTCGTCGCCCTGCACATTGACCACAATGGCGTCATCGGGCAAGGCCAGCAGGTCGCAAGCCTCGGCCAGCCGGTCGCTGCCCGAGGGGTGGTCGGCACGGGTCAGCACGGCCGTGATGCCGTAGGCCTGGCAAGCGGTGAATATCTCGAGGCTGTCGCCGGCCACTGCCACGCTTTGGGCGCCGGAGCGCAGCGCCTGCTGCGCCACCCGCACCACCATCGGCACGCCGGCCAGGTCGGCGAGCGGTTTGTTGGGCAGACGGGTGGAGGCCAGCCGTGCTGGAATCAAAACAGTGAAGGTCAAGGCTTACGCCCTTCCTCAATCTCGGTGTCGGTCAAGGCTCTGGCCTCGTTTTCGAGCAACACCGGAATGCCGTCGCGCACCGGGTAAGCCAGGCGGGCGCTGAGCGAGACCAGTTCCTCGGCGTCGTGCTTGTAGATAAGCGGCCCCTTGGTGACGGGGCAAACCAGTAATTCAAGTAGTCGTGTGTCCATGCGGCAATGATAGCGTTCTGGCGGCAGCGTTCGAATAGCTCAATGCATTAAAAGTGGCTCAAGCCGCATGTCCAGGTCCTGCCAGAAAGCGGCTTCGGGTTCAAATGCAAGGGGGACGGCCAGTGCATCAGGCTCCATGGCCCACAATTTGACCGCATCTTTTTCGGTGCACAGCACGGTGCAGGCGCCGTCAGCGTTGCTGGCCCAGCCACTGAAATCAGCGTGATCAGGCAGTGCGATCGTTTTGGCCAGCGGCAGGCCCCGGGCGCGCAACATGGCAAAAAATGCCTCCGGTTTGGCAATGGCAGCGACTGCCAACAGCGGTTTGCCCGCCACCAGATCGGCCAGGGCCACGCGGCTATCGTCAGCGCGCAAGGCGTGGCTTGCCAACTGGCGGCTGGCGCGAAAACCGTCGGCAAAAGCGGGTTGCTGGCCGGTGTGCAGCAGCATGTCGAGCGCACGAGGCCAGGGTTCCCGCAAGGGGCCGGCGGGTAGCAAAAAGCCGTTGCCCACGCCCCTGTCGTCAAAGACGCCAATCTCCAGATCGCGTTGCAGCTGTGTATGTTGCAGGCCATCGTCACACACGATCAGCTGGATGCGCGGGTGCTCGTCCAGTAAGGCGCGCCCGGCCTGCGCCCGACTGGCCGCCACAAACACCGGAGCCGAAGTACGGCGGCGGATTAGCACCGGCTCGTCGCCCACGTCTTGTACCGCGCTGTCGACAAAAACCTCCAGGCATTCCTGGCTGCGGCGGCCATAGCCACGTGAGACCACGCCCACCTGAAAGCCGCGCGCCCGCAGATGTTGCACCAGCGCTATCACCACAGGAGTTTTGCCGGCGCCGCCCGCCACCACGTTGCCGACCACAATCACTGGCACCGGCAGCCGTTCTGACGTTAACCAGCCCTCACGGTACAGCGCCCGGCGCAGGCGCACCAGCAGCCCATACAGCAAGGACAGCGGCCACAGCAGCCAGGCCAGCCAACCGCGATGCTGCCAGGCATCGGTCAAGCGGTGGCCGTGCACAGGCGCTGCCTCAGTCATGGTTTAAAGCGTGCCACATGCACAGCTTGTTCATGAACAAACCGTCAGGGCGCGCGACCGGGGGTGGACGACACCGAGGCAAAAGTGATTTGCGTCAGGCCGACGCGGCGCGCGGCTTCCATCACGCTGATGACTGCCTGGTGCCGGGCGTTGGCGTCAGCGTGGATGATGACCACCGACTCGGGGCCCGCTTTGGCGCCGGCCTGCAAGGCGCTGGCCAGGTCGTCCACGCTGCGGCCGTTCACCACCTGCTTGTTGACGCTGTACTGGCCCTCGGCGCTGACCGAAACCAGCACTTCACGGGCGTAGTCGCGCTGCGCATCAGCATCGGCCACCGGCAGTTGGAGCTGCATTTCGGTGAATTTGCTGTAGGTGGTGGTGAGCATCAGAAAAATCAGGATCACGAGCAGCACGTCAATGAACGGGATCAGGTTGATCTCGGGCTCTTCTTTGGGGCGCACCCGGAAATTCATCATGCTGGATTGCTCGCTTGGATGCGCCTACTTGCGCAAGGTGAAAAGATGGCGTGCCAGGCGCTCGGAGGCCAGTTCCAGCGTCAGCAGGTATTCATCGACGCGGGCGCGAAAGTAGCGCCAGAAAATCAGCGACGGAATGGCCACGATCAAGCCGAAAGCGGTGTTGTACAGCGCCACAGAAATGCCGTGCGCCAGTTGTGCCGGGTTGCCGCCCATGTTGACGCCCGTGGGTTGCGAGCCAAAGATCTCAATCATGCCGACCACGGTGCCAAACAGGCCCATCAGCGGCGCCACCGAGGCAATGGTCGCCAGCGCGCTGAGGTAGCGCTCCAGCCGGTGTGCCACTTGGCGGCCAGTGGCTTCCATGCTGGCGCGTAGCTCGTCTTCGGTGCATTTGGGGTTGGTGTTGAGCGAGCGCAGGCCGGCGGCCAGCACTTCGCCCAGGGCCGAGTTTTGTTCGAGCTTGGTCACTACATCAGGGCCGGGCACGCTCAGGCGGGTCACAGTCAGCACTTCTTCGAGCAGCCGGGGTGGCGCCACTTTGATGGTTTGCAGGTTGATAAAGCGCTCGATGATCAGCGCCATGGCCAGTATCGAGCAGGCCACCAAGGGCCAGATCGGCCAGCCTGCGGCTTGTAGGATGGAAAACAAATTTAAACTCCGCTGAAAGATTAAGCTGCTGAATTATGGCGCAGGGGGCAGGTGCGGCGGACGCCTTTACTCGTAACCCGGGCTGCGGACGGGGCGGACGCCGGGGGCTCATACGCTTCGCTTTTTAAAATCGCCCCCGACATCCGCCCCATCCACATCGCTGGAGACTGTTCGAGTGCGACTGCACTGCGTGCTGGTCAGATATCAGTTTTCCATCCATCCAGCATCCTTTCACTTTCGAACTGCCTGGATTCGCCTTGGATCGGGTCGATGAATTCAAGGCGTTTGGCCAGCAGTTGCAGCGGCTTGGCGTAGTCCACCTGACCTTCGGGCGTGAGGGTGGGGTAGAGACCGTCGTTCAGAATCGGCAGGCCCAAGCCCAGCATGTGCACGCGCAATTGGTGGCGTTGGCCGGTGACTGGTTTGAGCTGGTAACGCGCCAGTGCGCCGCGCACCTCAAGCACATCTATGTGCGTGATGGCGTTGGGCTCGCCTGGCACCTCGTGCTGTAGCATGAAGTGGCCCGCTTCGCGGATGCGGCTGGTGCGTGTTTGTGGCCAAGTCAGGTCAGGTCGCCACGGCGCAATCGCTTGGTAGGTTTTGTGCACCTGGTGCTGGCTGAATAGCGCGCAGTAGGCGGCGCGGCTGGCGGGCTTCTTGGAGAACAGCACCAGCCCGGCGGTGTCGCGGTCGATGCGGTGAATCGGCACAAGTTCATCCAGGCCGCGTTTGTTTTTTAGCCGCACCAGCACCGTTTCGCGCAGGTAAGCGCCGGAGGGCACTACCGGCAAAAAATGCGGTTTATCGACGACCAGCAGGTGCGCGTCTTCAAACAGCACGACCTCGTCGAAGGGAATGGCCGGTTCGTCGGGCACCTCGCGGTAGTAATACAGATGCTGAGTCAAACGTTGATGTGCGGCATAGGGTGCATTGACTGCGCGCTGCAACGAAATGGGCTCGCCCCGGTCGTCGATGACGTCGCCGCGCGCCATGCGCTCCAGCCAGGTCTGGGGCGTGATGTTGGGGAAACGCTCGGTTAAAAAGTCGAGCAGGGTCGGCCACGCGCCAGCGGGCAGGCCGACACAACTCGGACCAATGCCCTGGCGCGTGGGCGGTTTAAATGGTGGTTTAAACGCGCTCAAACACCAGGTCCCACACGCCATGGCCCAGTTTGAGGCCGCGGTTCTCGAACTTGGTCAACGGCCGGTAATGCGGCTTGGGCGCATAGCCCAGCAGTTCGGGGTGCTGGTTCAGAGCCGTATTTTTCAGCAAGGGCTCGGCACTCAGCACTTCCAGCATCTGTTCGGCATAGGGCTGCCAGTCGGTGGCGCAGTGCAGGTAACCGCCCACTTTCAGGCGCGCTGCCAGTTTGGCGATCAGCGGCGGTTGGATCAGGCGGCGCTTGTTGTGTTTCTTTTTGTGCCACGGATCGGGGAAAAAAATGTGCACGCCGTCAAGGCTTTGCTCTGGCAGCATGTGGTCGATGACGTCAACCGCGTCATGCGCGCAGATGCGGATGTTGTGCAGGTTCAGCTCGCCAATGCGTTTGAGCAGCGCGCCCACGCCGGGTTCATGCACCTCGCAGCACAAAAAGTTGGTCTGTGGCAGTGCCGCGGCAATGTGCGCCGTGGCCTCGCCCATGCCAAAACCGATTTCCAGCACGATGGGCCTGGGGCGCTTGGCATCTGGGTCGGCTGCTTCCGCAAAAGCCGCTGCAAAATCAAGCGCATTGGCTTGGTAGGGCAGCAAAAAGCGCGGCCCCAATTCATCAAATGCCTTGGTCTGCCCGCTGGTGACACGACCGGCGCGGCGCACGAAACTCTTGATGGTTTTGGGATAGGCCACCTCGGCGAGCGATTGTGGCCGGATGCGCGTGGCACGGGCCGGTTCGGGCGCTTCCAAGGGCGCTTTCTGGGGTGCATCGATGGGGCTGTTGGGGGGAGTATTTTGGGTGTCGTTCACGGGGCGCGATTGTAGAGACACTGCCATTGCGCCACCCATTGGGCCAGGGCGTCAGCGGCAACATGCTGCGACGTCAATCCCAGCACCGCAGCGGCTTGGTTGAGCGCGGCCAGCGGCTGGTGCGTATCCAAAGCCTGGGCGCCATTTTGTTTGCTGAGTTTTTCGCCATTGGCGCCCAGCACCAGCGGCGTGTGCAGGTAACGCGGCGTGGCAACCCCTAAGGCGCGTTGCAGCAACATCTGGCGCACGGTGTTGTCGGCCAGGTCCTCGCCGCGCACCACGTCGGTGATGCCTTGTTTGGCATCGTCCACCACCACGGCCAATTGGTAGGCAAAGCAGCCATCGGCACGCTTGAGGACGAAGTCGCCCACCGCGGCGCTGACGTCTTGCACCTGCGCCCCGAGTCGGCGGTCTTGCCAATGGATGCGGGACGGGTCATCAGTTCTGAAACGCCAGGCTCGCGCCGGTTTGCCCTGCAAGCCGTTACGGCAGGTACCAGGATAAATCAGCTCGCCGTGGCGCGCCTTGACATGGCCGCTGCGCAGTTGGGCAAGTTCAATATCTCGGCGCGAGCAGCCGCAGGGGTAAGCCTGGCCGCTGGCGACAAGCCGGTCTAGCGCCTGCTGGTAAAGCGCCAATCGAGTCGATTGGTAAAGCGGCGACTGGTCGCTGTGCAGGCCGCAGGCAGCCAGTTGCTGTAGGATGGTCCGGTCCATGCCAGGCAGGCAGCGCGTGCTGTCCACGTCTTCGATACGCACCAGCCATTGACCGCCATGGGCACGCGCATCGAGCCAACTCGCCAGCGCCGCCACCAGCGAGCCTGCATGCAGCCCCCCGGTGGGCGAGGGCGCAAAGCGGCCGGTGTAAATGAACGTCCCTGGCAAGTCTGGGTTCAGGCAACGGCCAGCGCCAGTTCCAGCCCTGATACAAACGCGTCTTCCACGCGATGCCCCAGACACCAGTCGCCACAGACGCCCAGCCCTTTTTTCGCATCCCACAGGTGGCTTTGACCCAGCGGCTGGATGGTTTTGGCGTAAAGCCAGCGCTGGCTGTCCACATGGGCGGGCTCGGCGCGGATGCCGGTGACCTCGCTAAACGCCTTGAGCAGTTTGGCCTCGGCGCGGGGGGCGTCGTCGTGAATGTGTTCCTGCGACCAGGCGGCGCTGGCCTGCACGGTCCAGCGTTCGATGGGGTCGCGCCCGGGCTTGCTCGATTCACGTGCCAGCCAGGCAATGCGGTGGTGCGTGCTGCGCGCAGCGTTCCATTGCGGCCCCAGCGCCGACAGGCCGGGCTGCATGGCTTGCGGAAAAGCCAGCATCAGCGTCCAGCAGGGTGCCACCTTGACTTGCTCAAGCTGCTTGATCCAGGCTTTGGATTGCTCCGAGGTTTGCAGCAGAGCATGCGCCTGCGCGCTTGGCATGGCGAGCAAGACGCCATCGAAACCCGAGAACACATGCTGCGTGCCATCCAAGCCTTCGGTGCGCAATTGCCATTGTTTGGGTTTGACAGCATCGGGCTCGATGCGCATCACGCGGGTTTGCAGTTCGATGCGCCCGTCGGCCAGCAGTGGCTCGGCCCAGCCGCCCACCAGCGACTTCATGCCCGGTACCGCCACCCAGTGGGCGTCATGGCTGGGTAACCCCGGTGCGGTCACATGACCGAGTTCGTCGAGCACCTGCACGCTGTTGGCGCTCCAGCGCTTGCACAGGCTGGGGGCGGTTTCCAGCGCTTTCAGGAAACGAGGGTCACGCGCGGTGAAATACTGGGCACCGTGGTCGAAAGAGCCGAAGGCGCTAGAGCGGGTCGCCATGCGCCCGCTGGTGCCACGGCTTTTTTCGAAAATGGTCACCTGGTGACCGGCTTGCACCAGGGTGCGGGCGCAGGTGATACCGGCCATGCCAGCGCCAATCACGGCAAAATGGCGGGGAGCGCGTTGCGCTGTTGTCATATTTTTCTCCAGTTGGGATCGATGCATGTTGCTTTGTGAATGTGTCCGACTTTACCAGCCCTACAAACCCCGGTGGCGATCCAGCAGTGCGGCGCGTGGTGGGGCTCTCCAGTTGTGTCAGCCACCATTGCAAAGCGCGCCCGGTGGCGTTACTGGCAGCGCGCCAGGCATCGTTGACGCGCACGGCCACGTCGCTCAGAGGCTCGGGCGCTTTGGCCAGCTTGATGCCATCAAAATGGCTGCGCTTTATTGCCCAATTTGAAAAGTACAGTAGAGGTTATTGAAGGAGATTCATCATGTTGACCCTCAGACCATCCCAAGAGCGCGGCTATGCTGACCATGGCTGGCTCAAATCGTTTCACAGTTTTTCTTTTGCCGACTATTTTGATCCTGCCCATATGGGCTGGGGCAACCTGCGCGTCATCAATGAAGACTGGATCGCTCCCGGCAAAGGCTTCGGCACCCACGGCCACCGCGACATGGAAATCGTCACCTACGTGTTGCAGGGCGAGTTGGCGCACCAGGACAGCCTGGGCAACGTCAAGGCCATTCCGCCCGGTGATGTGCAGCGCATGAGCGCCGGCACCGGCGTGCAGCACAGCGAGTTCAACCACGCGCCCAATGACACCACGCATTTGCTGCAAATCTGGATCGACCCCAATGTCAGGGGTGTCAAACCCAGCTACGAGCAAACCACATTTGCCGATAGTGCCAAGCAGGGCCACCTGTGTCTGGTGGCTTCGCCTGACGGCGCGCAGGGTTCGGTTGCCCTCAACGCCGATGCCCGTTTGTATGCAGGTTTGTTCGAGGCCGGGCAAACTGCCGCGCTTGAACTGGCTGTAGGGCGCAAGGCTTATGTGCATCTGGTGCGCGGTGCCTTGAAGGTGAACGGCGTGGCACTGCACACTGGCGATGCTGCGCTGCTTGTCGACGAAACAAGGGTGACCTTGACCGAGGCGCAGGATGCCGAACTGCTGGTGTTTGATTTGTGCGCTTAGATTTTTTTAAAGGAACTTTGATCATGGCGAAAGTTGCAGTTGTTTTTCATTCGGGTTATGGCCACACCCTGCGCATGGCGCAATCGGTGGCTGATGGCGCCAACGCCGAGTTGCTGGCGATCGATGCCGACGGCAATTTGACCGAAGCTGGCTGGGCCACGCTCAACGAGGCTGACGCCATCATCATGGGCAGCCCAACCTACATGGGCAGCGTGAGCTGGCAGTTCAAAAAGTTTGCCGATGCGTCGAGCAAACCCTGGTACAGCCAGTCCTGGAAAGACAAGATTTTTGGCGGCTTTACCGCCAGCGCCAATGTCAACGGCGACAAACACTCCACCATCCATTACTTCATGACGCTGGCCATGCAGCATGGTGGCATCTGGGTTGGCACCGGCCTGCACTACAACAACACCAAGGCCTCGCAGCGTGACGACGTCAATTACCTCGCCTCCAGCGCAGGCCCCATGGCGCAAACCCCGGGCGATGCCGGTGGCGCTGAAATGAACGCTGGCGACCTCGAAACCGCCCGCTTGTTCGGCCAGCGCGTGGCCGAGCTAGCGGCCAAATTCAAAAGCTGAGGCCAGGCCTGCTCTGCCGCGATAATCGCGGCCTATGTCCAATCCCAAAGTCTTGTTCGGCTTTCATGCCGTGGGCGTGCGCCTGAAGACCGCACCCAAATCCGTTGTTGAAATCTACGTTGACCCGACGCGCCGCGACGCGCGCATGCGTCAGTTTGTTGACAAGGTCAAAGAGGTGGGTGTGCGCCTGCTAGAGGCCGACGGCATGCGCCTGGCCAAGATGTGCGGCAGCCACGGTCACCAGGGCGTGGCCGCGCGGGTGCATGAACTCACGCAGGTGACGTCGCTTGATGAATTGCTGGAGCAACTTGAAGCCACCCAACTTGAATTGCCACTGAATGAGCGCGAGCAACCGCTGATTCTGGTGCTAGACGGTGTCACCGATCCGCACAACCTGGGTGCCTGCCTGCGCGTGGCCGATGGTGCCGGCGTGCATGCCGTGATCGCACCCAAAGACCACGCGGCAGGTATCAACGCCACGGTGGCCAAAGTGGCCAGCGGCGCGGCCGAGACTGTACCCTACTTCATGGTGACCAACCTGGCGCGCACCTTGAACGAGCTCAAGGAGCGCAATATCTGGATCATCGGCACCAGCGATGTCGCTGACAAAACGCTGTACCAGGCTGATCTGAAAGGGCCGGTCGCGCTGGTGCTGGGTGCCGAGGGCGACGGCATGCGCGCGCTCACCGCCAAGACCTGCGACGAGCTGGTCAGCATCCCGATGCGCGGCGCCGTGGAAAGCCTGAACGTGTCGGTGGCCAGCGGCGTGTGCCTGTACGAGGCGCTGCGCCAGAGGTCGCTGTAGCAAGCCC
>Ga0210028_1000453_pt1 | contig 36119 bp, 36 predicted proteins | sample CryGeymeta201513_FD_185468 | JGI IMG/M metagenome (GOLD analysis project Ga0210028, IMG submission 185468) | Groundwater microbial communities from Crystal Geyser aquifers in Utah, USA - Crystal Geyser metaG 2015-13 (SPAdes) (version 2) | ecosystem: Environmental > Aquatic > Deep subsurface >...
CATGCTCAACTTCCATCCCCAACGCTGGAATGACAAACCTATACCATGGTTGAAAGAATTGTTCTGGCAAAATGTTAAAAATCAAGGAAAAAGAATGTTAGTAATATTAAGAAAATAGAATTCAAATAGTCCAAATTTCTACTCTCAACTTCTTATACTAAAATAGCAATGATTTTTTTAAAATTTTTAGAAAAACACATTTCGCAGCAACCAAATACGCGAGGGCATGATAACTCGAGAAAAAGCCTTAGAACTAGTTTATGAAGAAAACAAACCGCGTTATAATTCTTTAAAATGGTATTTAGAAATAATAGGTCTTGATTATGAAACAACCATCAAGCAAATAAATAAATTAGAAAGTAGAATCTAAAAATTAGTGAAATAATTTCAAAATCATTTTTCGAAGTCCGCAAAATGCTCATTTCTATGATCAATAATCCAGACAAGTTCTGCAAATAAGCAACCCTCTCATCTCTCACCTCTCACCTCTCACCACTCACCACTCACCTCTCACCGCTCATCTCTCACCCCTCACCCCTCACCCGCTCCCGTATTTTCCCAAAATCAAAAAATATTTCAAATTTAACAATATAGTTTTTAGTATTTTTGTAAACTGATAACACAAATAAATAGTATGTTTAGTTCACAAAAAGTAAAAACGGATTTGATTTTGCTCATCTATCAGGATGTCAAAACGGTATTTCGTTTAAGTGATATTGCCATGATTGCAGAGGTAATCAATTTTCAATCGCTCAACAAAAAGCTGAATTATCTTGTCCATAAGGGCAGATTATTAAATCCACGGAAGGGAATTTATGCAAAACCTAACTACAACAAAGAAGAGTTAGCTGGTTGTGTCTTCACACCAAGCTATATTTCGTTGGAGTATGTGTTGCAAAAAGCAGGTGTCATTTTCCAGTACGATCCACGCGTCACTTCAGTCAGCTATCTGAGTCGAACTATTGAAGTAGAAAGTATAACCTATTCATTTCGAAAACTTAAAGGTGAATTGTTGGTAAATACAACAGGCATCATCAGGCAAAACAATATGAATATAGCTACCCCTGAGAGGGCATTTTTAGATACCCTTTACCTTAACAAAGATTATTATTTCGACAACCTTAATCCTTTAAATAAAGAAATGATTATTAAACTCTTACCAATCTATCAGTCGGAATCATTTTCCAAAAAAGTTGCAAAACTATTTCGCAATGATTGATATTAATAAACATAGATTCTTTATGGTTCAGATTTTGAAAGAAATATATTCAGATATTGAACTATCAAATTGGTTAGGTTTTAAAGGAGGTTCGGCATTAATGTTCTTTTACGACCTGCCTCGTTTTTCGGTTGATCTTGACTTTAACCTGCTCATGCCGGACAAAGAAGAAGAAGTATATCAAAAAGTACGGTCGATATTGCTTAGATATGGCACTATTGCTGATGAAGCCAAAAAGTTTTTCGGACCGGTAACCGTACTCAATTATGGGTATAACGAACGAAAGTTAAAAGTGGAAATATCAAATCGGAATTTTAATGAACGTTATCAAATTAAGAATCTTCTAGGCATTAACATTAAATCTATGGTTGCCGAGGATATGTTTGCCAATAAGCTCTGCGCACTACTCGACCGCAATGCCATTGCAAACCGTGACATTTTCGATTGCTGGTTTTTTATGCAAAAACAAACGGCTATAAACAAAGAAATTGTCGAAACCAGAATACAAAAACCATTATCAGATTACCTGCTTCAATGCATTGAGCACTTAGAATATAAAACAGACAAAGGATTGCTTGATGGTCTGGGAGAATTAACGGATAATACGATTAAAGAATTTGTCCGCAAAAAACTACGCACCGAAACAATCAACCTCCTGAAGTTCTATAAAGAATTCCCGATTTTGTCCGAATAGAAAGTAGAGTGTAGTTTAGAGGTTTTTCATTTTTCACTTTTCGTTTATAATTTAAATTTTTATGGGAAAAGTCTATTTTAAAGGAGAAAAAGTTATGCTTTTGCGATTGTGAAATTGATGCAGAATTTGTTTCATCAATCAAAGCTTTAAAAACTAAGAACTAAAAGCGATGTGGTAAACTTATCTTACCATGAGCTTATCAAAAGAAACCCTTAAGGGTTATTGATTAATCAAAGTATAAAAAGCAAAAAAGAGAATTTAAACTTCTGTTTTTTGCTTTTTTTTGCAAAATACTTTCACTTATAACTTTTAGTTTTTTAAATTTTTATAACAATTTAAAATTTAAATCAATTTACTATCTTTGCCCAATTACCCCTCTAAAACAAAAAATTAAAATTAACTAAAAAATCAAATTATGGGGTTGATAGCTGCTTTTAAAGATTATTCCAATTCAAAAGGAAAGCGCTTTGAACGGATTATTCATAACGATTTAAAACCTTCTGATTTAGAGCATCTAAAACACAATATTGTTGATGAAACAAGTAAAGATGTGTATGCTTTTATAGTTAAGCATGTCGATTTATCAATTACAAATGGTTTTATAACTTCAACAACTACTCGATTTAACATCAGCAACCTTCCTTATAATGACTATGAGCAAATTATCAATTTAAAAAAAATTAATGATGCTCGTTTTGTCAATAAATTTTTTGAAGCCATAAATAGTAAATTAGCTTATGGTGGTTTATATATTAACTGTGTTGAAACCTATATAACACGTAGAACGAGGGTTCTCAATAAATTCATTAAACCTTTTAATTGGCTGTATTATTTTGCCGATGTGGTTTTTATGCGCATTTTCCCAAAACTACCAGTTTTCAAAAAAATATATTTTTTCATCACCAAAGGGCGCAACAGGGTGCTTACGCGTGCCGAAGCTTTAGGACGCTTATATTCTTGCGGTTTTGAAGTCGTAGATGAAGAAGTGATTGAAGGCAAACTTTATTTTGTAGCTCGTAAAATTAAAGAACCGGTGTTTGATGAAAATCCGAGTTATGGACTTTTAATTCGCTTGAAACGCATTGGTAAAGACGGAAAGCTTTTTAATGTTTACAAATTGCGTACGATGTATGCTTATGCAGAATATTTACAAGAATACGTCCATCTACATAACGATTTGAAAGAAGGGGGTAAATTTAAAAATGATTTTAGAATTACAACTGAAGGTAAATTTTTTAGAAAATTTTGGTTAGATGAATTGCCAATGCTTATTAATTTAATTAAAGGAAATATGAAGTTGGTAGGTATTCGCCCCTTAAGCGTTCAATATTTTAATTTATACACAGAGGAATTAAAGCAAAAACGCATTCAATGCAAACCGGGTCTAGTACCACCATTTTATGCCGATATGCCTAAAAACCTCGAAGAAATTATGGCCTCTGAATTGCGTTATTTAGAAGCATATAAAAAGCATCCCTTTAAAACCGATGTCAGCTATTTATTTAAAGCTCTTTACAATATCTTTATTAAAGGAGCGCGAAGCAGTTGAGTGTATTCAATAAACTATGTCAAAAATAAAAATAAGAAATCATAACATTCAAAACGCAGCACTCATCATTCAATATTAAGCCATTCAGCATTCAGCATTCAGCACTCAACATAAAGCCATTAAGCATTCAACCTAGAACCTTGAACCTAGAACCTAGAACCTTGAACCTCAAACCTCCCCCTTCCACCTTCTCCCCCCAAAAAAACCCCCCAAATTCAAGAATAACTCTGAATTTGGGGGTTTTTTTGTGGAAACGGAGGGACTCGAACCCTCGTCCAAACAAGCAACCAAAAAGCTTTCTACATGCATAGTTCCCGTTTAATTTTCGACTTAAAGCTGACCGAAAACCGCCCACTTTAAACTTAGCTTCTTGTGTTCAAACTAAAACCGAAGCCTTTTTAGTTCTAGATTAACTTTAACGATGCCTCTAATTAGACCGCCGATAATCAAGGCTTTCAAGAGACATTTAGCACTCCCGCCTGGCGGGACTAGGCTTAAATCTTACTGTGATTCAGATTAAGCAGCTAAAGCGTAGTTTTCTTCGCCGTTTGTGTTTTAAAACTAAGATTTACGAGATTGGTTTCATTGCTCGGCATGCTTACTGATTCATTGATCTTGCTGTCAAAACCAGTCGTCCCCAATTTGTTAAAGAGCCACAACCTTTAGTTGCGTTGGCAAAGGTATGAATTTACTTGTGATTCTCTTTTAATTCAAGTATTTTTGTAACAAATTTTCTAAGCCATACTATTTATGAAATTAGCCATCATCAAAGAACGCAAATCACCTCCTGATCGCCGTGTGGTATTCTCCCCAAAAGCGTGCCAAAACTTGCTTAAAGTCTATAAACAGTTGAGCATTTGTGTTGAACCTTCTGATATTAGGGCTTATACCGATGCTCAATACACCCAAGCAGGCTTAACATTATCGACCGATTTGTCAAATTGCGAGGTGCTTATGGGCGTTAAGGAAGTTCCGATAAACAACCTCATCCCAAATAAAAGTTATTTTTTCTTTTCCCACACCATCAAAAAGCAAGCCTATAACCGCCCTTTATTACAGGCCGTTTTAGAAAAAAATATCACGCTTTATGACCACGAAGTTCTAACAAACAACAAGGGCATGCGCCTGGTAGCCTTTGGCTATTACGCCGGCATTGTGGGTGCTTATAACGCCATTAGAACTTACGGATTAAAATCACAAAATTTTACACTGCCAAAAGCATCCCAAATTCATGACAAACAAGCGTTAATTCAGACTTTAAAAAATACAAAATTACCCGCCATTAAAATAGTGCTTACAGGCAAAGGACGCGTCGGTAATGGCGTTTTAGAAATCCTTAACGGGATGGGTTTAAAGCAGGTTGAGCCTAATGCTTTTTTAACCGAAAGCTTCAACCAAGCCGTATTTACACAAATTGATGTCGAAGCATACAACATAAAAAAAGACCGTACCCCTTTTACCCAAGCCGATTTTTTTAAGGATGCAAGTGTGTTTGAAAGTAATTTTATGCGTTTTGCAAAAGTTGCCGATGTTTACATTGTAGGCCATTTTTACGCCAATGGCGCACCTTATATTTTTACGCGTCAAGATGCTAAAAATCCCGATTTTAACATTAAAGTCATAGCCGATATTAGTTGCGATGTCGATGGTCCCATTGCGAGCACCATTCGCTCTTCAACCATCGAAAATCCCATTTATGGCTATGACCCAAAAACCGAAAAAGAAGTCGATTATTTAAACCCAAAGGCCATTGCCGTTATGGCGGTTGATAATTTGCCTTGCGAATTGCCAATCGATGCTTCCGATGGCTTTGGACAGATGTTTTTAGACCATGTAATGCCCGCCTTTTTTAATGGCGATGCCGATGGCATTTTAAGTCGCGCTAAGATGACCGAAAATGGAAAATTAACCCCAAGATTCGCCTATTTACAGGATTTTGTAGCAGGTAAATAAGCCTTTTTTAGCAACCATTTAGCCTTAATTTTTTAACTAAAAAAAAAGGGTATTATTTTTATCTAATATTATTAGATAACACCTAATCAATAGGTTAAATATAGAAATAGTTATTAACTATAAAAAGTTAATAAGATATTTTTAATAATTTAGAAACAATATCTTTTTCAAATAAATTTACCTTTCCTAAACTAACCTATTAACGTCTAAAAACTATGATTGACCAAATGACTACCCTCAAAACCTACCGCTATGCCGAAGTTTTAGAAGCCTGCTTAGACTACTTTAACCAAGATGAATTGGCGGCAACCACTTGGATGAATAAATATGCCATTAAAGACTCAAAAGGTAATTTTTTTGAAAAAACACCCGATGATATGCACCACCGTATGGCGACAGAATTTGCGCGTATTGAAGCAAAATACGACCAGCAAAATGCCGACCGTTCTAAACTGTCAAACTATGGCAAATCAAGACCGCAATTAGACGAAGCGGCCATTTTTGAGCTATTTAGAAACTTTAAATACGCCATTCCACAGGGTAGTGTGATGGCTGCTTTAGGAAATAACACCATGATTGCCTCACTGTCAAATTGCGTGGTGGTTCCCGAAATTTATGACTCTTATGGAGGAATTTGCTATACCGACCAGCAATTGGTCCAATTGTTTAAAAGACGTTGTGGGGTTGGGGTCGATTTATCGAGCTTGCGCCCCAACAATGCAAAGGTTTCAAATTCAGCCGGAACCACAACAGGCGCGGTCTCTTTTATGGATCGCTTTTCAAATACCACCCGTGAGGTCGCCCAAAACGGCCGTCGTGGTGCTTTAATGCTCACCATGGATGTGGCTCATCCCGATATTGAGGACTTTGTTACAGCCAAACAAAATTTGACAAAAGTTACCGGTGCAAATGTATCGGTGCGCTTATCGGATGAGTTTATGAATGCCGTTTTAAAAGATGGCGATTTTACCTTGCGCTGGCCTATCGACAGTGAAAATCCCTCTTATAAAAGAGTGATTAAAGCTAAAAAATTATGGGAAACTATTATTAAATGCGCGCACAATACCGCTGAACCCGGTCTTATTTTTTGGGATCGCCAACACTATTATTCTACGTCTTCTTTTTACCCCGGATTTAAAAATACGTCAACCAATCCTTGTTCCGAAATTGCCATGCAAGGCGGCGATTCGTGCCGTTTAATTGCCGTAAATCTTTATAGCTTCGTGAAAAAACCTTTTACACCACAAGCCGAATTCGACTTTGAAGAATTCTATAAAAAAGTTTACGAAACCCAACATTTAATGGATAATTTGGTTGACCTTGAATTGGAAGCCGTTGACCGCATCTTTAATAAAATATTGAGCGATAAGGAACCCAACTACATTAAACAGGTAGAAATTGACACTTGGAAATTGTTGTTTAAAAATGGAAAAACCGGCCGCCGTACAGGCTTAGGATTTACCGCTTTAGCAGATACAATTGCGGCATTAGGATTAAAATTTGATACCGACGAAGCGATTCAAGTTATCGACAGCATTATGCGCAAAAAACTTGAAGGTGAATTCGACAGTAGTATCGATATGGCAATCACACGTGGCGCTTTTAAAATATTTGACCCCGAAATTGAAGTACAATCAGAATTTGTTCAGATGCTTAAAGCCGAGTTTCCGGATGTTTATAAACGCATGATGGCTTTTGGTCGTCGAAATATTTCGATTAGCACCGTAGCTCCAACAGGCAGTTTGAGCATGTTGGCACAAACCTCATCGGGCATTGAACCTGTTTATTTATTATCGTATAAACGTCGCCGAAAGGTGAATCCATCTGATAAAAATGCAAAAGTAGCTTATGTGGATGCCACAGGTGATTCGTTTGAAGAGTTTGAAGTTTACCATCCAAAAGTAAAAACTTGGATGAACGCAACAGGCCTTACGGATATTAGCCTAAGCCCTTATGCCGGCGCTACCGCTACCGAAATTGATTGGCATAAACGCGTTGCCATGCAATCATTGGTACAAAAATATACCACCCATTCAATTAGCTCTACAATAAATTTGGCAAACGACGTAACGCCAGAATTGGTAGGTGAAATTTATATTGACTCTTGGATGAAAGGTCTAAAAGGAATTACCGTTTACCGAGATGGTTCGCGTAGTGGCATCTTAATGGCATCGGATGCGAAGAAGGATAAAAAAGACAATAAGGAATGCATTGAACAGGTTTTTAGCGAAACGTTTGCGCCTAAACGCCCCAAAATTATCGATGCTAAAATTGTCCGATTTCAAAATGAATACGAAAAATGGATTGCCGTTGTGGGAATTATTGACAATAGACCTTACGAAATTTTTACAGGTAAAATTGAAGATTCATTTATTTTGCCACAATGGGTAACCGATGGCTGGGTTATAAAAAATAGAGATGATAATGGTCATTCAAGATATGATTTTCAATTTGCCGATAAAGATGGATACAAAATTACGATGGAAGGTTTATCGCGTTCGTTTAATAAAGAATATTGGAATTATGCCAAACTGATTTCTGGTGTGTTACGCCACGGAATGCCAATGCCTTATGTTATCAATTTAATTAACAACCTCAACTTGTTTGATGAAAACATCAACACCTGGAAAAATGGGGTGGTGCGCGCCTTAAAACAATTTGTTCCTGACGGAACCGCTGCCGCCGATAAAAAATGTCCGGAATGCAACGCGCCCGATGGGTTAATTTATTCAGAAGGCTGTTTAAAATGCAAACATTGCGGACATTCTAAATGCGGGTAAATTGAAGTTGAGAATTGTTTAAAGTGCCTAAACACTAATGTTTGTAGCTTTAAAAAGCAACCTAAAAAGTTTTTTATAAAGAGGATAACCACTCTAGGCACTTTAAGTATGCTAGTCACTCAAGGCACTCTAGTCACTCTAGTCACCCAAACCCATTCACCGTTTTTCTAATGGCGACCAATTTAGTTAAAAGGGCTTCTAAATAATCCAGTTTTAGCATATTAGCGCCATCTGATTTGGCAATGCCGGGGTTGAAATGGGTTTCTAAAAACAAGCCGTCAACTCCTACGGCTATCCCCGCTTTGGCAATGGTTTCAATGAGTTCGGGTTTGCCACCGGTAATGCCACTACTTTGGTTTGGTTGTTGCAATGAGTGTGTAATATCTAAAACCGTTGGCGCGTATTGTTGCATGGTGGGAATGCCTCTAAAATCTACAATCATATCCTGATAGCCAAACATGGTACCACGGTCGGTAATCATTACTTGGCTATTGCCACTGTCAATCACTTTTTGAACGGCGTGTTTCATGCTTTCCGGACTCATAAACTGTCCTTTTTTAAGATTTACCACTTTTCCGGTTTTTGCAGCGGCAACTACTAAGTCGGTTTGGCGCACCAAAAAAGCAGGAATTTGCAACACATCTACATAAGCCGCAGCTAAAGCAGCATCACTTGTTTCGTGAATATCGGTTACGGTAGGCACATTAAAGGTTTTGCCAATTTTTTTGAGAATAGTTAGGGCTTTTTCATCGCCAATTCCCGAAAAACTATCTACCCTAGAGCGGTTAGCTTTTTTAAAACTCCCTTTAAAAATAAAAGGAATTTCTAGGCGATTGGTAATGTCGATAATTTTTTCGGCAATTTCAAAAGCCATCGCTTCACCTTCAATGGCACAAGGCCCAGCTAATAAAAAAAAGTTAGCGCTATTGGCATGTTTTATTTTTGGAATTAATGAGAGCTGCATGTTGTAAAATTTTTACAAAGATAGTATTTCCCACCATTGTAAGAAATGGTATCATTTTTGCGACCTATTTTCAAAAATAGTTTCTTATTTTTACCTTTTAAAAAGGCGGTTATGACAAGACTTAAAATTTGTTTTTTTGGATTATTAACGGGCCTGTTCTTTGTGGCTTGTGGCTCACAAAAAATTACTTACGACTTTGATGATACCATCGACTTTAGTCAATTTAAAACTTACAAAATAGCGGCTGCTTCTCAGCTTAATTTAAATAAAATGGACAGTACACGCTTTATAAATGGTTTTATAAAGGCGTTAAGCGACCAAAAACTCAGCTATTCTGAAACTCCGGATTTGATTATTTTAATAAATAGAGAAGCACATAAAGCACAAAGCAATTCTTCATTGGGTGTTGGTTTAGGCCAGCAAACGCGGAATGTTGGTATTAATATTGGCGGTGCAATTCCCATCCCCAGAAATGCCACCACACAAAATGTTACACTCGATTTTAGACAGACCAATAACAACCGACTAATTTGGCAGAGTAACGCCAGCAATACCTATAAAAACAATTTGCCTCCCGAAGAAAAGGAGCGCTTGTTTTTTGAGTTCTTCCAATCAATTTTAAAAGCTTATCCGCCGAAGAAAATCAATAAATAAAAGTCCGCAATTCGTGAACTTTTAACGCCTTTTTGGTGAGTAAGCATTAAATATAAAATCATAAAGGGTAACAATCAAGTCGTAAACTGTTTAAAAAGACTTTCTAAATCCGCCCCTTTTTGTGTCATTTCCACAATTTTGAGTCCGTGTTTTTTGGCAAAATCAAACAAAATGGCTCCCGAATCAACGCCGTTTTCAAAGGATAATAGCCAGCTGGTTTCACCCGTTTTTTCAATTGTTTTTGGCTGTAATTCCGATTGTAAATTAGCTGCTAAAACCGCTTTATCAAATCGGAGCGTTATCAATGCCGTTGAAGCTAATTTTAAATCATTCAAGTTTATATCGGCAACCAATTTTCCGTTGTTTATCAGTAAAACGCGCTGACAAATGGCTTCAACTTCTTGTAAAATATGTGAAGAAAACAACACCGTTTTAGTCTGCCCAATTTGTTTGATAAGATTCCGAATTTCAATTATTTGATTGGGGTCTAATCCGGTAGTTGGTTCGTCTAGCAACAGCACACTTGGGTTGTGAATTAATGCTGAAGCCAAGCCCACACGCTGTTTATAGCCTTTTGAAAGCTGACTTATTTTTTTAGGTGCCTCACCTTCTAAACCCACTTGCGCAATCACTTTGTCGATATTTGTTTTAGAAACCTTATGTAAATTGGCTATAAAACCTAAATATTCTTTGACATACATTTCCGGGTAAAGCGGATTGTTTTCGGGCAAATAGCCAATGATTTTTTTAACCTCAAGCGGCTGCTTTGAAGCCTTTAAATTGTTGACCAAAATCTCACCCGAAGTCGCCGGCAAATAGGCGGTGATTAGTTTAAATAAGGTTGATTTTCCCGCGCCATTTGGTCCTAAAAGCCCCACAATTTCGCCTTGTTTTAAGGTAAAACTCACATCATTTAAAGCAAACTGCTGGCCGTATTTTTTTGTAAGGTGCAAAAGCTTAAGCGTCATATTTTTTTTATTGGATTACAAAGAAACAAATCTTTAAACTAAATTCCCTATTTTTGAACGCAAACCCGCTTAAAAACGTTTTAAAATAAATCAAGGGTAACCTATATGAATAAAAGTTTACAACTATTAAAGAAAAAAAGATTGATTATCCCCGGCGCGTTAGTCTTTTTATTTGTTTTGGCAAATTCGTGTATGTCTTTGCGCACAAGCGATAAAGAAATGGTCAAAGATTTTAGCGCCTATCAGTTAACGCCAAAAATTTTCCACACGGTTTTTCAAGGTAAACCGATGCGGTATGTCGCTTCAAAACCTATTGACAATCAATTGCCAACATTAATATTTGTGCACGGCGCACCAGGGTCCTCATCCGACTTTTATCGCTATTTGCGCGATGCCGACTTAAACAAAAAAGCAAATCTTATCTCGGTTGACCGTTTGGGTTACGGCTATTCTGACTATGGCCATGCAACAACGGCTATCACTACTCAGGCACAAAGTATCGTTCAAATTCTCTCAGAAAATAAAATTAAAAAAGTGACACTTATCGGATGGTCTTATGGTGGCCCCATTGTAGTTAAAATGGCAATGAGCAATCCTGAGCTGGTAAAACATGTGGTTTTAATTGCTCCGGCAATTTCGCCAAAGGATGAAAAATATTTTGCCCTCGGAAAATTGGCTGAATGGAAATTAACGCGTTGGATGATTCCAGAAATTTTTAAAGTAGCCGAAGATGAAAAGCTAACCCATGCCAATGAATTAGAACTCATGCGCCCTGATTGGATTCACATTTCAACCCCAATAACCTATTATCACGGCGATAAAGATAACATTGTGCCTTTTGCCAATGCACGCTTTATTAAGGCTCAAATGCCATCCGACAAGCTAAATTTAATCACCATAAAAGGAGGCTCTCATTTTATTGCGTTTAAAAATTTTGATATGATAAAGACCGAATTATTGAGAATTTTGGATAATTTTTAAATTTTCAGTAAAATTTTCTTTATAAAAAATTGGATTTGACATTTTAATTTTTAGATTTGCCAAATATTATTGAACAACATGAAAAATATTCAGTTTACACTTGCTAACTTTTGGTTTTATTATTATTTTAAAATAACAAAGGGGGCTATTTGTGTGTTTAATTGAAAACATTATAAAAATATAAAGCCTCGTAAAACGGGGCTTTTTTTTTGACTAAAAAGATGGATAAAAATTTAAATAAAGTCGCCATTCAAGGAATTTTAGGCTCGTTTCATTACGAAGCCGCCCAAAAGTTTTTTAAAACACCTTTTGAATTGGTAAGTTGCAAAAACTTTCATGACATTCCCAATTGTTTGCATACCAACACGGCTCAATTTGCCGTAATGGCTATCGAAAATTCTATTGCCGGAGCCATCATTCCAAATTTTGCCATCATCGATAATAACGCCCTTAATATTGTGGGCGAAGTTTACATCAACATTCAGCAAAACTTGATGGCTTTGCCAAATCAACCAATTGAGTCTATTAAAACGGTTTATTCGCACCCTATGGCTTTGTTGCAAACGCGTGAATTTTTTAAACAATATCCACATATAAAATTGGTTGAAGATTCCGATACCGCCATTGCAGCACAGCGCATTCACACAAAAAAATTAAAACACACCGCTGCGGTGGCTAGTTTAGCCGCGGCCGAAATTTTTGACTTAGCCATTTTAGCACACAGCATTCAAACCATAAAAAACAATGCCACGCGTTTTTTTGTGTTACAAAATCACGCCAATCCAAAATACCTTGTTAAAAACATCAATAAAGCCTCTTTAAAATTTATTACAAAACACCAGCCCGGTAGCTTGAGTAAGGCCTTGCTCATTATTGCAAGTCACCAGTTAAACTTGTCAAAAATTCAATCGATGCCCATTATTGAGACCCCTTTTGAATATGCTTTTTTTGCGGATGTTGTGTTTGATTCTTATCAAAATTATCGAAATGCTTTGGAAGAATTAAGTCATGAAGTAACGCATTTAAAAATATTGGGAGAATACCAACAATTTAAAACACTATGATCACCCCATCGAGCCGACTTTTAGGCGTAACCGAATATTATTTCTCAAAAAAATTAAGAGAAATTAGAGATTTAGAGCAAAGTGGTAAAGCAATAATCAATATTGCCATAGGTAGCCCCGATTTAAATCCCTCAAAAAATACCCTAAACACGCTTAAAAGCGCGTCATTATTGCCGCATGCCAATCAGTATCAAAGCTATCAAGGTTTGCCCGAATTAAGGCAAGCGATGGCAGCATTTTATCAATCTAAATTTAAAGTAGCGCTCAATCCGCAAGCCGAAATCTTACCACTTATGGGTTCTAAAGAAGGGGTGATGCTTGTTTCATTGGCATTTTTAAACGCCGGTGATCAAGTGCTAATTCCAAATCCCGGTTACCCAACTTACACTTCTGCTACGCGTTTGCTAAATGCCGAACCTGTTTTTTATGAGCTTAATGAAGCGCATCATTGGCATCCTGATTTAGCGGCGTTAGAGCGACAAGATTTGTCAAAAGTTAAAATGATGTGGATAAATTATCCACACATGCCAACGGGAAGCCTTGCCACAGAAGCACTCTTTATAAACTTGATAAAATTTGCAAAAAAACACCAGATTTTATTGGTAAACGACAATCCTTATAGCTTTATTTTAAACGATCATCCGATGAGCATTCTTAGCTTTCCCCATGCTAAAGCGGTGGCTTTAGAATTAAATTCTTTGAGTAAAACTTTTAACATGCCGGGTTGGCGTGTGGGAATGGTGTTAGGAAGTAAGCCCTTTATTGATGCCGTTTTGCAGGTAAAAAGTAATATGGATTCGGGTATGTATTTCGGCATTCAAAAAAGCGCCATCGCCGCTTTACAATCTGATGCACAATGGTTTGCCGATTTAAATGCGGTTTATGCCAAACGGCGACTCCTTGTTTGGAAAATTATGGATGCCTTAAATTGTACTTATCAAAAAGATACCGCCGGATTATTTGTGTGGGGTAAAGTTCCCGACAACACCAATGGTGAAGCCGTTTCAGATTATTTATTGTACCAAAAAAACGTCTTTGTAACTCCGGGATTTATTTTCGGAAGTCAAGGGGCTAGCTATATCAGAATCTCACTTTGTGAAACAGAAACGCTTCTTAAAAGCGTTTTAAGCAGACTTAAATAAGATGGAAAAAATTGTCGTTTTTGGACTTGGATTGATTGGGGGTTCTATGGCGCTTTCGTTAAAGCAAAAAAATAGGTGCTTTATAGGGGTTGACCCTAATAAAGCGCACGCTCAAAAAGCACTTGAACTTGGAATTATCGATGAAATAGGAAGCCTCAAAGAGGCGGTAGACGCGCAAATAATTATCATCGCCGTTCCCGTTAATGTAGCACCTGAACTCACTTTAAAAATCCTAGATTTGATTGATGAACAGGCTTTGGTTTTTGATGTTGGCTCGGTAAAAACAAGCATTTGTGAGGCGGTAAAACACCATCCAAAACGTTTTAATTTTGTAGCGGCCCATCCCATTGCGGGAACAGAATTTTCGGGACCAACTGCCGCTTTTAACGGTCTGTTTCGCGGTAAAAAGAACATCATTTGCGAGCCAAATCAAACCGCTCAAGTTATTTTGCAAAGCGCCTTGAGCATTTTTAAAGAACTAGAAATGAGTACAAGCTTTATGGAAGCCAAAGCCCATGATAAACACATTGCTTATGTGTCGCATTTATCGCATATTAGCTCTTTTATGTTAGGAAAAACGGTGTTAGAAATAGAAAAAGATGAAGCTTCAATTTTTACCATGGCGGGAAGTGGTTTTGCTTCAACTGTCAGACTTTCAAAGAGTTCTCCCGAAACATGGACGCCTATTTTTATCCAAAACAAAAACAACATCTTAAAATCATTAGATGAGTATATTAAAAATTTAAACCAATTTAGAGAATTATTATACCAGCACAACACCGAAGCCATTTATCAAGCCATGAAAGACACCCATAAATTAAAAAAAATATTAGAAGACATAAAATAAATAGTATGAAAAATCAAAATTTTAAAGGCTGGTTAGAAGCCATGAATTTAAGTCATCCCCTTGTAATTGCGGGACCTTGTAGTGCCGAGTCGGAAGCTCAAGTCTTAGAAATCGCACACCAATTAAAGAATACAGATGCCACCGTTTTTAGAGCGGGAATTTGGAAACCTAGAACACGCCCGGGAGGTTTTGAAGGGCATGGCGTTAAAGCACTTCCGTGGATACAAAAAGTAAAGCAAGAAACCGGTTTGCTCACAACCATTGAAATTGGCAACGCACAACACGCCAAATTAGCCTTAGAATTCGATATCGATATTCTGTGGATTGGCGCGCGAACCACTGTAAATCCGTTTGTAGTTCAAGAAATTGCCGATGCGCTTAGAGGAACCGATAAAATTGTGCTCATCAAAAATCCAATTAATCCCGATTATGCTTTATGGATGGGCGCTGTAGAGCGTTTTTATGAAGCGGGCATCACTAAATTGGGCGTCATTCACCGCGGCTTTTCCTCTTACGAAAAAGACAAATACCGCAATTCACCAAAATGGCAAATTCCGATAGATTTAAAACACGACTATCCAAATATGCCAATTATTTGCGACCCTTCGCATATTACGGGACGCAGAGATTTGATTTTTGAAGTCTCTCAAACCGCCCTCGATTTGAATTTTGACGGTTTAATGATTGAAACCCATTGCCATCCCGATGAGGCTTGGAGCGATGCTTCCCAACAAATCACACCCACAACGCTCGCCCAAATTACCAAAGATTTACGCGTGCGCAAACTCGATTCAGGGGATCTTAATTACATCGATAAATTAAGCGATTACCGAAGTCAAATAAACTTTTTAGACAATCAATTAATTGAATTGCTAGGACAGCGAATGCAAGTTGCAGATAAAATTGGCACGGTTAAAAAAGAAAATAACGTGGCGGTTTTACAAAATAAACGCTGGGGCGAAATCATCCAAAATATGCTAGAAAAGGGCGATAAAAATGGATTAAGCAACAACTTTATTGACCAAATTTTTAAAGCCATCCATCAAGAATCAATTGATCGTCAAGAAATGATAATGAAAGGCGAATAAATCCTATCTTTGTGATATGGCAAATTTGAGACATATTTTAGTTGTACGACTTTCGGCAATAGGTGATATTGCTATGTTAGTCCCCGTTTTACAAACATTTACAAAAACATACCCTCATGTTAAAATTACGGTGCTTTCGCGTCCATTTGTGAAGCCCTTTTTCGAAAACATGCCTAACGTATCCTTTTTTGCGGCCGACGTTAACGGCATCCATAAAGGAATTAGAGGTATTTATAAACTTTATAAAACGCTCAAAGACTTTCATTTTGACGCTATTGCGGATATGCATAATGTCATCCGAACTAAAATATTGCGTTCTTATTTTAGATTTTATGACCTTAAAATGGTTAAAATTGACAAGGGAAGAAAGGATAAAAGGGCCTTAACACGACCCGAAAACAAAGTTTTTAAACCACTTGAAAGAACCCACCAACGCTATGCCGATGTGTTCGAAAAATTAGGTTATCCCATAGATTTATACACCCATAAATTCCCCGAAAGAGCACCGGTATCTGAAAAGGTTTCGGCTTTTTTAAAGCGACATGACATTGATTTAAAACGCCATACCCTTATTGGAATAGCTCCTTTTGCGCATTACAACTCAAAATCTTATCCACTAGATTTGATGAAAGAGGTGATTTTAACACTCGCCAAACAACCGAATCTAAAATTGTTGATTTTTGGCGGTGGCCGAAAGGAACTCACGCTGGTTAAAAACATGATTGAAGGCATTGATAACGCTTCAAATGTGATTGGTAGAATTCCTTTTAAGGAAGAGTTAAACCTCATTGCGCAACTTAAATTAATGGTGAGTATGGATTCGGCTAACTCGCATTTAGCAGCAATGCTCAATGTTAAAACCGTAACCCTGTGGGGCGCAACACATCCTTATGCCGGATTTTTACCCTTTAGGCATCCGCTAAGCTCTTGTTTAATACCCGATTTAGTGAAATATCCAAAATTGCCGAGTTCAGTTTACGGAAATGTGGTTGTTAAAGGTTATGAAGATTGTATGCGCAGCATTTTACCGCAAACCGTAGTGGCAAAAGTTTTAGAAAATTTAAAATAGACCTATGAATAATTTCGAGTTTTATAACCCCGTAAAAATGATTTTCGGCAAAGACCAACTTTTTAAATTAGCCGACGAAATCCCTAATAATGCCAAAATATTAATGACTTATGGGGGCGGAAGTATTAAAAAAAATGGCATTTACAACCAAGTTAAAAAAGCACTCCAAAAATTTGAGGTCCTTGAATTTGGTGGCATTGAAGCAAATCCACATTTTGAAACGCTTGTCAAAGCAGTTGATTTAGCTAAGCACGAAAAAATCAATTTTATTTTAGCCGTGGGTGGCGGTTCAGTCATTGACGGCACCAAATTTATTGCCGCCGCCATAAGCTTTGAGGGCGCTGATTCTTGGGATATCTTGTCTAAAAATATTAAAGTAACTAAGGCCATTCCTTTTGGCTGTGTGTTGACTTTGCCGGCTACGGGTTCAGAGATGAATTCGGGAGGCGTTATTACTAAAGTAGCAAGCCAAGAAAAAATGGTTTTTGGAAGTCCGGTGCTATTTCCAAAATTTTCATTTAACGACCCGCAAGTCATCACAAGTTTACCCAAACGACAATTGCAAAATGGGGTAGTAGATGCTTTTACGCATGTTATGGAGCAATACCTGACTTATAATTCAGGGGCGCTTTTACAAGACCGCATGGCCGAAGGGGTTTTGCAAACGTTAGTAGAAATTGGCGCAAAAGTCATTGAAAATCCATCTGATTATAAACGGGCTTCTAATTTTATGTGGTGCTGCACCATGGCGCTCAATGGATTGTTGAGCAAAGGCGTTCCAACCGATTGGGCCACGCACATGATTGGCCATGAGCTTACGGCACTTTACGGATTAGACCACGCACAATCACTGGCGGTAATCGGTCCGAATTTATATACCGTAATGAAAGTAGATAAACACGATAAACTGGTTCAATATGGCAAGCGCGTATGGAATTTAACGGGTTCTGATGCGCTTATCGCCGAAAAGGCTATTGAAAAAACGAGCGACTTTTTTAAATCGTTAGGAGTTAAAACCAAACTTTCGGAATATACAAAGGATTATAATGAGACCGCTTCTTTTATTACCAAACGTTTTAAAGCCCGTGGCTGGCTCGGTTTAGGTGAGCATCAACACATTACTTTAGAAAAGGTAAAAGAAATTGTGGAAATGAGTTATTAGCGATAACTTTGTATAAAATCTTTCAAAAATGACCATCCATAACTTAGACACTCAAAATTCAATACTTTTAAAGTTTATTTCAGAAATTAGAGACGCTAATATACAAAAAGATAAATTGCGCTTTAGACGAAATATTGAGCGTATTGGTGAGCTATTAGGCTATGAACTCAGCAAAGAACTCATTTACCAAAATCAATCAATTAAAACCCCACTGGGCACAAAAGTGGTTCCGCTTTTTAAAAATGACCTTGTGATTTGCTCTATTTTAAGAGCCGGTTTGCCTTTGCACCAAGGCTTGTTAAATTATTTTGACGATGCCGAAAATGCCTTTATATCTGCTTATCGCAAACACCTCAATCACACTGATAAATTTGAAATTGTGGTTGAATATTTGGCTTCGCCAAGTCTTGAAAATAAAACCCTTTTGCTTGCCGACCCTATGCTGGCGACTGGTCGATCAATGGTTAGTGTTTATGAAGATTTAAAAAAGTTAGGCACTCCAAAACAAATTCACATCATTTCAGTTATCGGTGCGCTTGAAGGGATAAACTACATTAAAGATAAATTTCCAAAAAACACCCATTTATGGATAGCCACTGTTGATGATACCTTAAATGCAAAGGGTTACATTGTTCCGGGCTTAGGTGATGCAGGCGACTTGTCTTATGGTTTAAAATTGTAGAGATAACCACTCAAAACCAGGGCGATAAATATAAAAACGAAGGCCTCTTTTCGCCATTTTACCGTAATGGTTTGCAAATAATTAGCCAAAATAATACCGGTTGGAAAAATTAAATAAACGGCATTATAGATGGTAAAACGCATTCCAAAAAAAAGCAACAAACCAGCCGTTATAAAATGTACAAAAATCAAACGCCAAAGCCCCCTAAATTCATTGTTATAATTGCTTGTCTTTGCCGTACAAATCATAAAGTTAATCAAACCGATAAGGAAAACAATTCCGATATAAATTGACAAGGGAATTTGATAAAATAGCTCCAAATTGAAATTCATTTTATAGTAAAAGACACTGTAAAAAATACTAAAATCGGCAATGCTTAAGCTGTAAATATAAATTAAAAAGTAAGGCGTTATAAAACCGAAAAGGGGAATAAAAAGAAAGTTCCAATAAGTGCGCTTAAAAAGAAAAATGGCACTATAAATCAACAGTATAAACAAGCCACTTTCCTGAAAAAACACACTCGAAACGCCTATTAAAAGCGCGCTATCAAATAGTTTTTCTTTGATATTTTGATTGATTCGAAGGCTATAAATGCGTTTAAAAGCTAAGGCTAAAACAACTTGAATAACTAAAAGTTTTGTAAGGATTAAGGCGGGATAAAACAAGGCAAAAAGCAGGCAAAAATATAAGATACTGTAATGATTTGTGTAGGTTAATCGGTTAGTTTCAACCATAAAATAATATAAGGTGATTAAGAGAATAACCAAGGCTAAATCAGCGCTTTTTAAAAGCCAAAAAGCGTAGGAAACCGAATTATAATCCGACTTAAATAAAGCAATAAAAAAGAAAAGGATCATAAAAGCCAGCAGCAAAAAAATATTTAGCGGATGCGCTTTGTTAAATAAATTGGCAATCATGATAAGATTTCATACTTTTGTGGCGTAAAGATACTTAAGATATGATTGCAAACAATTTTTTTACGGCTCTAGGTGATTTTTTTACCGATGTATTATTCATGCCTTTTGACAAAATGCGCACTTTAAATTGGTGGGAATCGAACACCGTCAATTTTATACTTCTTTTGATTGGCCTTGTTGCATTTGGTTATTGGATGGGACAGATGCGTAAAAACAGCCGTGAAGAAAATTTATAAGTACTTCTTTAAACTAAAAAGTCATTGGGAAGTAAAAATAAATTAAGACGTTTTCGTGAAAACGAAACTTTTTTAAATGTCATTCAGCCTTCACGTGATGAAATTACGGAAGGTTTTGCTTTTAAAGGGCAATGGCACAGCTTTTTTAAAAATAATAATCCCATCACTTTAGAGTTGGGATGTGGCAAAGGAGAATATACCATTGCCTTGGCAAAACAACATCCAAACAGAAATTTTATTGGCGTTGATATTAAAGGGGCGCGTTTTTGGCGAGGCGCGAAAACAGCGGTTACCGAAGCCATTACCAACGTTGCTTTTTTGCGCATACAAATTGAACTCATAGACCAATGTTTTGAAAAAGATGAAGTTAATGAACTATGGATTACCTTTCCCGACCCGCAAATAAAGTATAAACGCACCAAACACCGCTTGACAAATCCTGAGTTTCTTAAAAAATACAGCCATATTTTAGAGCCTTCGGGTGTGATAAACCTTAAAACCGATTCTGAATTTTTGTTTGGATACACCTTGGGAATCATAGAATCAGGCAATCACGAGCTGTTATATGCCCACCACGATATTTATAAAAACACCGAAGCCCCAACCGACGCTATAAATACCCAAACTTTTTATGAAAAACAATTTTTGGAGTTAAAAAAAGCCATTACCTATCTTAAATTTAAACCAAAGTTTTAATAAGATGCTTTTGATTTTCACTTTTTTATGGGGATTTACTTTGTCATCTTTAGGCGTTATACCACCTGGTATGATTAACATGACGACTGTTAAAATTAGTTCAAAAAAAGGAAAAAGTGAAGCGGTAAATTTTGCTATTGGTGCCTCTATTATCGTATTGATACAAGCGGTTATCGCCTTATTAATAACCAAAATGCTTAAAGAAAATAAGTATTTAATTGTTTATATTAAAGAAATTGCCGCCTTTATTTTTATGCTGCTTTCAATTTATTTTTTCGCAAAAGGATTTTTAGATCGCAAGACTAAATATACTAGTAAGCAACATATTAAAAACAATTTTCTACTCGGCATGGCTTTATCGGTTTTAAATATGTTTGCCGTTCCGTATTATTGTGGGGTGAGTTCTGCATTAAATTTGGCAGGTTACATAAACCTTGACGCGCTTTCTATTTTTATTTTTGTGATGGGCGCAAGCCTTGGAACCTTTTTTATTTTATACATTTACAGTTACACCGCACAAAAAATGATTAAAAGAATCCATGTGCTCACTAATAATATTAATTTTATATTAGGCGTAATAACTGGCGCCTCAAGTGCTTATACGGTTTATATTTTGTTTTAATAAGATGAAAGCAAAAAATGAAGAACCTAACTTTTTTACAAAAGTTTACCAAGTAGCGCAACAAATACCTTATGGTAGGGTAACTTCTTACGGCGCTATTGCGAGTTATTTGGGGGCTAAACGTTCGGCTAGAATGGTGGGCTGGGCGATGAATGCAGCACATCAAATGGAAGCCATTCCCGCGCATCGAGTGGTAAACAGAAAGGGTTTATTAACCGGCAAACACCATTTTGAAGGCACTAATTTAATGCAACAATTGTTAGAAAGCGAAGGAATTATAGTTAAAGACAATCAAATAATTAACTTTGAAAACTATTTTTGGAATCCGAAAGATAATTTATAAAATCCTAGGTTTATTTTTTACATTTGCCCTTATGAGAAAATTTAAAAACTTTTACTTTTTAGTTCTCTTCTATCTTTTGGTTTTCGCTTCTGCACCTGCACAAACCAGATTCACTCATGAAGTTGGTTTTTTTTTAGGAACAGGCTCTGTGCAAACCGATTATGGCGCTAGAAATCAGTTTAGTAGCACCTTTGGCAACTTTGGTGTGGCCTTGGGAGGCATACATTACTTGAGTTTTTTTAAAAGTAATTGGGAACGTCCCTATTTTGCCGACCATTTTAAAATTCGCACCGAATTATCCTATATGTCTAATAAATTTAAACATCACGGCAAATTTGTTGATCCTAAAAAAACATCACAACTCGCTGTTGAATTACGCGCGATGCATGGGGGAAATCGCATGTTTAATATCGGATCACAACTAGAATATTATTTCAATAGTTTTTATGAACAAGAAATGCGCTTGTTCGAAGATTATAACTTTAATTTCAACCCTTATTTGAGTGTTGGATTTCAATTTAATTTCTTTAAACCTTGGGTGGTTTCTGACTTGGGAGACTTTCACCAAGATATTACTGTTTTGCCCGATAAATGGCAACTTCCCGGCGGCATATTTGAAAGTCGCGGCACAACTTATTCATTCACCATAGGTGGTGGCACACGCTATCGCATCAACGAAGATTGGGAAGCGGTTATTGACGGGCGCTTTCAACATTTTTTCTCAAATAAAGTTGACGGATTAAACGCTCCTGTTGAAGAAAACAAAAACCGCGAATGGATGGTTTTTGTTAACGTGGGTTTAGTTTACCACATTCCCTTTAGATTTTAGCTAAAGCCTGCTCCAAATCGGCAATTAAATCTGCTTGATCTTCAATACCCACGCTTAAGCGGATAAGCGAATCAACTACACCTGTTTTTTCACGAACTTCTTTAGGTATGGAGGCATGCGTCATACTTGCCGGATGCCCACAAAGCGACTCAACACCTCCCAAAGATTCTGCCAAGGTAAAGAGTTTTAGATTTTCAACAATTGAAATCGCCGCCTTATAGTTATTGCCAATGGTCGTAAACGAAAGCATTCCACCAAAATCGCGCATTTGTTTCTTGGCGATAGCGTGATTTGGATGCGTTTCAAATCCAGGCCAATAAACTTTTTCTATTTTTGGATGTGCTCTTAAATATTCGGCTACAGCCTTGCCATTTTCGCAATGGCGTTGCATGCGCACATGCAGGGTTTTGATTCCTCTTAAAGCTAAAAAGCTATCCATTGGTCCACAAACCGCACCGCTGGCATTCTGAATAAAATATAATTTATCGGCTAAAGCCTTGTCGTTCACAATTAAAGCGCCCATTACCACATCCGAATGGCCACTTAAATACTTGGTAGCCGAATGCATTACTAAATCCGCTCCCAAATCTAAGGGGTTTTGCAAATAAGGGGAAGCAAAGGTATTATCAACCCCAAATAAAATTTGATGTTTTTTAGCTATCGCCGCTAAAGCCTTGATGTCGATAATATTCATCATCGGGTTTGTGGGCGTTTCGGCCCAAATCAATTTGGTATTGGCATTGATTTTTGATTCGATATTCGCCAAGGAATCCATACCAACAAAATGGAATTTGATGTTATATTGCGCAAATATTTTAGTGAAAATGCGATAGGTTCCGCCATATAAATCATTGGTAGAGATGACTTCATCACCCGATTTTAGAGTTTTTATAACCGCGTCTATTGCCGCTAAACCCGATGCAAAAGCCAATCCGTAGGTGCCGTTTTCAATACTTGCCAAAGCGCTTTCTAAAGCGGTACGCGTAGGATTTGCCGTGCGCGAATATTCATAGCCTTTATGCTTTCCCGGCGAGCTTTGCGCATAAGTTGAGGTTTGATAAATGGGTGGCATCACCGCACCAGTACTCGGGTCGTGGTGTTGACCTCCGTGAATTACTTTTGTATTGAATTTCATAGTTTATAAGTATTAAATGGGTATCAAACCATTGCTTTTGATAGGGGCAAAGGTCGAAATAATAGTTTAGTTAAACCAGTTTTTTAAGCGACATTATCACACCCAAATGTAAGCCTTCGTGAAAGTTGCTAAAAGCAATCGATTCTTCAACATTGTTAATGGTATATCCCAAGCTGGTTGGGTAAATTGTAAAGGCTTTAAAAGCACCTTGTTGATACAAACGCTTAGTGGTTTCAATGGTGCTAAACAACTGCGATTTCACGGTTTCTATTTCAGCTAATTTATAATCAGTTTGTGGCACAGAACCCTTTCCAAATTTTTTAACGAGCGATTCATCTATACAAAGGGCAGCCTGTGAGAGCTTGTGAATGAGCAATTGCTGGGTAACCAAAATATGACCTAAATTCCACGCAACATTGTTGTTAAATCCGTTTGGAATGTGGTTATATTGTTCCTCGGTGAGGTCTTTTGTCAATCCCAATAACACTTGGCGACTCAGTTTTGAAATTTCAAATTGATAATCCATAGCTTCTAATTTTTCGATAAAAATAGCCATAAAAAATGATTCTTTAAACCTATTTTTACGGCGTAAAGCAATCTTATGAAAAAAATTTATTATTTAAAAACGTGTGATACGTGTAAGCGAATTTTAAAACAGCTACCGGTTTCGGATTTCCTTTTGCAGGATTTAAAATCAGAACCAATTAACGTTGCGCAACTAGAAACCCTCTATAATTTGACTAGAAGTTATGAAGCGTTGTTTAGCCGATTGGCAAAAAAATACAAGCAAATGGATTTAAAAAATCAGGTTTTAACCGAAAAAGATTACCGCCAATTGATTTTGGATGATTACACCTTTTTAAAACGTCCCGTGATTGTTGACGGAACTAAAATTTTTATAGGAAGCTCAAAAAAAACCCTTAATGCGCTTTTAAATAAGCCTTAACTCTTAACACCGCGTTTTCATTGATGTCTTGCCAAAATAAATTAATGTCGCCGGCGTGGTAGCGTTTTTTGTTGAGCGCAAACAGACGGTATGGAAAATGTGGCAAGCTCGTCCATAACAAACCGTCTTTTACCTCAACTTGCAGGGCTTTTTTATATAATTTGCTGTTGGTATATAAAAAGCCTTTGTGGTCTTGGCGCATAGAAGTGGTTTGCGCATCCCAAGTAATTGGATTAGAAACGGCTTTACCCTTAAACCAAAGCGCGTAGGTTTTAGGATAATAATTTTTTTTATAAGTATTCCAAGTTACAAAGCCCCCGGTTTCATCAGGACTTGTCATTAGTTTTAGGGTTTTAAACGCCTCTTTTTTGATGGCAATTCCGGGTATATAAGCCGCTACCAATTGATTTTGAAGCGGTTTATCATCAAAAAATTCTTTTAACAAGGTAATGGCATGGGTGGTGCCTTGGCTGTGTGAGGCAATGATGATTGGGCGACCATTATTGTAGTTTTTTAAATAGCTTTCAAAGGCCGCTTTTATATCGGCGTAAGCTAAATTTAAAGCTTCTTTACCGCCCTTTTCATAATTTTTATAGGAGCGCAAATGTGCTTGCCGATAATAAGGAACATAAAGAGCACCAGCATTTAAAAACGCTGAAGCTTGAAAATAAACCGCTTTATTGCGCACTTTAGCTTGCTGAATTTTGTCGTTTATAGGCACATTCCAACGCAAATCATTAGCTTCGCCGTTTAGGGTTGGATAAATATAAAACACATCAGCCTGTAAAGGGCTTGAAACACTTTGCCAATGCTTTAAATTTTCGGGATAAGCGGCTGGCAAAACAGCCCAGTTTTTTGGCAGATTATAATCTGGTAAGGTGGGCGCTAGCTGACTTTCATAATTCGGTATATCAATTGATTTACAATTGGTAATTCCAAAAAAAAGCATTAAAATACCGATATAAAAAAACTGAGACCTTTTCATTTTTTGTTATAAAGCATTGGGTTTAACGATTCATCATTATACATTTTCATCTGTTTATACACTTTCATATATTTTTGGCCCGAAGCAATTGCAACAATTAAATCATCAATCGCTTTTGACAAATCTTGGCGCTGTTCAAGTAAAATATTTAGTTTGGTTTGGCAGCTTTCGCGATGTGTTTTTGTGGCGCTTTCGCGGAAGGCTTCCTCTTTCATATGATAAATTTTTAAAGCTAAAATCGAGAGGCGATCTATTGCCCAAGCCGGACTTTCAGTATTGATGGTGGCATTGGGTTTAATTTTAATAGCTTTATATAAATTGAGATAATAACTGTCAATATATTCCACCATATCGGTGCGATCTTGGTTTGACGCATCTATTTTGCGCTTTAAAACTAAGGCTTCAACAGGGTTGATGTTTGGCAGCCTAATGATGTCTTCAAAATGCCATTGAACGGTATCAATCCAGCATTTTCTGTACAATAATTGTGCTAAGCCCATCTCTTTATAGGGATTTTCAAAGACTTGGTCAACTGTATCTTTTTGGTGGTAATTGGCAATAACGCTGTCAAATAAGTTGTTAAATTCGGTAGCTTTCATCGTTTTTCTAAGAGGTGTAAATATTCGGTTGTTTGACTTGCTTTATGTTTTCTGCTTTCGGTTTTATCGGCTTTAAAGCGTTGGTATGATTGCTTTTCAAGCTGATAATGGCCATAATTTTTCATTGTTTTTTTAATTTGTTCCTCACTCATTAAGCCTTCATTATTATAGCTCAAAAATATAAATTTAAATTGGGCTTGTTCAATTAAGTCTTCAAAACTTTTTAACACCAGGTTTTTTTTGCAGTAATCCGATTTTTTGTAGTCAGGCAAACCGGTAAGCCCTTTTGGAACAAAGTTTTGGTAGTGTGAAAGGGTATTTAAAAGGTGGTAATTTGCACCGTATTGCCGACTATTATAGGGCGGATCTAGGTATAAAATAGTGCCTTTTATGTTTTTAATCAATTGATTGCCATCTTGATTATAAACTTCATTGTGTTGATTGCAACTTTTAAAAAGGGCGGGTTTTAAATCCAATTTTTTTTTTGCCGAGCTTTTTAAATGTTTTAAAAAAGCGCCATAAACAGCGGCAGTATTGGCAACTTTATCGGCACTCTCTAACAAGCTGGCGAGCAAAAAATAATAAAAACCTTCTTCTATTTTAGGTTTCAACTTTGCGAGTTCTTGGCGGATGGCATCAATTTTCATCCCGTTTTCATCACTAAAATATTGGCGATTAGAGCCACTTCCCAAACAATAATTTTGATAGATAAAACCTTTAACAGGGTTTAATTGGTTGAGGCTTTCAAACAAATTGGCATAATCAAAAGGGTGATTGTTTTCGATGTAGTTTTTGTTAAGCACATAACTGTAATACTCTAAATCGTTGGTAATTATTTGCTTGACTTCGGGTTTAAAAACGCGACTCACAATGCCTGTTCCGGCAAACAAATCACAAAACACTTGCTGTGATAAATCCGTTCCCACGGCCTGTTTTACCGTTTGTAATATAAAGCCCGAAAGCTTGTGTTTTGAGCCGATATAATTCATTTTATGATAAAAATAATAGCCGTTAAGGTCTGATTTTTTTCGGCCTTAAAACTATGACTTATTAAGCGGTTAGGGTCAAAATTTTGCAGGTATTTTTCAACCGCTAATTTTATTATGGTTAACTCAGCTTTAAGTTGCCAGTGCGCGCCATCTTTTTGATAGAGCATCACGAATAAGCGGTTTTTAAAATGCTCGCGCCCTTGGTGACTCTGGTTTTGATAAAGCCAATACGTTAAATCAGATGGATTTTTTACCGCTTCTTCAATTGGCTTTTTATAGCCTTTAGGATAAATGCTGGTTTTGTGGTCAAACGGAATACCATCAATCCAAAAATCAATATACTTGTCGTATTTATCAACTTGCGCTTTAACATTTGGCAAAGCCGTAAAAATTTGTTCAACACCCCTTGCCGACCAAAAGTTGAACCAGCGATTTAGGGCGTAATTAAAATAAATTTCAAAAGTTGTTTTAAGTTTTAATTGCTTGAAATGGCATTCAATTTGAGCGGTTAAATCTTCAAAATTAGAGGTCTTGTAAATAAAAGAAGTCGCCCGATCCCAGTCATTATTTTGAATGAGACCCCACGAATAAGGATAAATTAGCCTTTTTTTTAACGCCAATTCAAGCGCATCAATATTTATAATGGCCGTTGTTGGCATTACATAAATTTGCGCTCAATTAAAAAAAGCAGGCGCGCCTCATACAATTCTTTTCCCTCCCATGAATAATCGGGTTTTACCTGAGTCAATAAAAAATCTTTGGCTTCTATTTCGTTTTCAAAACTATTTAACTGCGACAAAACGCGGTTAAAATCTTCTTGACTGTTGTCGAATAGGTGTTTTACAAAGGCTATTCGGTCATTTAAATCTACCGCAATAAATTGTTGATTTATTTTGTCGTTTAACGACCGATGAATTTTAGTTTGAATGTCGGTAACGGTTGATATATCTGGATTATTTGTAATTGGTTCATTAAATAATTTATGAATTTCCGATTGTTTGGCAGCCTCAATTTTATCTTTTAAGGTGCTTGGTTCATCAACAGGCTCAGGGTTACTTTGAGTTAAAATTTGGGTTTCTTTTTTAATAAAGATGTCTTCAAAATTCGCGTCAACGCCAATCTCATCTTTTATAGAAAACAAAGAAAAGTGTTCTGGCCCAGTTGCTATTTTTTTGGGCGGCTCAGCAGCTTCTATAGGAGGCGTAATTGTAGACCTTTTAGCTTCAATATCAATGGGAGCTTCTTGTTTTGGTAGTTTTGACAAGTATTCTAAAACACATAATTCCTCATAAAGTTGCTGAGTTTCTATCTTAAGTAAATTGATATCAGCATCCGCTTTAAGCGTTAAAATAGCTATGGCGAGGTCTTTAAGTTTTTCTTGACTTTTTTTTTGCATAAGATGTCAGTTTAAATTCACGTTTGAGGTTTTATTTTATAAATTTGTAGCAATGTCTGCACAAAAAAGACAGTTAATGCTTACAAGCTTGAAATTTACAAAATGTTTCTTGAAAATACAGTAAATCAGAACGAACAATTTGGCTGGATAGAAGTAATTTGCGGCTCAATGTTCTCGGGGAAAACCGAAGAGCTTATTCGCCGATTAAAACGCGCGCAATTTGCAAAACAAAAAGTTGAAATTTTTAAACCCGCCATCGATACGCGCTACGACGATGAAATGGTGGTTTCGCACGATGCCAATCAAATACGCTCAACACCGGTAACGGCAGCGGTGAACATACCAATTTTAGCTTCCGATGTGGATGTGGTTGGCATTGATGAAGCGCAATTTTTTGACGATGAAATTGTGCGTGTTTGCAATGATTTAGCCAATCGTGGCGTTCGGGTGATTGTTGCTGGATTGGATATGGATTTTAAAGGAAATCCTTTTGGTCCGATGCCTGCCTTAATGGCAACAGCCGAATATGTTACTAAAGTTCACGCTGTGTGCACCAAAACAGGAAACTTGGCGCATTATAGCCATCGCATTGTTCAAAATGACAACTTGGTTTTGCTGGGTGAAGTGCAAGAATATGAGCCGTTGAGCAGAGCGGCATATTTTAAAGCCATGAAAAAAAATGAAGCAGCTAAAGCCAATAAAAAATGACCAATCACGCAACCATTTTAGAGCTTAGCACAGAGGCTTTGCAGCACAATTTCAATTTTTTTAAAGCGCGGTTAAAACCCCAAACCAAAATTTTAGGAGTGGTAAAGGCCTTTGCCTACGGCTCTGAAGCCATCGCCATTGCTAAACATCTTGAAAAAATAGGCGCTAGCTATTTGGCGGTAGCTTATGTAAAAGAAGCGCTGAGTTTGCGAAACGCCGGAATTAACTTGCCAATTTTAATTTTACATCCACAAATAAATCAGTATGAATTTATTGTAAAATACAAGCTAGAACCCAATATTTATAGTCAGCGGAGCTTGGACGCGTTTATTGATTTAGCAAATCAAAAAAAGCTTTCAAATTATCCCATTCATATAAAATTTAATACCGGCTTAAATCGTTTGGGTTTTGATGTCGCTCAAGTGGAGGCGGTTTTTAACCAAGTTAATAAACATGACTCCGTTAAGGTGGCTTCGGTATTTTCGCATCTAGCAGCCAGCGAAGATTTATCCGAAAAGGAATTTACCCAAAGTCAAATACAAAGTTTTAAAAAGGTTATTTCACAATGTGAAAAACAACTGATTTACAAACCCATATTTCATCTGTTAAACACTTCTGGAGTAATTAATTATAATGAGGCGCAATTTGATATGGTGCGCATTGGCATTGGCTTATACGGTTTTGGCAACGACGATAAAATTACCGCTCAGCTCAAATTAGTAGGGGTTTTAAAATCTAAAATTTCACAAATTCATCATTTAAAAGCAGGCGATAGTGTGGGCTATAACCGCGCCTATTTTGCTAAAGCCGATTTAACTACCGCCACCATTCCCATTGGTCATGCCGATGGCATTTCGCGCCAATTGGGCAACGGAAAAGGCTATGTTTATATCAATAATCAAAAGGCATTTATTGTAGGCAATGTTTGTATGGATATGCTGATGGTTAACGTTACTAATATTGACTGTGCCGAAGGGGATGTTGTGTTGGTATTTAAAAACCAACAACACATTGAAGATTTAGCGCAAATACAAGGTAGCATTCCCTATGAACTGTTAACGGCCATTTCGCAACGCGTTGACCGAATAATTAGTTAAATTTTTAAATGGCGCTATTTTCATATAAATGGTGTATGGTAGCTATTGGCACTGAATTGTGTGTCATAGAATTGTGAAACAAACGAATAGATAGTCATAATTTTTAGAGTCAGTTTTTTGTTTCACCTTTGGGATAAAGTTTGAGAAATGGACGAAAAGGCACATTATTAGATTGAACTATCCATCTAAGATTTTGAGACTGCCGAGGCAATCCTTTTTAACAAGAGGTATTTATATGTTGGCTTTAGGTGCCATCAAGCAATAGAAAAAGTTTTAAAAGCTTATTATGCAAAAATAAAGTTAGAAACAGCGCCTTACTCACATAGTCTATCGTATTTGGCTTAAAAAGGGGACTATTACGAATCACTCTCTAAAAAACAATAGAATTTTATTGACTAAATAGAACCATTAAATATTGTGGCACGAGACCCTTCTCATAAACCAGGTTTGCTGAAGAGTTTAACCGAAAAAAATGCATTGAAATTTTGAAAAGCACAAAAGAATTAAAAATATAGATAAAAGAGAAGCGATAAATAAGGTTAAAAAATACAAACTATTACTTAAAAATCACTTCCCGCTAGAGAAAATTTATCTATGTGGTTCTTATGCAAAAAACACTAATAGAGCGGATAGTGATATTGATGTTGCAATAGTGGTGAGCGATATTGAGGGAGATTACTTTTCTATTCATCCATTGTTTTAGAAGTTGCGATGACAAATTGATGATAGAATTGAACCCATCCTTATTGAAAGCGTTAAGGATAGCGGTGATTTTTTGAGTGAGATTCAAAAGTACGAAATTGAACTATTTTGAAATAGCCCGCTTTAATTAATCAATTGATTTTAATAGTTAACTTGTGATTTTAATGTAATTTTATTACAAAAAATCAGCTTTGATAGGCATTAAGTACCTCATTTTTTATACCTTTAAGGCTTATTAACCAAATAATTTTTTACGATGAGTTTTATTAAAGATTTTAAGTCCTTTTTATTAAAGGGCGACATCATCAATTTGGCCACTGCCGTGATTATTGGTGGTGCTTTTGGTAAAGTAGTTTCGTCGCTTGTAAAAGATGTGTTAATGCCACCCATTGGTTACCTTACGGGAGGTGTAAACTTTACCGATTTAACCTTTGTGATGAAGGAAGCTGTAAAAGAAGGCGACACCTTGTTGCCTGCCGTAACCATTAATTATGGTTCATTTTTGCAAACCATAATCGATTTTGTCATTATTGGCTTCTGTATTTTTATGGTGTTAAAAGCCTATGAGCGCACCAAAAAATCCGAAGCGCCCAAACCTGAAGCGCCAAAAGGACCTTCTACCGAGCAATTATTAGCCGAAATACGCGATTTGTTAGCGAAAAAATAACGCAATTTCATTAACCTCGCTTCCGCTTTAGCTGGGGCGAAACTAATGATTTGGCTTAAGGCTAATCCTTAAATTTAAAAAGAGCTTAGATTTTAGTCTCAATCTTAATTTAAATTACTAGTTAAATTGTTTTTTTTAAGATATTGGCATTTGTTCTTGTTAATATTTTATACTTTTACTCAAAGTGCCCCCCCCTTTTTTTTATTATTAGCAATAATAGTATGTGCTAATAATTTTAAGATAAACCGTTTATGAATGGTTTTATTCTTATAAAAAATTGAAACCTAATAATAGGAAACCATGAAAAAAATACCTTCTAAAAAAGAAATTTCGGTTGCTAAACCAACAGAACAGAAAACTTCAACTAAAATAGCATTCCCCATTGTTGGCATAGGCGCATCAGCAGGCGGGTTGGAAGCATTGGAACTTTTTTTTGAGAATGTGCCGAAAAACAGCGGTATGGCTTATGTGGTCATTCAACATCTCGACCCAAACCATGTGGGTATTCTGCCCGAGCTTTTGCAGCGCACAACCGAAATGAAAGTGCTACGGGTAACCGAACATTTAAAGGTTCTGCCCAATCACGTGTATGTAATTCCGCCAAACAAAAGTATGTCCATTTTAAACGGTTATTTGCATTTGTTTAAGCCTGTTGAATTGCGTGGTTTGCGACTTCCTATTGATTATTTTTTCCGTTCGCTTGCCGATGACCAGCAAGAAAAAAGTATTGGTATAATTCTTTCGGGTATGGGCAGCGACGGCAGTTTGGGACTGAAAGCAATTAAAGAAAAAAATGGAATTGTGCTGGTGCAAGACCCTTTATCTGCAAAATTTGACGGTATGCCACAAAGCGCTATAAATGCTGTAATAGTTGATATTTTGGCAGCAGCAAATGAACTGCCGGAGAAATTAATTTCGTTTCTGAAATATACCCCGTCAATTGGGTCGAAAACCGACATTGATAATAAAAGCAAAAGCAATCTCGAAAAAATAATTATTTTATTAAGGACTCAAACCGGGAACGATTTTTCGTTGTATAAAAAAAATACACTATTCCGCCGTGTCGAACGCCGGATGAATGTGCATCAAATTGATAAAATTGCTTATTACGTCCGATTTTTACAGGAAAATCCCAAAGAATTGGATATCCTTTTTAAAGAATTATTGATTGGCGTAACCAGCTTTTTCCGAGATTCGGCGGTGTGGGAAAAACTGAAAGCGGATGTATTACCCGAATTGTTTGACGAATTGCCCAACGGTTCTGTTGTGCGTGCATGGATTATAGCCTGCTCTACCGGCGAAGAAGCCTATTCATTAGCCATTGTGTTTAAAGAAGCTCTTGAAAAAGTGAAAAACGATAAAAATTTGACTCTGCAAATTTTTGCTACCGATATTGATAGCGACGCCATTGAAAAAGCCCGAAAAGGATTTTTTAGTCAAAATATTGTTGCCGATGTTTCGCCCGAACGGCTCAGCCGGTTTTTTACAAAAGAAGAAAGCGGATTTCAGATAAATACTGCCGTACGCGAAATGGTGGTATTTGCACCTCAAAATATAATTAAAGACCCACCATTCACTAAATTAGACCTTCTTTTTTGCCGTAACTTATTAATTTACATGGAATCCGAATTACAAAAAAAATTGATGCTTTTGTTTCATTACAGCTTAAACCCGGGCGGCGTAATGTTGCTTGGCAGCGCCGAAAACGAAAATACTCAAAACAATCAATTTATACCTATTGATGAGAAATTAAAATTCTTTAAGCGTTCGGTTACTCCTGTAAGTACCGAATTGATTGACTTTCCAAGTTCATTTAGGCATATAGGAAAACAAACTTCAACCGAAATAAAAACCGTGAAAATTACCGGAAATATCCAAACCCTTGCCGACCAGTTCATACTGCAACACTTTGCACCTGCCAGTGTGTTGATAAACGGCGAAGGCGACATTTTATACATCACCGGCAAAACCGGAAAATATTTAGAACCTGCCGCCGGAAAAGCGAACTGGAACCTATACGCCATGGCGCGCGAAGGTTTGGGCAACGAACTGCCGGGAGCCATACGCAAGGCAAAACTGAATTTAGAACCCGTAAAATTGTACAATATAAAAATAGGCACAAACGGCGGCACTCAGTTTGTGAACGTTACATTGCAACTCATTGACAAACCCGAAACCATCAAAGGGGCCATTATGATTGTTTTTAGCGATGTGCCCAACACCCCTAAAACAGCGAACAGGAAACCGAGGAAAGGAAATCAAAATTCAACCAGCCGGGAACTGGAATTAGAACTTGATTTGCAACGTGCCAATAAAGAGCTTCAAAGCACACGCGAAGAAGCGCAAACCACACGGGAAGAATTGGAGTCAACAAACGAAGAAATGCAGAGTACCAACGAAGAATTGCAATCAACCAACGAAGAGCTTACCACATCGAAGGAGGAAATGCAAAGCATGAACGAAGAACTGCAAACCGTGAATGTGGAGTTGCAAAGCAAAATAACTGATTTTATGGTTGCCGACAACGACATAAGAAACCTGTTGAACAGCACCAACATTGCTACCCTGTTTTTAGATAAAGATTTAAACATTCGCCGCTTTACAGAGCAATTAAACAAGTTGTTTAAACTGCGGGCAACCGACATTGGCCGTCCATTTACCGATATGGTTACCAATTTGCAATATCCCGAAATGGCCAACCACGCCCGCGAAGTAATGCGAACGCTTATGTTTAAGGAAACCGACATTACAACCAACGACCAGCAATGGTTTACGGTTCGCATCATGCCTTACCGTACCTACGACGACCGCATTGATGGATTGGTAATTACATTTGTTGATATCAGCGTAGCCAAAAAATTAGAAGCCGAACTAAAAAAGGCCATTGAGCTATTAAAAAAACATAATCTCGACAAGCAATGAATAAAAATTCTGCTATAAAACTTTTTGAATCAAGGCAAGATAGGGTTATGAACAACCGCTTTAAGGGTTAACGAAAAACCCTCGAAGCGGTCGCAGACCCTTCGAGTGGTAAAAATTAAATAAAATTAAGCGCTTTAAGGGTTAAGAAGGGATAAGGGCAACCGCTTCAAGGGTCTAGCAACCGCTTGAAGGGTTAACGAAAAACCCTCGAAGCGGTCGCAGACCCTTCGAGTGGTAAAAATTAAATAAAATTAACCGCTTTAAGGGTTAAAAAGGGATAAAGGCAACCGTTTTAAGGGTCTAGCGACCGCTTGAAGGGTTAAGGGCAACCGCTTGAAGGGTTTTATAAAATTAAAAAATAATATGCAAAATAAAATTTCATTAGAGCCAGAATATTATTATCATATCTATAATCATGCAAATGGTTTTGAAAATTTCTTTAATGATGAATATGATTATCAGAATTTCCTAAATCGCTACATAAAATATATTGTACCGATTTGCGAAACTTTTGCATATTGTTTCATGCCAAATCATTTTCATTTTTTTGTTCAAATAAAACCTGAAAATGAACTTAATAAAATACTTAAAAAAAACAAAGTAAGTAATCAAGTAGACAGTGAAACAATAAGTTATCGTTTTGCGCATTTTTTTAATGGTTATGCGCAATCATACAACAAAAAATATAGAAGAATGGGAAGTGTATTCAAAAGTACATTTGAACGTAAACCTGTAAAAACAGAAAAATATTTTATCAAACTAGTTCATTATATTCATTCAAATCCGGTAAAAGATGGTTTTGTAGAAAAAATTGAACAATGGGAGCATTCATCATATAATTCATTTTTGTTAAATACTGAAACATTCATAAATAAAGATGTTGTTATAGAACATTTTAGTGATTTGGAAAATTTTAAGTATGTTCATCAAAAGCCATTTAATTTAGATTAGAAAGCTATTGAAGTGGTCGTTAAACCCTCGAAGCGGTCGCAGACCCTTCGAGTGGTAAAAATTAAATAAAATTAACCGCTTTAAGGGTTAAAAAGGGATAAGGGCAACCGCTTCAAGGGTCTAGCAACCGCTTGAAGGGTTAAGGACAACCGCTTCAAGGGTCTAGCGACCGCTTGAAGGGTTAACAAAAAACCCTCGAAGCGGTCGCAGACCCTTCGAGTGGTAAAAATTAAATAAAATTAACCGTTTGAAGGGTTAAGAAGGGATAAGGACAACCGCTTCAAGGGTCTAGCAACCGCTTGAAGGGTTAACGAAAAACCCTCGAAGCGGTCGCAGACCCTTCTTAAAATTAAATAAAATTAACCGTTTGAAGGGTTAAAAAGGGATAAGGGCAACCGCTTCAAGGGTCTGTCGACCGCTTGAAGGGTTAAGGGCAACCGCTTCAAGGGTCTGTCGACCGCTTGAAGGGTTAAGGGCAACCGCTTGAAGGGTTTTATAAAAATAACATATCATGAAAAAGCAAAACGTAAATTCAACCACAGCTGCAATCCTTCGCCAAAAGG
>Ga0210028_1000465_pt1 | contig 35910 bp, 36 predicted proteins | sample CryGeymeta201513_FD_185468 | JGI IMG/M metagenome (GOLD analysis project Ga0210028, IMG submission 185468) | Groundwater microbial communities from Crystal Geyser aquifers in Utah, USA - Crystal Geyser metaG 2015-13 (SPAdes) (version 2) | ecosystem: Environmental > Aquatic > Deep subsurface >...
GGCAAACTGCGCGACGGTTTGCCAGATTTCGCTGATGCCTTCGTTGTGCAGGGCGCTGCACAACAGGGTCGGAACCTGCCAGTTCTTGCTTTTGGGCTTAATCAGATGCAGGGCGTTTTGATACTGCTGACGCGCCAGTTCGGCGCGGGAGCGATTCTTCCCTTCGGCCTTGTTAATGAGAATGGCATCGGCGATTTCCATCACGCCTTTTTTAATCCCCTGCAGTTCGTCACCGGCGTTACTGAGTTGCAACAGCAGAAAGAAGTCGACCATGGAGGCGACGGTGATTTCGGACTGGCCGACCCCGACGGTTTCGACCATGATGATGTCGTAACCGGCAGCTTCGCACAGGAGCATGGTTTCGCGGGTTTTGCGCGCGACACCGCCGAGGTTGTCGCCGGTGGGCGAAGGACGGATGTAGGCATTTTTTTCACGCGCCAGCAATTCCATGCGGGTTTTATCGCCGAGAAGGGAACCCCCGGATATCTGAGAACTGGGATCAACCGCCAGAATGGCAAGGCGGTGCCCCTGCGCGACCAGCATCAGACCCAAAGCTTCAATGAGGGTACTTTTCCCGACCCCGGGCACCCCACTGATGCCGATACGAATAGCATTGCCTGAATCCGGCAGCAGCTGATCGAGCAAAGTGGTGGCGGCACGCGAATGCTCGGGGTTGCGGCTTTCGATCAGAGTAATGGCCTTGGCCAGCGCACGAATATTACCGCTGCGTACACCTGCGGCGATGTTTTGAATTTTATGCAAAATGAAAACCTTGCCTCGCGCTCGTTCGCATTCGCTCACTCAAGACGCAAAGCCGCAGAGAAAACCCCAGCCTGCTGCAAAAAAACCTTTATAGGTCATCCCCGAAGCGATTTTAGTCGGGAATGACAATCTTTTTGCAAAAAGTTTAGCCCATAAAAGTATTTAATAGGCGTGATGCTTGATTTGATTTTCTCTGCGCCTCTGCGGCTCTGCTCGAGCCGAATGTCAGGTTTGCAGATTTTAGCTTATTTCCCTTCGATCGCGTCCAAAGTCTGTCCGGCGGAAACCGTAATCGGAGTGCCGGGGCCAAAGATTTTGACGGCGCCGGCGGCAGACAGTTCGGCGTAATCCTGGCGCGGAATCACCCCGCCACAAACGACGACTATGTCATCAGCGCCAAGTTTTTTGAGCTCGGCGACCAGCTGCGGCACCAGGGTTTTGTGCCCGGCGGCCAGACTGGAGACGCCGACGACGTGGACATCGTTTTCGACCGCCATTTTGGCCGCCTCTTCGGGGGTTTGAAAGAGCGGACCCATGTCAACGTCGAAACCGACGTCGGCATAGGCCGAGGCCACCACTTTAGCGCCGCGGTCATGGCCGTCCTGGCCCATTTTAGCAATCAGGATGCGCGGGCGACGGCCTTCTTTGGCCGAAAAAGCGTCGATGCGCCGTTTAAGTGCGCTGAAATCACCGTCGTTTTCAACCACGGATGCGTAAGCTCCCGAGACAAGTTTAATTTCGGCACGATGACGACCAAAGACCTTTTCCATGGCGTCGGAGATCTCGCCGACCGAGGCGCGCGCTCTAGCCGCCTTAACGCTCAGATCGAGCAGATTACTTTGTCCACTTTCGCAGGCGGCGGTTAGGGTGTCAAGCGCCTGGCGGCAGGCCGCCTCGTCGCGGGAATTGCGCATTTTTTTAAGGCGCGCAATCTGGCCTTCGCGCACGGCGGCGTTATCAACATCGAGGGTCTCAATCGGATCTTCCTTGGCCAGCTTGTACTTGTTGACGCCGACGATGACGTCGCGACCGGAGTCGATGGCGGCCTGCTTCTTGGCGGCCGATTCTTCGATACGCAGCTTCGGCATGCCCGATTCGATCGCTTTGGTCATGCCGCCGAGCCCTTCAATCTCGTTAAGTATTTTTTGGGCTTCGTCGATCAGGTTCTTGGTCAGGCTCTCGACATAGTAAGAGCCGCCGAGGGGATCGACCACATTGCAGATACCTGACTCTTCCTGAATCACCAGCTGAGTGTTGCGGGCAATGCGCGCGCTGTGGTCGGTGGGCAGGGCAATGGCTTCATCCAGCGCATTGGTGTGGAGCGATTGGGTGCCACCTAAAACCGCGGCCATGGCCTCAATGGTGGTGCGGATGACATTATTGTACGGATCTTGCTCAGTCAGCGACCAGCCGCTGGTCTGACAGTGGGTACGCAGCATGGATGACTTGGGGTTTTTAGGATGAAACTGTTGCATTAAGCTGGCCCACAGGTAGCGCGCGGCACGCAACTTGGAAGCTTCCATAAAGAAGTTCATGCCGATGGCAAAAAAGAACGACAGCCGCGGTGCGAAAGAATCCACATCCAATCCTTTAGCAACCGCGCTGCGGACATATTCGATGCCGTCGGCCAGGGTGAAGGCGAGTTCGAGGGCGTTATTGGCACCGGCTTCCTGGATATGGTAGCCGGAGATCGAAATCGAGTTGAACTTGGGCATCTTTTGACTGGTGTACTCGATGATGTCGCCGATGATACGCATAGAGGGCGCGGGTGGGTAAATGTAGGTGTTGCGCACCATGAACTCTTTGAGAATATCGTTCTGGATGGTGCCGGCCAGTTTTTCTTCACTAACGCCCTGCTCTTCAGCGGCGACAATATAGTTGGCCATAATCGGCAGAACCGCACCGTTCATGGTCATGGAGACCGAAACCTTGTCGAGGGGGATATCGCCAAATAAAATTTTCATATCCTCAACCGAGTCGATGGCAACGCCAGCCTTGCCAACATCGCCAACCACGCGCGGATGATCTGAGTCGTAGCCGCGATGGGTGGCCAGATCGAAAGCCACGGACAAGCCTTGCTGACCTGCGGCCAGGTTACGCTTGTAGAAGGCATTTGATTCTTCGGCGGTTGAAAACCCGGCATACTGACGCACAGTCCAGGGGCGCCCCGCGTACATGGTGGCCATGGGGCCACGGACGAAGGGGGCGATGCCGGGCAAGGTGTCGGCGGTTTCGAGCCCGGCGGTGTCGGCGGCGGTGTAGAGTGGCTTGACGCTGATGCCTTCGGCGGTTTCCCACTTAAAGCTGGAAAGGTCATCAGATTTTTTCTCTTTTTTGGCAAGGGTTTCCCAGTCGGAAAGGGTCTTCTTCGCAAAATCGCTCATAGGTCTGATCCTTTTTTAAAGTGTCTATTGATCCATTTAAAATGCTTGTCTCACGCAGAGACGGTCAAAATCTTTGGCCCGGATGGTGCGAAAAATTCTGATCACGCAAAAACCAGCCCTGAAAAATTATGCTTTATGACTTGTAACTGTTCCGTAACCTTGGAGTAAAAATGATCCATGAGAGTCAAGGGCACCTCGCGCAGAGCCGCAAAGGCGCAGAGAAAACCCAAGGTCTTATGGCTTGAATGCAGACCATAACTTTTGTTTTTCTCGCGCTTAATCGGTTCTTTGTGCCTTTACTCTAAAAGGTTTTTGTCCTTCTTTGCGGCTCTGCGCGCGGCGACTTTGACTTTGACGTGAGTTGCGTGGCACGCCGCTGTTTAGCGGGTCACCACGGCGAGTACTTCGACGGTTCCGTCTCCCGCGGCCAGCAGGCGATGCTTGACCGATGAGTCGAAGTAGGCGGCATCGCCCTCTTTCAAAACAAAACGCTCGTCATCGAGCAACAATTCGGCCTCACCGCTAAGAATCAGGAGAAATTCTTCTCCTTCGTGGTTATACAAATTTTCTTCGCTGGCCCGTTCGGAAACCGTCAACAGAAATGGCTCCATTTTTTTGTTACTTTTGCGATACGACAGGGTCTCATAGGTGTATCCGTGGCCGGTGCCATCACGTGAGATGACCCGGCTGACAATACGCCGATCTTCCTTATGGACAATTTCGTAACGTGAAATCGCCTCGCTTTCTTCAAAGAAGAAGCTCATTTTCACATCAAAGAATCGCGCAATTTTCGATAAAGTCGCAATGGGAGGTGAAACGTTGTTGTTTTCAATCTGTGAAATTAAGGCTGGCGAAAACCCGGTCTCGGTGGCAACATCCTGAAGTGTCAACTTGCGCTCTTTACGCAGCTGTTTGATTTTTTTACCAATATTGAATTCCATGTTTTTCCTGAAATAGAATAGGGTTTTAGACTCGCAGGGTATAGCCGACATGGTAGAAAATGTCAAGAGCAGTATTTATTAAGCTTAAAATCTTTCATTCTGGCTAAATACTAACCAAAAATATTTACCGACTTTTAAGCAGGCTTGTGCTAGCCTTTGCCCAGAACCGCCAGCCTGCAGGGCCTCTGTCATGAAACGCGAAATACGTCAGCATAAAATTCTCAACCTGATCGCAATAGAAACAGGCATCTCTGCCGGTATGCTGGCAAAACAGTTAAGGGTTTCGCGCATGACCATCCACCGCGACCTGGCGGCATTAGCGGCTCGGGGACATTTGCGCCGGATCCATGGGGGTGCGCTCCACAAAAATTACGCCCATGCGGCACCTGCGTTAAACTGCCCGATCTGCCAGCGCAAACCGCTGCCGCACCAGCAAGCAGAAATCATAAGCCCGGCAGCGCTGGAAACCAAAACCTGCTGCACCACCTGTGGCTTACGCTACTATCTGACGCGCACGGATCGGGCAAAGCTCTGGGTGCGCGATCTCTTGACCGGCCAGCGACTTGCCGCCGAACAGGCTTTCTTTTTGATCAACTCGGCCGCTGTTTCCTGCTGCCAGCCGTCAACCATCAGTTTTGCGCAACAGAATCAGCTGGCACTTTTCCAAACAGGTTTCGGCGGCACGGGGGCACGCTTAGCCGACGCCCTCGATTTTTTGCGCATCAACCACCACCTTTTTACGGCGAACGATGAAACAACCGACAACCAGCCAAATTCACATAATGGGGATCAACGGTGAAAACATTTCTTATTTTCTGTTGCAGTTTTTTTATTCTTACCAGTTGTTCGCAGGTAAAAGTCGAGCAAAAGGAGGATTTTGTCGCCTTGCGACGTCCTCAGCAGCTGTTTATCTTGCCCTTCTCCACCGTAATGGTTCCCAATGCGGTGAGCGAAGGATTTTTCGACCGTCTTGTCGATAACCTTAACCAGGGTCAAGCAACAACTGGGCTCGAATTTGTCATTCTGAAACAAGACCCGCAAGTCATTGGCACCAAGTGGCTGAGTGAGCACACTTACGTGGCGGGAGAAATTTCTGCCTACGTTGAAGACCGAGGGAGCACCACGGTCTCCTTGCGCGCCAAAACCCGCCTGATTTACTACGCGGCCGGAGCCGCTGAACCCAGCCTGAAGCTGAGCTATCCAGCGGAGGTTTTTTACGAGAAAGATTATCAAACCATGGATGCGGCCCGTTTGCAGCTAGCCGAAAAGATAGCGGATCAGCTAGCACAAAAACTGCTTGAAACCCTGGCTGGATCCTGAGCATCCCCCCGTATGCCCCCTCTCGGCAAAGCCTGTGGGGAAATAAAATACAATGTTCAGCGTATTTTTCCACAGGCTCTTAGCACTCTTTTTAGTGGAGTGCTAACAAACCCCTTGACAATTCATTTCAAGTGATTATTATTGGCTCTGTTAGCACTGTCTTCCAGGGAGTGCTAACACGGATTTCACCCAGATCTGATCTGACCCCAGACCAAGCTGCGGTGAGGTACCATGAACTTGAACCGGCCTCTTATTGGCCAGACATGCGAACATAATTGCATCACGAAAGGAGCTCTAGACCCATGAAACTCAGGCCACTGCAAGATCGTATCATTGTTGAGCGCATCGAAGAAGAAACCAAAACCGCCGGCGGCATCATCATTCCTGACACCGTTTCCAAAGAAAAACCCCAGGAAGGCAAAGTCATTGCCGTTGGCAAGGGAAAAACAACCGAAGACGGCAAAGTGCTGCCGGTTGACGTCAAAGTTGGCGACCGCGTTTTGTTCGGCAAATATGCTGGTAGCGATGTCAAGGTCGATGGCAACGAATATTTGATTATGCGCGAAGATGACATTCTCGGCGTGATCGAATAGCCAAAGGCCGGCACAAAAAACTTTAAAAAAACCAATCTAGCTTAAATGGAGGAATAAATTATGGCTGCAAAAGAAATAAAGTTTTCCCAAGATGCGCGGGCCAAAATTCTGGTCGGCGTCAATGCTCTTGCCGACGCGGTTAAAGTCACCCTGGGGCCCAAAGGGCGCAATGTTGTGATCGATAAATCTTATGGCGCTCCCCTGATCACCAAAGACGGGGTCACTGTCGCCAAAGAAGTCGAACTGGAAGATAAGTTCGAAAACATGGGGGCTCAACTGGTGAAGGAAGTTGCCTCCAAAACCTCTGATATTGCTGGTGACGGCACCACCACCGCGACCGTTCTGGCCCAATCTATCTATCAGGAAGGGGTCAAACTGGTCACCGCCGGCCACAACCCGATGGAAATCAAGCGTGGCATCGACAAGGCCGTTATGGCTGCGGTTGAAGAGCTGAAAAAGCTCTCAAAACCCATCAAAGACCACACCGAAATTGCTCAGGTTGGCACCATTTCGGCCAACAGCGACGAAACCATTGGCAACATCCTGGCCGAAGCTATGGAAAAAGTCGGCAAAGAAGGCGTTATCACGGTTGAAGAAGCCAAGGCCATGGAAACCAGCCTCGAAACTGTTGAAGGGATGCAGTTCGATCGTGGCTACCTTTCACCCTACTTTGTTACGGATCCCGAGCGCATGGAATCGGTTCTTGAAGACGCGCTGATTCTGATTCATGACAAGAAAATCAGCACCATGAAAGACCTGCTGCCGATTCTTGAGCCGGTCGCCAAGCAAGGTCGTCCCCTGCTGATTATCGCTGAAGATATCGACGGCGAAGCACTGGCGACCCTGGTGGTCAACAAACTGCGTGGCACCCTGAACATCTCAGCGGTCAAAGCTCCGGGTTTCGGTGATCGTCGCAAAGCAATGCTTGAAGATATTGCCGTTCTCACCGGGGGCACGGTTATTTCCGAAGAAGTTGGGTTCAGCCTCGAAAACGCCAACCTTGACATGCTCGGCAATGCCAAGCGCATTGTTATCGACAAAGACAACACCACGATCATTGATGGTGCCGGTGACGAAGCTTCCATTGCTGGTCGGGTGAAGCAAATTCGCGCCCAGATTGAAGAAACCAGCAGCGACTACGATCGTGAAAAATTGCAGGAACGCTTAGCGAAACTGGTCGGTGGCGTTGCCGTTGTCAAAGTTGGTGCGGCCACCGAAACTGAAATGAAAGAGAAAAAAGCCCGGGTTGAAGACGCCCTGCATGCAACCCGTGCGGCCGTTGAAGAAGGCATTGTCCCTGGCGGCGGCGTGGCCTTCATTCGCTGCCTGCCGGCCTTGCGCAAGCTGAAATTTGAGGGCGAGCAGCAGTTTGGTGCCAACCTGATTATTCGTGCCCTTGAAGCACCTTTACGCCAAATTGCCATCAATGCCGGCTTCGAAGGAGCCATCGTTGTCGACAAAGTCGCCAATGGCAAGGGTTCTTTCGGTTTTGACGCCCGCAACGACGTTTACGGCGACATGCTGGAAGCCGGGATCCTCGATCCTACTAAGGTGACCCGCAGCGCCCTGCAAAACGCGGCATCGGTTGCCGGTCTGATGCTGACCACCGAGGCCATGATTGCCGATAAACCGAGCGAAGATGGCGGTAACATGCCCGCTATGCCTGGTGGCATGGGCGGCATGGGTGGCATGGGCGGCATGATGTAATTTTCCCAGCCCCCCTGCAAAATTGTTGTAGTAAAAATCCCCGATCGCAAACTGCGGTCGGGGATTTTTGCTGAAATGAGCAAGCGAACTTTGGGGCAGCCGGTGGAATGGGGTTCTCGGGCTCTGCCTCTCGTGGAAGAGCTACCCTCAAATAAGCATTCTCGCAGAGAGATTCCGCGCCAGAGGAACAACCTTCAGTCGTTCTTCGCTCTGCTCACCTCTTTGGACAATAACGTCCACCGCGTCCTGGTCTTTGCCCTTGCCATAACTGGCGACGATAGCGGCGGCAAGGGCAAGTTCGTTGGTCAGATTCCTCCCACAGAAGACTCCGAGGGGCCCTTTGAAATCGGCGCAGTGCAAGTGTACATACCCAATACCCTTCAAATTTTCAAGGACATCGTTATCTTGTTGATTTCGTCCTAACAACAATTTTGCCTGGGGTGAAAGACGAAAATGTCTGCCAACCTTCAACGACTCGACTTCGGCGACAGCCGCCTGTGGATCGTGTTGCAGCAGGTCACGCAGACGGTCAGCAAAACGTTCTTCGGTCAACAGGCAACCGCCTCCGCTTGAAGGGTAGTCCGGGTAACCCCACTCAATGCTCAGAGCCTGCTGCCGCTTGCGCGAGCGCCCCTGAATATCGAGCAGTCTTTCGCGCTCAACCAAACCGATTTCTTCCATGGCCGTTACCGGCAACAATTTCGCTGAGAGAGGTCGCAAAACCCGCTCAGGAAAACCGCTGTGATTGGCAACGCTGCGCAGGGCATTGGCGTTCTGACTCATGGGGCGCTGACCGAGAACCTCACCAGAAAAAAGAAAATCAAATCCTTCACGTTGCAGAATTTCACCCGCGAGGCGAAACATCATAGCGTGGCAATCAATACAGGGATTCATATTGCGCCCGTAGCCATACTTGGGGGCTTTGACCATGTCAAGATGCAGATCGCTGATGTCTTTAACCAGCAGGGGAAAGCCGAGTTTTTCCGAGGCGCGGCGTGCTTTCCCGGCGTTAAAAAACGGGGTCACAAAAGAAATTCCCGTCACCTCAATACCCTGCCGCATCAAAACCATCGCCGCCAGACTGCTGTCAAGACCCCCCGACATAAGTCCTAGTGCCTTGCTCATATTACTACTCCTCTATTCTTTACTTGTTTATGTAAAAAAAGGAAGCTAGCATGATATTCTAACGTCAGGCAAGCCAGACGAAATAAAAAGCAGTTAACGTCTTGTCTGTTGAAAAGAAAGAGGGGTATTCTCTCTTGCCAAGCTGCCAACGCAATGGATTGAAACTTGATAGATACCTTCGAACGTAAAATTGATTATCTGCGCATTTCGGTGACCGACCGCTGCAACCTGCGCTGCCGCTATTGTATGCCGGCAGAGGGGGTTCCTGCTGTCGACCATAGCCAAATCTTGAGCCTTGAAGAAGTTTTTCGCATCGCACGCGTCGCGGTAGCCCTTGGGGTTGGCAAAATCCGCCTGACCGGCGGCGAACCGCTAGTGCGCAAGGGCTTGATTCCTTTGATTGAAAAACTTTGCCACCTGCCACAACAGCCAGAGTTGACCTTGACCACGAATGGACTCTTGCTGGCTAACCAGGCCCAGGAACTCAAAAAAGCAGGTTTACAGCGGGTCAACATCAGCCTCGACACCCTGCACGCTGAGCGTTTTGAACAAATGACCCGGCGTCCTGGCTTAGAGAAGGTGCTGGACGGTATCCGGGCCGCAGAAACCGCAGGCCTGAAACCAATAAAGTTGAATGTGGTTCCCATCCGCGGGGTCAACGCTGATGAAATTTGCGACTTTGCCCGCCTGACCTGCGACCACGACTGGCAGGTCCGTTTTATCGAATTCATGCCCCTGAGCAGCGGCTTAGACTATGCCCCGGAAAGCCGTTTCCCCGCAGCGGAAATTCTTGCGGAGGTGCAAAAGCTCGGACAACTGACCCCCCTGGAACGCAAAGGTCCGGCAGGGCCGGCCAGACTTTATAAAATTCAGGGCGCAATGGGCGTTGTCGGTGTTATCCCGGCGGTTTCAGATCATTTTTGCGCAGAATGCAATCGACTAAGGTTGACCGCAGACGGTCAGCTACGTCCCTGCCTCTTCAGCGACCACGAAATAGATGTGCGAACCGCCTTGCGGCGCGGGTGTAGTGACGAAGAATTAGCCCTGCTGCTTCGAATCGGGGTCAAGGAGAAGCCTCAACAACATCATATCAATGATGAAAATGCCGTAAAACCCAGCTTGCGGCGGATGCAAGGCATTGGCGGTTGAGGGAAAAAAAAGAGCTGCCAAATGACAGCTCTTGAGTAATATCAGGGGGGAAGCCAAATTCAGCTTTCTTTTTTGTCCTCGGTTTTTTCATCCTTTTTGGCAATTTCTTCGACCTGACCCTCTTCAATATCTTCTGCCGTATCGTTCATGCCTTTTTTAAAATTACGCAAACCCTTGCCAAGAGCTCCACCAACCTGCGGCAGCTTGCCCGCACCAAAAATAATCATCACCAGAACCAGAATAATCAAAAGTTCCTGAGTGCCAAGTCCAAACATTTCTTTCTCCTTGCGTCTCCCCGCAAACAGGTTATTTTATGGCTCATACGAAAAACGCCGATTTTCTGCGAAAGAATCGGTTTGAGAACATACACTGGAACACAAAAAAAAACAACGTGGAGTTTACTGACCTTCAGACCGCCCCCCCCGGAAGGCGCATCAATAATACCTGCACCTGGGCCCCGACTTCAATGGCCGCGGCCTGTGCGGCAAGCGGCAGCAGAGCACCGCTATGAAGCATGGCGCGCATCTGCCCAGAACTTTGACGATCTGAGGGGGTAAAAATATAGCCGGCGCTAGCGTCAAAGTGCAGACGCCCCCACAAAAAAACCTGGCGCGAGCCGCCGGCCTCGATCCCCGTGGCCAGACGAGCACTTAACGTTGGCGCTAGGGGCTGCGGCTGCCCTCCCAGTTTCCGCACCGCGGGCAAAGCAAAAATTTCGCAGGTCGCTGCCGAGGCCGCCGGATTCCCCGGCAGCCCCAAAACCGGCAAACGGCCTATTTTGCCAAATAAGACCGGCTTCCCCGGCTTAATGGCCACCTTCCAGAAAATTCGCTCAAAACCGAAGCCCTCCAGGGCTTCTTGTACGTGATCCCTGTCGCCCATCGAAACACCACCACTGGTAAGCAGCAAATCGGCCTGCAACCCAGACGTTAGACGCTGTTCAAGATCTCCTGCGTTGTCTTTGGCAATCCCGAGGGGGATCACTTCGGCGCCAGCCTCGCGCAAGCGCGCGCTCAACAAATGAAGGTTCGAATTGACAATTTGCCCCGCTTTAGGCGGTTGCCCCAACTCAACCAGTTCATCACCGGTCGAAAGCACGGCCACCCGCGGCGCCGGGTAAACCCGCACCTGAACGATACCCGCTGCCGCCAAGAGGCCAATCTCGCCCGCATGCAAACAAGTTCCAGCACTGATTAACTTTTCTCCCTGGGCAAATTCTTCTCCCGCCACACGGACATGCTGTGCCGGATGACAGGGCCGCGACAACTGAATTGTCGCCGGGCCCTCTACTACATCTTCCAGGGGCACAACCGTATCCACGCCCTCAGGTAAAGGCGCACCGGTCATGATGCGAATCGCCACGCCCTCGGGAACCGGCCCATCGAACGGATGACCGGCGTAACTCTGCCCGACCACCGGCAGAGTTTCCAGGCCGGCACACGCAGCAAAGTTGAAAGCAAAGCCATCCATGGCCGAATTATCCGCCGGCGGTTGCGCCCAGCGCGCATGAACATCTTCAGCCAGCACCAGACCGCAGGCCGTATCCAGATGTTTTTCGACCGGGGGCAAAGGTGAAATATGCGTCAAAACCAGCTTAATCGCTTCGGCGTAAGTCAGCATAAAAAATCTTTCTAAGCGGTGAAATTAATCTGCCAACTGCGCAATATCGTCACCTGGGTTGATGATCCCACCTTCAATCACCCGGGCAAAAATGCCCTCTTTCGGCATAACACAATCACCCGCCTGGTAGTAAATCGCACAGCGATTATGGCACTCTTTGCCGATCTGCGTGACTTCCAGCAGGGTCGCACCAATTTTCAACCGGGTTCCAAGCGGCAGGCTGACCAGATCAATGCCTTCGGTGGTCAGATTTTCGGCAAAATCGCCTTTATCGACATCCAACCCCAGGGCCTGCATTTTGGCAATACTTTCCTGCGCCAGCAGACTAACCTGACGATGCCAGTCGCCAGCATGAGCGTCGCCGACAATGCCGTGAGCGGGGCGCAATTCAACCCGTTCGACCGGGGTTTTACGCTCACCTTTGTTTTCACTCACACAGGTCGCAATAACTTTAGCCATGGTTCTTTCTCCTTCAGAGCGAGCTAAGGTTTGAACCGTCAACCCTCATCGGACTCTGCAAAATGAGCGACAAAACGTCGATCGATCTCAGCGCGCACTCCGTTTATCAGGGATTCATAGTTTTTGAGCAAGACCTTGGCTTCAGCAGTGAGACGTGCGCCGCCTCCGCCTTTGCCACCCTTGGTGCGTTCCAGCACCGCAAAAGGGGCAATATTTTCCAAATCGCGCAATTGGCTCCAAGCCCGCCGATAGCTGATGCCCAGTTCGATGGCCGCGGCGCGGATAGAGCCGGTGCGCTCAACCGCCTGGAGCAAGCGCTCACGCCCACCACCGAGAAGAGGTTGCCCCGCAACCTCCAACCAGATTTTACTGCGGACGTAAATCTCGTTATGCTTTTTTTGCATAACGAGATCATAGGGAAAAACCTGAATTTGTCAAGAAAATGCTTTTTATGGCGTCTTTCCGGCCCTCTCCACTTTGACTTGCCTGCGTAATTCCATTATTCTGAAAAAATAAGTCGCTCCCACGAAAACACAAAGTTCACCAAGAATAACGGATAGTTAAGCAAAAAGTTTAAACAACCTGGGTCGATTTTGGTTAGTGTGCCGTCTTTTCGTGTTTTTTGCGGTTAAAAAAGCCATGTTCAATATAGCGGTAGAGACCCTGTGCACCGCACACAAGGGTGTGATTAAACGCTTGAGCTGATGTCTCCTCGGGGGTTGAATGCCGGAAAAGAAAAAAATTCTGATCATTGATGACGAAAGCTTCTTTCGCAACATTCTGAGAGATGCCCTACAGGATCGCTACCAGATCATTGAGGGCTCTAATGGCGAAGAGGCCTTTCGCCTGGCGGAAGAGCAACAACCGCATTTGATCATTCTTGACGTCATCATGCCCGACGGCAATGGCATTGATGCCTGCCGCAAACTTAAAACCAAAGTTTCAACCCGCAAAATTCCGGTGGTACTTTTTTCTTCCCTGGCTAAAAATGACGATATCATCCAGGGATTAAAAGCGGGCGCGGATGATTACATCACCAAGCCCATCTGTATGCCTGAGGTTGTCGCACGCATCGATGCGCATTTGCGCACCAAAGATTATTATACCGACCTGCATCACGAAGATCTGCTTTTGCTCCTCGAACTGACCGAAAACATTTCCCCCATCCGCAACCCCATGACCATTTTGCGCATTATCGTCGAGAAGGTTTCTACCATTATCGATGTTGCGCGCTGCTCCATCGTCAGCATCAACAGCAATGGCGATATTTTTGTCAAGGCCAGCAACGATCTGGACGAAAATGTCGAAATCCGTCTGGATCTGAACCGCTACCCCGAAATTCGCAAATCCTTGGAATCAAAACAACCGGTGATTATCAATAATATGAAACTCGACCCCCTGTTCGATACCGTCCGCGCGCACATTGAGAAGCTGGACTACAATTCCATTATCGTTATTCCGGTCGTCAAGAAAGAAAGCATTATCGGGACATTCTTCCTGCGTACCGCCTCGCCCCTGAAAAATGGCATTACCAGCCGCATTTTCAAGGTTTGCCAGCTGGTCGCCAATATCTCGGCCAATGCCCTCGAAAATGCCATGCTTTTCGACAACATGAAAACCGCTAAAGATTACTTTGAAGAGATGTCAATTCGTGACGGCCTGACGAAACTTTTCAATCATCGCCATTTTTACCAACGGCTCGAAGAAGAATTCAGTCGTGCCCTGCGTTATAACGAATCTCTTTCGCTGCTCTTTTTTGATTTGGATGATTTTAAGCGGATCAACGACGACTATGGCCATGCCTGCGGCGACGAAATTCTCAAACGTATCGGGCGCTTAATCAAAACCGTCGCCCGCGAAAGTGATATTCCGGCGCGCTACGGTGGCGACGAATTCACCATTATTTTGCCGAACACCACCGAACAAGGAGCGCTGGATCTGGCGCATCGTCTTTCGACGACAATCAACCAGCACCCCTTCGAGCCCCTCAATGGCGATTGCCTCAGCGTCAGCATGGGCGTTTCAACCTTTGCCGACCAAAACTTGCCCTCATCTGATCGCCTGCTGCATTTAGCCGACGAGGCCATGTACGAGGCCAAAAAACAGGGCCGAGGACGAGTGTCCCAGGCCAAAATTTCGTAAAATCTTGCAACATGCAACGACCAGATCGCACGGAACCCCGGCAAAACCGCCAGTTGGCGCATAACCCCCTCAGCGCGCAAAAATAAATTGACAAACCTTGGCCCATTCAGTCAGGATAGGCGTTATGCAAAATTCGCATATCGAAACACATCACGACAGCTGCGCCGCCGTTACGGGCGTCATCCTGGCCGGCGGCAAAAGCACCCGCATGCGACGTGACAAAGCTTTGCTGGTGGTAGACGGCCAGACCCTCTTTGCACGCGCCCAGGCCTTTTTACGGCAGTTTTTTACCCAGATCTTGATTGCCGGAGATCGCCCCGACCTGGCATCTGCCGACATTCCAGCAGTGGCTGACATCTATCCCGGCAGTGCCCTCGGTGGTCTGTATACCGGCTTGCAAGCCGCAAAAACCGACTGGATTTTTGTTTTACCCTGCGATATGCCCTACCCCAACGAACAAATTCTTTATGCGCTGCTCGCCGCCCGAGAAAATGTTGACGCTGTGGTTCCGCGCACCCCCGCAGGCTATGAACCCGTCTTTGCCCTCTATCATAAAAACTGTTTACCCCCCATGGAAAACCTGCTGCAGCAGGGTAACTATCGCATTTTCGATTTTTATCAACAAATCGCCATTCGTTATCTGGATCCCCCTGCCCTGCCTGCGGGCTGGCAACGCGCCCTGATCAACGTCAACACCCCGCAACAATTGGCGGCACTTGAGACCGAAAATACCCTCATGGACAGGAGCGCAAGATGAAAAATCAATCCAGAGGCTGGCTGAAAATTTTTGGTTTTTTGCTGCTGGTGATCTGTGTGCCCCAGGCCCATGCCGCCGCTCCCATCGTCGCCGCGGCATCCAGCATCAAGTTTGCCCTCACCGAAATTGCCGCCGGCTTTGAAGCTGAAACCGGCCAGGCTCTCAAGCTAACTTTCGGCTCCTCGGGCAGCATCACCCACCAGATTGAGCAGGGTGCCCCGTTTGAACTTTTTCTCGCTGCCGATGAAAACTCTATTACACGCTTGGCGACCCAAGGATTCAGCCAGGATGGCGGACGGGTTTACGCCAGTGGTCGGGTGGGATTGTTTGTGCCACACGCCGTCCAATACCAAGCCGACCCGCAGATGGCAGGCTTGCGCTCAGCCCTGCAACAGGGACAGATCAAACGCTTCACCATTGCCAACCCTGCCCACGCACCCTACGGTCGTGCGGCCCGTGCGGCATTAAAATCCGCTGGGCTCTGGCAGGAGATTCAGCCATTTCTGGCTCTGGGTGAAAATGCGAGCCAAGCCACCCAGTTCGCAGCTTCGGGCGCAACCCAAGGAGGCATTATTCCCTTGGCCCTGGCCCGGACACCTGAGATCGAAACCCGCGGTCAGTTCGTGTTGTTCCCAACCGATGTTCATGCCGACGAACCTCTGCACCAGCGCATGCTTTTATTGAAAAATGCCGGGAAAGTGGCCCGAGATTTCTATGCTTACCTCCAACAACCCGTCGCGCAGCAGATTCTGGCGCGCTACGGATTTGACCTGCCTGCGAAAGAAAATCCCTGATGGACTGGGTTGCGGTCGTTCTTTCCCTGAAACTCGCCATTGCAACCCAGCTGCTGCTGCTGCCGCCGGCCATTATTGGCGCACGTTGGCTGGCACTCACCCCCTTTCGCGGCAAAGTCTGGATTGAAGGCTTGTTGGCTTTACCCTTGGTGTTACCACCAACGGTTATCGGCTATTATCTCCTGGTCATTATGGGCAGCCAGTCGCCACTGGGGCGCAGTTTTGAAAACTGGTGGGGCCAATCGCTGGCGTTCAGCTTCACCGGGCTGGTCATTGCCTCGGCCTTTATCAACATCCCCTTTGCCGTGCAGCCCGCTCAGCGCGCCTTTGAAGCAATTCCGACGGAATTACACGAAGCCGCTAAATGTTGTGGCCTAACCTTCTGGCAAAGTTTTCACCGCATCGAACTCCCCCTGGCCTGGCCGGGAATTCTTTCCGCCGTAATGATGACCTTTGCCCACACCCTGGGAGAATTCGGGGTTGTCCTTATGGTAGGCGGTAACATTCCCGGTGAAACCCGAACCCTGGCGATTTCGATTTACGATCGGACTCAGTCCTTTGATTTTACCGCTGCCGGCACCATGTCCCTGTTTCTCCTGCTTATTTCTGTGGCAACAATCGCCGTCAGCTATGGTTTAGCCGAACGCTTGTTGCGCAGACGCCGCCTCACATGAGCTTGCGCGTCGCAATTTACCACCACGCACCAGAGCTGGATTTCGAAGCCGTCATCCCCGTGGGGCAGATTTCGGCCCTGGTCGGCCCATCGGGGAGCGGAAAAACTTCGATTCTGCGTGGCATTGCCGGCTTATTAAAAACTCGCCACGCACGAATTTCCCTCGCGAACGAAGACTGGGACACCCAAGACCTCCATCGCCCAACGCGTGAGCGTTCTATCGGTATGGTGCCACAACAGCACGCGCTCTTTCCGCATTTGAGTGTTTTGGGGAATGTTGAAATGGCCTTAGGCCATCTAGGCCGTGCCGAAAAGCGCCAACGCGCACAGGAATCTTTGCAGCTGGCGCAGATTGCGGAGCTGGCAAACCGCCGCCCGCAAGAACTGTCGGGCGGGCAGCGCCAGCGGGCCGCCCTCGCCCGCGCTATTGCGCGCAAGCCCCAATTAGTGTTGCTCGACGAGCCCTTTTCAGCCATCGACCGTGGCATGCGTAAACGTTTGTATTTGGAATTGCGCCATCTGCACCAACAGCTGCACAATACCGTGCTGCTGGTCACCCATGATCTGGATGAAGCCGCCCAGCTGGCATCCTATTTATTATTGATTGATCAAGGCAGGCTGTTACAGGCCGGAGAAACAACCCAGGTTTTAACCCAACCCCGTTGCGAACAGGCCGCACGTTTACTGGATATCCCCAACATTTTCAACGCCCGGATCATTGAAACTGCCGGGCAACGACAGCTGCAATGGGGGGAGCATCGGCTGAAAATTTCCGCCGACATCTCACCGGCTTGCGGCAAGGTCAAATTCGCGGTGCTGCCGCAGAACCCGCTGCTGGTCAAAAGTGACCGGCCCTGGGGCAGTCACCTGGAAAATCCGGTGTCGGCCCTGGTACGTGACATTGTCACTCTGGGAGGAGAAGTTGTGCTCTGGCTGCAACCCTTAAACATGCCCGAAACCCGGCTACAGGTGCGCCTGCCCGAGCGTGCCATTCGCCGTTATCCGGTCATCTCCGGCAGCCAGGTCACGGTATGTCTTCGCGCCGCCGACATTGTACTGCTGGAAGACTAACCCTGCCCCCCGCATATAATTAAGCACTGTCATCCCTCGCCAAAAATTATTCCAATTCGCACGCTTGCGGGGCTTGATAGTCGGCGTAATTTTCGCGCCGCCAGCGAAAAGGCAGATCGACAATTGTGCCGGGCTCTGCTATCTGGTAAAGGGCGCGTAAAGCCTCGTAGACCACGGCTTGTTGCTGCGCAGAATTGCCTGGTTCGCCAACGGGATGGCCAAAAGGCCAGCGTAAAAAAACCGTGCGCGGGGGCTGAACTTTTTCCGTATATTCGCGCACAATCGAAACTCCGACCGTTGCAATTCCGACCTTTTCAATTTCTCGTTGAATCAATCCCACGGACTGATTGCAAATGCCTCAGGCCGGGGTTAGTAGCACCAAGTCCACGCCATCAGCCTTGAGCTTGCTCGCAACCTCGCTGGCGGTTTTTTCGACCAGGGTTTTAATGTGCGATCCGTCAATGTGGCCCATAAAGGAATAATGGGTGTCGGCCAGACTGCCGAGAACCCCCGCCGCAACCAGCTGTTGCAAGGGGACCAGAGGGAAGATGATATTGGGATCTTTTTCGGCATCACTGTGATCGTAATAATCGTGGGTCACGGTGAAATCATCAAAAAGAGTATTGCTGTCCAGCACCCGATAACTGGGATCCCCTTCCTTGTCATTCATGTCAAACGGGGGCTGAGCGGTATGATGAATTCCCGCGGTCGTCACCAGCGCCAATCTGGCCGAACGCAGGGGTTTAACCGGCCGGACAAAGGGAATTTTGCCGCGACTCTGCTGCGCCTGGTACCCGGCAACAAAATGCTCGGCTAAACGGGGAAAAGCTGTCGTCAGCCGTGCCAGCAGTTGATTTTTCAAACGTGATACAGACATGATCAAAGCACCTCGACATTCGGTTGAGTAAAATTTCCATGTTGGCCCAAAGCCACCCTGACGGAAACCAATGCATCCAGTTTTTTGTGGCCTTTTCTAAAGCTCTGCCCTGGGTTGTAAAATTTTTCGGGTTTGCGGGAGCGCCAAACACTTAATAAAGAACCTGGACAAAAGGTATCATTTTCTCCTCAAGAACAACAGACCTGCGTGCAGCGATAAAGAGGGAGATTATGTAAAAACGGCGAAGAAAAACACAAAAAAGCCTATGCAGCAATTAACGGCTTTCCAGGCGAAGATCATCATACCAGGCAAGGGCATGACCACCCGTATCATCACCATCGGTCATAATCGCAATAGCGCCAACCGGCGGCGGCTCTTCACCAAAAATCCGCCAATAATCTTCATACACATTCTGCCGCTCTCTCACCCACTGACCAACTTTTTCGTCGCCGCTCTGTACTGCCATCATCACCGAATTTGCCGCATATTTGCTTGCGAACAGGCTCCCCTTAGCGAGCCTGTTCGCCCAGATATAATTGATGCTGCGCGTTTTGGGAAAAAACCAGTGGGGAAAAACCACGTAGATTCGTGCGGCATAATCGTCGCGGGCTTTATAATGAGCATCGCCCGCGGCAAGAATATGTGCAATTTTCCAGCGCCAGGACAAATAGGGATAAGCGCGCAACAGATATTTTTTATTAAACACCAGGGCCGAAGCGGTTCCGGCACTTTCTGCCCGCAAAACCTTTTCGCCTGCAAGCTCAACAACTTGATAATCGGTTAACCCCTTAAATTTCTCAGACTGCCACTGGGGACTCAGCCCTGCATCAAAATCGTCAAGAACAAAAGTATCAGCGCCTTCCACCCGGGAGGGATGCCCGTAAAACAGAAAAATAACCAGGGACAAAACCAGAAAAAACCGGGACATCAAAGCTTCACTCCCAGTGCAAGGTCGAAGGATCAAAACCACGGGCAAGACTCGGTTTAATAATTTGAAAATAGGGAGAAACGTCGAAATCCCGCGGGGTAAAAAGGCTATGATGTCGAATTCGCAGGGTTTTATCGCTGCACATAATACACATCGGATCATCGTTCGCTGGCGTAAAAACCAGGGGCAAAATTGGATATTTGACCGATTGAAAGGCCTGGGCAATGAGGGATGAACAGATGGCGCGCGTGGGATCACCGCTTCCAAGGGCGAGAAGTTGACGCCGCCAGCCTGTTGGTACAAAAGGCGTGGGGATAAGATAGCGGGCAAGATCAAAAATATTTTTCAAATCATAACGCTGGCCCATTCGCTCAATGGCAAAATGGCACAACTGATGAATCTCGGCGCTTGTGAGCCCCACTGGCCGGCAGATTCGCGTATGACTTTCGGAATATTCGGTTAAGGGAAGCGCCCTGATTCCATCAACGATATCGGCTTCAATCAGCATCTGTGCCTCAGATTCCGTGGCGGAGGAATCCAGAAGGTCGCCAACGCAGAGTGCGGCATGCGACCAGCTCGATTGAGTAAGATATTTGATCGCAGTACTGATCCGCGTGTTCCCGGCAACCAGCAAGACATCCCCTGCCTGCAAACTGGCCCCTAAGGCCGCGGGGGAACAGGTGGCCACCTCAGTGTCTTTGCTGCGTGGAGTGGAAAGGTGTTGCGCCAGTTTACGCCCGGCGAAGTGCATCAAACCCATGACTTTTCGCCTCTTTCGTTTCACAGGCGCCGAAAAACTCACAAGCAGCGTGCCTTCCGGCGCTCCGGCACTAATAATTCCAGGACAAGCTAAGGGATCCAAAGGTCTGGCTGTTGGGTTGATGGTCAAACTCTTGCGTGCGGTGAATATAGGCATAGGTTGTCTTAAAATTTTTGAACTGCCAGGCAAATCCGCCCATGAGTTCACCAACCAGATATTTCTTGTCAACGCTGTGACTGGAGCTGAAGGTGTTCCCGTCGAGAAAGATATTCCGCGCAAGGGCTTTAGCATCGACAGAGAGGAAAAAATGAAAGTTTGCGCCCGAGGGAAAGCCCTGAATAAAGGCGCTGTTAGTTTCGCAGCCACCGCGAATAGGACAGCTGCCAAAATCATTGGGTAAGTTCCAGCCCAGCCGGATTTCCGCTCCTGTGTTCAAATAGATGTTAACCGTACCGACGCGCCCGCCGAGGTGGGGAATCAGGTCGTAGCCCAAGCTTTGCCCCAATTTGCCGGACAGCTGACGCCATTGGCGCTCACAGATAAGGTCCAGGGCCACTTCATTGTTCAGCTGGTTATCCCAACCCTGCGCATGGACATCACCAATAACGTCGTGCACCAGGTTCTGGGTGTTTTGCGCCAGAGAAGCCGGGCCAACAACCCCGAGCCTGAGTTCCCAGGAATCTTTGTGTTGCGCGCGTTTGGTATGAAACCCGGCAGCGAAGTAAGAATACCCCGCATAAGGGCGATCCTCCTTAATCAGGTCGGCACGCGTCGTATCAACCGGGGTGTAAATATCTTGCCCCAATGACAAACTCACCGCATGAAGACCACCGGGTTGTCTGACGAAGGGCAGCCGGGCAAAAAAAGGTAAGCTCCATGGGGGCAAACTCGTTTGATTTTTTTCACCATAGGGGGTGCTCCAGGAAAACTTGATCCCGTTGGTGTAATCCCGATCCGTGCCGGCGAAGGAGTCATTTTCGAGATAAAGCGTAAAATTGTCGAAATAGGCCGTGCGCGCCGTTGCAGGCGCTTCTTCGGCCAGCACCCCAACCGGGGTAAAACACAAAAAAAATAGAACCACCAGCTTCATGCGCTGCACGCTGTGGCCTCACCCTCTTTACCTTCAGTATTGCAGTTACCTTCGGAACAGCTTGCACCGTAAGCGAAGCAGGAATAGCAACGGTGGTGTTTGAGCATCACCCGCACCGACATCGCCTCTTTCAGGGTTTTGCCGAGATTGTAGTTGCCATCGTCATCGACCAGAGTACAGGCATAAACACCGCAGACGCCCTGCTGTTTGACAATCATTTTGCTGTAGTTGCACATGAAACCGTCGCGCTGGGAAGTGGACAGATAGCGGGTCATGCAATCTTCGGTAATTTCAGGCACATGAGGCATGGAACCCGGTTTGTGAAATTCGGGAAACTTGATGATTTTTACATCAAGAGGCACCCCGGCGCGGCGAAAATAGGGAAGATAAGCGCTGTCGATAGCTTTACTGTCTTCCTCTTTCAGCATCAGCCGTGCGATGGAAACCCCGAACCCCTCGCGATAAAGTCGCCCCAGAGTATCCAAGGCCTTTTTAAAATTCCCCTTGCCCCGGGATTCATCATGTTTAACCGGATCAGGGTGATCCAGGCTGATCCGAAAACTTAAGGTATGGGGCTTGGCACTGAAAGCCTTGACCTTGGCAAATTGATTCATCAAGGGCTCGGTGGCGTTGGTCAGCACCAGGCAGGGTTTATGGTCGAGAGCATAGTCGAGAATGTCCACAAAATGGGGATTGACAAAGGGTTCGCCGCCGGTGAAAGAGAATTTCTCGACCCCCAGGTCAACCGCTTCATCAATAAAAACTTTGGCATCTTCCAGGGTCAAAAATTCCAGCCGATCATCCCCCGGCTTCGATCCTTCAAAGCAAAAAGGGCAGCGCAGATTGCACGAGGTTCCGGTATGAAACCAGAGTTCATGCAACAGTTGCGGCTGAATATAACCACGTTTTTCACCCTTGCTGCTCAGCAACCAATTGTTATCGTGTTTCATCGGCATAAAAGAAAACCTCTCTGTGAATCTGGGTAAAGTCAATATCTTGTTTTTCAAGCCAGCGACTGATCTCATCGATCATGGCGTCGAGGCCACACAGGTAATAATGCAAACCGGGCCCCAGGGGCAACTGATCCAGCAACCCCGTAACCCGCCCCACAAAGGCGTTGTCGATCGTCTGGCGCGAAACCGCCAGACGAAAATGCGGCACGCACCGTAATTCCTCAAGGCCCAGGGCCTCTTCGGCGTAGCTCACTCCGTAAAAACAGGCCAGGGGCAGGCGCGGCGGTTGGCTGCGCAGGTAGCTCAAAAAGGGGGCAATGCCGGTTCCCGTGGCGATAAATACACTCTGTTCCTCTGTCGCCGAACGCCCCGGCGCAAACCAGCCAAAGGGCGCACTGACCTGCACCCGCTCCCCCGGTCGCCGTTCGGCCAACCAATTGCTCACTAGCCCTTGCGGCACCCGGCGAATCAAAAAACGCAGGATATCCTCACCCGTTCCCGAGGCAATGCTGTAGGGGCGCGACTCGGTGGCGTCCATGGAGAGCGCCACACAATGCCCGGGTTCAAAGGTAACTGCGCCGCGTTCCAGCTGCAATTCGAAGAGCTGATCCGTATGAAAGATAACCCTGCGCACCATCAAGCTGTTCATATTAACCTTTCCCCAAAAAATTCTCCCCCATCGCCAATTCCCGAATTCAGGGTGCAGTCACTGCAGCAGCGATACCAGCCAAAGCCTGCGCCATCTTTCGGGCCACCTCACATGTTGGGACTTCATGGCGGCGGGAGAGAAAAACCGGGTCATTGTAACCCAACCACACCTGACTTGTCGCATCCTCCCAGACCAGAGCCTTGAGTGGCAGGTCAATACCCACGGTTTGCGCACATTCCATGAAGGGCGTCCCGCCCTGCGGGTTGCCGAAGATGAGCAGCTCGGTGGGGCGCAGTGTTTTGCCGACGGTCATGGCGCCCTTGGCGTGATCGATCCGCGCAAAGACCTTCATGCCCTTTGTCTGCACCAGGGTTTCGAGTCGATCCATGGTCTCCTTGACAGAAACCGCGCTCTTGCGCGCCACCAGCCCATCGACCGCAAATGCGGACCCAGCCACCAGCAGCATCAGCAGTAGTGATACAAAAACTCTTTTCATCTTTAACTCCCTTCGTCAGGTGATGGCCTGGCCATCGGCAGAGCGCAGTTCGGTCGCGATACTGACGTCTCCAAGCAGCGTCTTGTGGACGGGGCATTTTTCGGCAATTTCGAGCAATCTCTCTCGTTGCTCAGCATTCAGTTCGCCATGAATCTCCAACTCCCGCTCAAAATGATCGATGCGGTGACCGGGATCGTCGCAATCGACGCAATCCTGGGCGTGGATCTTTTCGTGACGCAAACGAACCACCACCGATTCCAATGGCCACTTTTTGCGGGCGGCATACATCTGCACGGTCATGCCGGTGCAGGCACCCAGGGCGGCCTGGAGATAGTCATAAGGTGATGGCCCCAGGTTGGTTCCGCCATAACTGACCGGCTCATCGGCCACCAGCGCATGACCGTTAACAAACATGTCCGTTCGAAATCCGCCGATCTTGGTGCGGACCGTGACCCGATTGTCGATAATCTCCGGAGACGTTTGACCTTCAGGGTGAACATCCAGGTAACGCCTGGCCCAGGTCGCGATCATGTCCGCAGCATACCGAGAATCTTCCTTTCTACTGAGTAGATGATCGGCGGGGTCAAGAGAAATAAAATTTTTCGGATGCTTTGCGGCCTTGTAAATGTCAGCCGCATTCTCAATGCCAACCACCGCATCCCGGGGCGAATGCATCACCAGCAGAGCGACATCAAGGTTCCTGATCACCTCAGCCGGATCATGGTTTTCCAAATCGTCGAGAAAGGCTTTGCGGATGGTAAACATTCGACCGGCCAGGGAAACTTGGGCTTCGCCGTTGGTCTCGATCTCTTCGCGAGACGGTGCAAACAGATGCATTGCGTGGTCTGGATGATAGGGGGCGCCGATGGTGGCCACGGCACGCACCCTGGGGATACGGCTGGCAGCCTGGAGCACCGCGGCCCCGCCCAAAGAGTGGCCGATTAAAATATCTGGGGCGGTATGTTTTTCCGCCAGGAACCTGCTCGCGGCAAGGATATCCTCCACATTGTCGCTGAACGTGGTGGCGGCGAACTCCCCTTCGCTTTCGCCAAGGCCGGTGAAATCGAAACGCAGGACAGCAATTCGCTGGCGACTCAGCGCCCGACTGATGTTGACGGCGGCGGCGATATTTTTGGTGCAGGTAAAACAGTGAGCGAACAGGGCAAAGCCTTGCGGCTGCTCATCTTCAGGCCATTCGATAACGGCCGCGAGCTCAGCTCCAGCGTCATTTTTAAAGCGAATCTTTTCCGATTTCATAATTCCTCGGTCAGAACCATTGTCCCCGTTTCAACCTCTCCTGAGCAGGATGAGTTGTAAGCGGTCACTCCCGGTTATTCCTGCGTGGTGAGCTTTTGGGCGATGCTGCCGAGACCCTTCCCCAGGGTGGTCACGACGGGACATCAGGGTCGTGTTCTTACGTAAAATTTATCCACGTGGCTTTCGTGGTTATCCGGCTTTTTCAACGGCAACTTGAACCCCGATTTTAAGCAACAAACCCTCCAGAAATTTTTGGTCATGCGGGTTTTTCAAGTGATCCGTTGCATAAAACCAGAACCAATAGGGAGAAGCGAAGCCGACGATGCCGTTAAATAGACTGTGCTCTTCGTCCTGAGTGTACTCTATACTGACCCACTGTGCGAACTCTGCTCCCTTGATGACAGTGGTTGCCTGGCGACGGGAGATAACGCTCCACCCTTCATCGGCAACACTCTCCAGTGCATATTGGGCTGATTGGGCAACCGTTTTCGCTGAAGGCGCGGTTTCACCCTTTTCCAAGCGAGAAAAGCTGATCAGCAAATGCGCTCCGCTGTCTTCATTGGCGACAAACAGCTGGTTATTCATGGCGCGTTTCAGAGCGACCTGACGAGCTTGGTCTGTGCTGAGGAGGGTGCCTTTTTGGGCGGCCTCTTCCAGAACGTGTTCGACAAGATGTTCGACCATCGCCGGCGGGGGTTCAGTCGAAGCACTCCACGGCGCCGCGAGTTGCGGTAAAACAATTTTAAGATCGGTTTCCAGTTGAAACACTTCGGCTGAAACCCCGCCGCTAAAAATTTGAAAACACACCATCAGAGTCATCAGTCTGCGCATAAAACCTCTCTGTCGTTAAAGAATGCTCACGTTTCGGCTCTGTTGTCAGCTGAAACGATCGCATTTCAAGGGGTGGTGGCTTTTCCCAGCATCGCCGAAAGACCATTATTGTGCGAACCTGTCGTTTTTTCCGCTAGCAAACCAGCTTCCGTATGGCAATCCGCTGCCCCCTGACTTCACGCTCGGCCTCCGGCAAAATGTCCATACTCGGCCAAAGACCGGTTTGCAGCGTGTCCATATAACCGCTGACGAGTCCGGCAGACTGCATGGCCGTGACAGTTTCTGCGACCGGATAACTCAACCGCTGCCAACGACAGACCAGACGGCTTCCCTCTGGGCTCAGCAACAGATACCAGCCATCTGCTGTGCCGTCGTTAGCGGGCAGGCCGATGGCGCCGGTATTAAGCCAGGCGCGCTCCCCGATTTTTAAGCCTGACGGAATACCGCTGTGCCCGCCGACCAGAATGTCCGTGCCGGCCAGATCAAGCTCTGCCCGTTTGATGCTGACAGCCGTGGATGGGAAGATGAAACGGTTGATCTGTTCAACACCGCCATGTACTGCGCGGATACTCTTGCCGTTCAAGGTAAAGCGGATGGATTTGGGCAAATTCCGCATCCATGCCCTGTCCTCCTCAGAGATTCGTTGATTGGCAAAACCATACCAGCCGACCGACAACCGGGAACAGGCCGTTCCTTCCTCAAATCCACAGCCGCAGTCTTGTGCCTCCAGGCCAAGAGACTCTTCACAGTTTCCCTGGACAACAGCGACCCCCCATTCGCGGATCAGCGCGATGGTTGCGACCGGTTCGGCGCAATAGGCCACCACGTCGCCGGTGCAGATGATCCGATCCGGGGGAAGGCCAAGCTCTTCAGCCCGCAAGCACATGGCTCGGGTCGCGGCCAGATTGCTGTAGGGTCCGCCAAAGATCAGCACAGCTCCAGTCAGGTCGCCAAGATCCAGAATCTGTTGAGCCTCCATGAGCGTCATCCCTCGATAGTTTCCCGGGCCCCGCGTCGCCCCCCCACCCAGAAACCGAGACACCCCAGGCCCATGACGGCAAGGGTCAGCCAGAGCAGTTTGGTGTATTTATGGGCCGCGCCCAGCAGCTGGCTGTAGCCGCTCGATTCGGTGAAATAGAGCAGCGCGGCTGCAATCGCCAGCACGAAGCTCAAGAGATAACTCCAGCGCGGAATATTTGTACGCTTTCCCCAGAGGGAAAAAAAGATCACCGGCGCCAGATAGAGGGAGGCGGTGCCGCTGACGGCCACCGCGCTGAACAGATCCTTGTTCCCCCAGAAGACCAGGAGCAGACCAATCAGCATGAAAGTGGCCATCACCGCACGGCCGTTGCGCAGACTCATCTTCATCACCCCCATATCGACCGCCAGCAGCTTGGCCGAGCTCGAAAGGGTACTGTCGAGGGTCGACATCGCCGAAATCACCAGCGCGGCGTTGAACAGGAGCATCGGTACTGTTCCGAGCAACTGCATCAAAGTCTCGTTCATTGATGCCCCCTGCACCGCATGCGCCCCGGCCAGAACACCGAGGCAACCGAAGGCGATGATGCAGATGATGCTGATCCAGGCGGCATGCAGAAAACTCTTGCGGGTGGTTTCCCGATCGGCCAGAAAGCCACGGTCCATCATCACCGGGTCATGCATCGGGTAACTCCAGATCTGCAGCAGCGCGACCAGCATCAAGATCGGCCCGGGCGCATCAAAAACAAAGGGCTTGAACCAGAGATCCTGCAGCTGCACGGTCTGGCTGCCAACCACCAGGGCGATCAGCAGGACCAGGGTGCCGAGAAAGATTACCATCTGGAAAACATCGGTGCGCAGCGAGGCCCGCAGGCCACCAAGCATCGAATAAAACAGGGTGATCGCCGAGAAGCCGAGGATCGTCCAGGTATAGGCGGTGCTGCCGGCAACGCCAAAGAGGATGCCGATGACCAGCAGGTTGGCGAAGACCTCGCTGATCAGGCGCACACCGATAACAAAATTGTAGCAGCCGGTGCCCCAGCTGCCGAAGCGCTGGTGCAGAAAATCCTGCACGCTGGCGCAGCCATGCTCGAAGCGCAGGCTGTCGACAATCTTGCCCCCGGTCAGAAACGAAAAGTAATAAAAGGCATAGGCCAGGGTGCCCCAGAGGCCGTAATAAAATCCGAGAATCGCGGCGTTCATCAGCGAACGGGCAAAAATCCAGGTGGTAACCTGGGAGAAGGTCAGACTCAACAGCCCCGGGTGTCGGCCATTGGCACCGAGACCTTGATAAAAAGCCCCCTCACTCTCGGCACGGGGTGAGAGGATGACTGAAGCCAGCGCGATAAAGCCGGCAAAAGCGGGAAGAACGTAATCCATAGCATCAAACTCCTGGATAAAAAAGGTTGCGGTGTCGTTTCCCCTATGTTGTTCTCAGCCACAGGGCATGTCCCCCAGGGACGTCAAAACCTTGGTCATAGTAAAAGACACACTTTCTGCTTGAGTTCATCGATCAGTACGCTTTTGTTTTCGCCGTAGTCGACCGGCAGGCAGATCAGATGGATGCCACCAGCCGCCAGGCAACCTTCGAGCAGTGGGGCGAAGTCGGCCGTGGCCGCTACCCGATGGCCGGTTGCGCCATAGCTGTGGGCGTACATGACGAAATCGGGGTTGTTGAATTCGAGGCCGAAGTCGGCGTAGCCCATGGCCTCCTGTTTCCAGCGGATCATGCCGTAGGCGCCATCTTCAAGCACCAGTACGACCAGGTTGAGCTTGAGGCGCACGGCGGTTTCCAGTTCCTGGCTGTTCATCATAAAACCGCCGTCGCCGCAAATGGCCAGAACCCGGCGCTCCGGGTAGAGACGGGCCACCTCCATGGCCGAGGGCAGTCCGGCACCCATGGTTGCCAAGGCATTGTCCAGCAGTACCGTGTGCGCCTTGGCCGCGCGATAGTTGCGGGCAAACCAGATTTTGTAGATGCCGTTGTCGAGAGCGATCACACCGTCTTTCGGCATGACCCGGCGCACATCGGCGACAAACCGCTGCGGCGTGAGCGGAAAGCTGTCATCATCGATCCGCTCACGCATGTGCCCATTGAGCTGCTCCTTGATCTGGCGAAAATACTGGCAGTCTTTCTCAAGCCAGCCCAGCGCACTGGTCAGGCGCTCGATGCTGTCGGCAATATCACCGACCACCCCGAGTTGGGGAAAATAGACATGGTCAACTATGGCGGGCAAAAAGTTGATGTGGATGACTTGGGTGCCGCCATGTTCCATGAAAAACGGCGGTTTCTCGACCAGGTCGTGACCGACGTTTATGACCAGATCGGCGCGGTCGATGGCACAGTGGATGTAGTCATCGCTGGAGAGGGCCGCCGTGCCGAGGCAGTAGGGGCTGTTTTCGTCAACCACCCCTTTGCCCATCTGGGTCGAGAAAAAATAGAGGCCGGTCTCGGTGACAAAACGGCTGAGTGCGGGAAAGACACGGTTGCGATTGGCGCCGGCACCGATCAATAGCAGCGGATATTGCGCCTCGCGGATCATCGCCGCCGCTTCGTCGATCGACTTTTCCGAAGCGACCGGTCGATGAGCGTGGGCACGCTGGAACAGGGTCGCAGCGAGGGGATCGACCGGTTCGCGGGCGACATCTTCCGGCAGCTCCAGGTGCACCGCCCCGGGACGTTCCTCCATCGCCTGGCGGAAAGCTTCCCGGACAATACTCGGAATGCGCGCCACGTTGACAATCTGCTTGGTGAATTTGGTCAGTGGCCGCATCATTTCAACCACGTCGACAATCTGGAACTGCCCCTGTTTGCTGGTTTTGATCGGCTTCTGACCGGTGATCATCACCAGCGGAAAGGCGCCCAGCTGAGCATAGGCGGCGCCAGTCACCAGGTTGGTTGCGCCCGGCCCGAGAGTCGCCAGACAGACCCCGGGGCGACCGGTCAGGCGACCGTAGGTGGCGGCCATGAACGCCGCCCCCTGTTCATGGCGGGTTAAAATCAACGCGATTGATGAGTTGCGCAATGCTTCAAGAAAATCCAAATTCTCTTCGCCAGGAACCCCGTATATGCGTTCGACCCCTTCATTCTCCAGGGCTTTAATCATCAGTTCGGAAGCATTCATTGTTCTTTCCTTGTCCATCGGTGAAGGACTAAAATTGCCCCGTCTGCGCCTGCTGCCAAAGGCTCTGCTCTTCGGGTGAACAACCGCCCTGGGCCAAACTGTCAGTTTCAAGGCAGGGGTAGAGTTCGGCAAAAGTTTGATGCTGTCCCGAGTCGGTGCGGCGGCAAATTCTGCGGCGCAGCTCCTCCCGTTGTCTGCCAGTACCCGAGATTCCCATCAGTTCCAGAGCGGCCCTGACCGTGGCCCGCTGGTAGGCGGTCACACGCGGCGCTTTATCAGCCACCACCAGCCCCCGGGCCAAGCGGGGATTTTGCGTGGCGATACCGGTCGGGCAACTGTTGCTATTGCACTTGAGAGCCTGGATACAGCCGAGGGAAAACATCATCCCCCGCGCGCTGCAGCAGATATCGGCCCCCAGAGCCAGGCGGGTGACCAGGTGAAACCCGGTTGTGATCTTGCCAGCCGCAACCAGCCGAACCTGGCCGCGCAGGCCGGCACCAACCAGCGCCCGGTGGACAAAAGCCAGTCCGTCGTAGAGCGGAAAGCCGACCGAGTTGGTCAACTCCAGTGGAGCCGCGCCGCTTCCGCCTTCCCCGCCATCAACGGTAATGAAATCCGGGCTGACACCGGTTTCAAGCATCGCCTTGCAAATGGCATAGAATTCCCGCGGTTCGCCGACACAGAACTTGAACCCCACCGGCTTACCGCCGCTCAACCGCCGCAAAGTGGCGACAAATTGCAGCAATTCGAGCGGTGTACTGAACGCGGAGTGTCCGGGCGGCGAGAGGACATCTTGTCCCAGAGGAACAGCGCGGATCGCGGCAATCTCCGAAGAGACCTTGGCCGCTGGCAGAATACCACCATGACCCGGCTTGGCCCCCTGAGAAATCTTGATTTCGATCATCTTGACCGCGTCTTGGCTCGCCCGCTCGGCAAAAGTGTCGGGACAGAAGTTGCCCGCGGCATCGCGGCAGCCGAAGTAGCCGGTGCCGATCTGCCAGACCAGGTCGGCGCCGCCTTCGAGATGATAAGGGCTGATACCGCCTTCGCCGGTATTGTGATAAAAACCACCCTCTTTGGCGCCCTGACTCAGGGCACGGATAGCGTTGGCACTCAGGGCGCCGAAGCTCATGGCCGAGATATTGAGCAGCGAGGCGCGATACGGCTTGTCACAATCGGGGCCGCCAACCTGCACCCAGGCGTTGTCTGGATCCGCTTCAACTGGACGGATGGAGTGGTTGATCCATTCATAGCCGACCCGATAGACATCCCGGTGGGTGCCAAAGGGAAAGGTATCAAGACTACCCTTGGAACGCTGATAAACGATCGAGCGCTTCTCGCGGCTGAAGGGGTGTTCTTCGTCATCCGATTCGATGAAATACTGGTGAATTTCCGGCCGGATCGATTCGAACAGGTAGCGAAAATGTCCCAGCAGCGGGAAGTTGCGCAAAATCGTGTGGCGGGTCTGTAGCATGTCGTAGATGCCGATCACTGCCAACGGTCCGAGGGCCACAAACAACCAGAGCCAGCGCGGATCGCGCCTGCCGAGCACAAACACAAGCCCGATCTCTAGCAGCAGACAGAAAATAAAGGTGGTGCGCGACCATTTTTCGAGCATAAGGAGCACTCCGGTTCAGTTTCGATCCAACATGGATCCGCTGCCCCTGTTCAAACGTTCGATTAACCTGGCATCAGCCGTTTGTCCCAACCCCCATGTCAATCTTCTTTCCCCTTGAACAGGCCGGAATCCGGGTACATTCCTTTCCAGACGAACCAGTAGAGGATCAGGGGCACGATCTCTTTATTGTCGGCCGTTCGGACACTGGTCTGGTCACTCTTCGGGTCATAGGCCAGCGTCAATGCGGTTCCACCCAGGTTATCGCGCAGAACTTTTTTCTCGCGCAGCAAAGCGAGCGGGTAGGCCCTGACGCTGCCGTTCAGTGCGATGCCCGCCACCAGCGCTTTTTCTTCCTCACCCGGCCCCGGCTTGAAAAACGAGAAGAACCCTTTTCGGCTTTGGTAATAGTCGGCATAAGGATCCCGACTGTAATCGCGACTGTAACCGGTGTCCATGGAAAGCACCTCGGTCTGCGGATGCCGCTGGAGCCATTTCTGCCAGGTGGTGAGCGTCGACGGCAGAACCTTGAGCCGGGTGCCGGTCATGGGGCCGGTGACCGCTTCCCGCCTGATCTGCGACCAGAGCGATTCCGTCTGCCGGTCGTACATCAAAACATTGGCCTTGTAGAGCCTGCCGGAGACGCCGAAGGTCAATTCCTGTTCACCAACCTGCCGGGAGTACACGACTCCCGCAAAAGAGAGCGGTCACCAGCTCACCAGCACCGGCAAGCCACCGAAACGATCGTTGACCAGCTCGTGCCAGGACAGAATCCGGGTCGGGTAGGCACGGGCCACACCGTTCAAATTAACCCCGATAACCTGTTCGTCGGGCCGCATGAAGTCGGCCTTGGCCACCACGACATATTTGGGTTCGGTCAGGGCCGGGATGCCGTCTTTGGGCGGCCCACCCGACTGGATATCCTCAAGAGGAATCGCATGCTTCGAAAAATCCCACCCGGCCCAGGCGCCAAAGGGCAGAAGCAGGAGGAGAAGGCTTAAGCTGAACAGTTTTTTCATCACCATGTCAGCGTCCTTTTGCTAAGTGATCCGATCCCGGTGGAAGTCGATGGCGATGGCCGTGCAGTCATCCTGGGGCCGATCCTGACCATCGAAGGCCATGACGTCTTCAAGCAGGGCATCCAGCAGCTCCAGATGATCTCCCTGATGATTCAGCAGCAGGGTTTCCAATCGCTGCCGACCAAACAGTTCGCCATTGGCAGCAGCCGTTTCGGTGACGCCATCGGTGTAGAGCAGCCAGCGGTCATGCTTCTCGAAGCGAATGGTTCGAACCGAACTTTTCGCAACCTCGAAAAATCCAAGGGGCTGGGTGGTTGCGGCCAGAGCTAAAATTTCCCCGCCGCGCTTGACCAGGGGCGGCGGATGACCGGCGTTGATGTAGTCGAGCTTCAGGCTCATGGGATCGATAATGCCGAAAAACAAGGTCGCGGAAAACAGGTGGTCATGGGCCTGCGAACGAGCAGCAAAGGATTTTAAAAACACATTGACCTGATCGACCAGGTGATAAACGGAGCAAACCGCCTGGAGCTTGGAATGGATATAGCCATACAGCAGCCCCATCACCACGGCGGCGGAAGGCCCATGGCCGACAACATCACCGATCATCACTGCCTGGCAGCCATCGGCTGTTGGGACAAAATCGAAAAAGTCACCGCCCAGCCCTTCGGCCATCCGGTTGCGCACGCCGATACAGCTCCAGTCGCAGACCGGGGGAGATTTGGGCAACAACAATTGCTGCACCTGCGCGGCGATGTCGGGGGTCGTGACTTGTTGTTGCGATTTTTTGGAAAACAGTCCCATGGTTACCTGCTCTATTCGTTCAGTGTCCAGTCATAGTCATAGGAAATTGCACCGGTAAAAGATCGCAGCCGGGCCGCCAAGTCTGGTGCGGCCAGGGTTTGCAGATAATTTTTCAGGGCAGCCTCATTTCCACCGAAATCAGCTTGATACCAGTCGTAGATGCGCGAGAGCACCAGGGTGTCATCGACAAACCTCAGCCCGCGGGGGCTGTTCACGTAAGCGACGGCCGCCTGATCAAGCAAAGTTTCGCTGTTGGCGGCGGTGAAAGGCTTAGCCTGCAAATCCGGGCAGCCCATACTTGCACAATTCACCGCATAATGGATGCGATTATCCTTCCAAATTGGGCGGAGAATGCGATGTTCGATGTCATTCAGTGACAGTTCAAACCCCTCGACCCTGATCAGCTTCAAATCCCAGGGCCCGGCGCTGAACCAGCCGGATTTGACTTCGCGGATGCTTTTCACGGGAAAATTATCGAGGACAACCTTGACCGTCAACGCGTTGTAAAGGTTGATCCAGTAGGCCTTCTGCTCGGCGCGGTTCAGCTGCGTCACCTTGACGGCCGCCAACAGGGTCAAATAATCACCAAGCGCCTGCGCATCATCGCTGGAAACCGCCGTATAGCGCAGCCGATTCGGGGTGCCGTCACTGGCGACACGCACGTACTCCTGCAGAAAATCCGCCCAGGCTGAATGATCGACAGAGGTAACATTCTGGGGAGTGTTGGCCAGCCAGTAGGGCCAAAGCTCGGCCTTGGGTGCGGCGAAAGCAGCGAGGTTCATCAGCAACACCAACAGGAGCGCAGCCCCCATTTTGAGAACAGCTGTCTGCATTTTTACCCCCGTCGCCAACTGTGAAATTTTTGAACCCAACCCAAGAGTCTCTCCGGCACATGCGCCTTTTTCCATTCCCCGGCGGCGGCTTTGTTGCCTTCGGCCAGGGTCGGATAGGGGTGGATGGTGCCGAGAATTTTGTTGAGGCCGATGCCCTGCTTCATCGCGAGAATAAATTCGGCAAGCAGATCACCGGCATGAGGGCCGACGATGGTCGCGCCGAGGATTTTGTCTTTACCACGCGGGGTGATAACCTTGATCCAGCCGTCATCTTCCCCTTCGGCGATGGCCCGGTCGAGCTCCTCCAGCTGGTACAGGGTGACCTCAAAGTCGAGCTGCTGTTCCGTTGCCTCGGTCTCGTTCAGACCGACTCGCGCCACTTCCGGGTCGGTAAAGGTCACCCAGGGGATCACCCGATAATCGACGCGGAAAGTTTTGAACGGAGCGAAAAGGGCATTGACCGTCGCGTACCAGGCTTGATGGGAGGCGGTGTGGGTAAATTGATAAGGGCCGGTAACATCCCCGGCGCACAGGATGTTGGGGATATTGGTACGCAGCAAAGGGTCGGCATCGACAGTGCCGCGCGGGCTGAGTTCCACCCCAAGCTCTTCGAGGCCGAAACCGTGGATATTGGCCCTTCGCCCAACGGCCACCAGAATGGCGTCGAAGGGAATTTCAACCGCTTCGCCCTGATGTTCACAGAGCAAAAACTTGTGGCCATCCTTGACCACCACCTCTTTGGCGGCATAACCGGTGAGCACCTTGCCCCCTTCGGCCTCAAAGCGCGCGCGGATAAACGCGGCGACCTCCGGGTCTTCGCGCCCCATGATCCTGGGCGACATTTCAACCTGGGTCACCTGGGCGCCGAAACGGACGAAGGCCTGGGTCATTTCACAACCAATGGGGCCACCACCGAGCACCACCAGCCGCTTTGGCAGCTCACGCAGCTGCCAGAGATTATCCGAGGTCAGGTAATCGACCTGATCAAGCCCCGGAATCGGCGGCACAAATGGAGAGGCCCCGGTGGCGACAACAATATTGCGCGTCGTCAGGGTACGACCATTCACTTCAACCGTATAGGGTGAAGTGATGGTTGCGTCGCCGTGCAGACATTCAACCCCGAGCTGGGTAAAACGCTCGACGGAATCGTGGGGTGCAACTTTGGTGACGACTTTCTGCACCCGCTCCATCACGGCGGCAAAGTCAAATTTTGTTGTCGTCTGCTCAAAGCCGAATTCTTCGGCACGACGGCCATAGGCCAGCATCTTGGCGCTACGGATCAACGCCTTGCTCGGCACACAGCCGGTGTTCAGGCAGTCACCGCCCATCTGATGTTTTTCGATCAGAGCAACCTTGGCCTTAACCGCCGCCGCGATATACGCGGAAACCAGCCCGGCGCTACCGGCGCCGATGACCACCAGGTTGTAGTCAAACTTTTTCGGTTTGGCGAAATGAGCTAGCGCCTTGCGCTGTTTAAGCAAGTCGAGCCCTTTTTTGGAAAGCAAAGGAAATAGGCCAAGCAACACAAAAGAGACAACCAGCCCAGGGGAAAGAATGCCGCTGAGGGAATCGATTTGCCCAAGCTGGGTGCCGGCGTTAACGTAAACCGCAGTGCCGGCCAGCATCCCGACCTGACTGACCCCGTAAAAGGTGCGCACCGGCATGGGGGTGAGACCGAGCAACAGATTGATGACGAAAAAAGGGAAGAGGGGCACCAGGCGTAGCGAAAAGAGATAAAAAGCCCCTTCGCGCGCCACCCCTTCATTCACCGCCTTCAGCCGCTCACCGAAACGCGCCTGAACCCAGTCGCGCAGCAGAAAACGACTGACGACAAAGGCCAGGGTTGCGCCAAAGCTGCTGGCAAAAGAAACCACCAGCAGAGCCGGCCAAAAGCCGAACAGCGCCCCGCCCGCCAGGGTCATAACCGCCGCGCCGGGAAGCGACAGGGCGGTAACAACGACATAGAGGAGAAAATAGGCCGTCAAAGACAGCAGACGATGGGCAGCATAATAAGCCGCAAAAGAGTCCTGGCGGGCCTTGAATTCGTTCAAGGTGAGATAGCGCTGCAGATCGAAGGCAAAAAACAGCCCGACCAATACGCCGAGGGCAAACAGCATCAGAAGTTTTTTCGCATAACTCGGCATGGTCTTCCCCTTTTTGACAATCCGTCAAAGGAACGCTGCCCCCTTTGACGGATTGTC
>Ga0210028_1000468_pt1 | contig 35716 bp, 24 predicted proteins | sample CryGeymeta201513_FD_185468 | JGI IMG/M metagenome (GOLD analysis project Ga0210028, IMG submission 185468) | Groundwater microbial communities from Crystal Geyser aquifers in Utah, USA - Crystal Geyser metaG 2015-13 (SPAdes) (version 2) | ecosystem: Environmental > Aquatic > Deep subsurface >...
GGTCTGCGGGTGGAAGACGAGCGCGCCCGGCTCGAAGACGACGTTGTCGCCGTGCCGCTTGAAGTCGGCGAGCTGGAATTCGCCGCTGCCGTGGCTGCGCGGATGATTGCGCTGAGGCACAGGGCGCGCCTCCACAATGGGAAGCCGGTCGGAGCGTGTTCAGCTCTGCTTTCGGGAAGGGTTATGCCTCCCCCCATACCCGCACGCCTGCCGAGGAGCTGCAGCGGCGGCAGCAGTAACGACCAATGCGGTTTCGCTGGGCATCATGCCGGCTACACGTCGGCAGCCACAACCGGTCCCGAAGGTGAGACCGACGTAGTCTGGGCGCTGGTTCCCCGGGGAAGCCGGCTTGTGTTGCCCGGCGAGCACCCAGTCGGCTACAATCCAATCCCGCATCGGCGGAGCACGAGAGTTCTGGAAAGGCAATAGTTACCAACATGCCGAAGAAGGACAGTCAATCGATCAGGGACTCCGGAGGACTTCGAGCGTTCTATGAACGCCTCTACAGCCAGACCGTTCCTTGGGATCCCCAGAACCCCATGTACTCTGAAGACCCCGAGGAGGCGCGACGGACGCAAATCTACGCCGAGCTTCTCCAGAGCGCCCGCTGCGGACCGTTGATTGACGTCGGCTGCGGGTCAGGTCGACAGATGGCTGTTCTCAGTGAAGTCTGCGCGCACTCAACAGTCATCGGCGCAGATCTGTCGCTTGAGCAGGCGCGCAGAGCCCGGCAGACGGCCCCCTCGGCCGCTGTTGTGGTGGCGAGCAGTACGGATCTTCCCTTCCGACAGGGCTCGTTTACCCACACGCTGTGCGCCGAGGTGCTTGAACACCAGCCGCAGCCCGAGCTGACCTTGGCGTCTCTCCGACGCATCTTGGCGCCGGGCGGAACGCTGGTTGTCTCCACCCCTTACCGAGAGCGCATCCGCCATGTGGTGTGCATACACTGCGGCAACATAACGCCGCTGAGCGGGCACCTGCATTCGTTTGCCGAAGGGGACATGAAGGACATGCTGGATCGCGCTGGTTTCCGAACTCAACTCGTGCAGGGGAGGGTCCGCGCGCGGAAGCTGTTCACCCGTCTGCCCTATGCTCTCTGGAAGGGAGTCCAGTGCCTGCTGAAGCTGGCAGGAGCCAAGCCGAAGTCGCTGGTTGCGGTGGCGCTCAGATCAGCCGATTGACCTCCCCCGCCGACCAGCCCGAGTAGCCGCACGGAGTGTGCCCATGGTTCAGACAGTCCGCAGGTTGCGCGCGATCTACCACAACCTGAAGTTCCGACTGCGTTTCCGGGCCTTTCGGGACGCCGAGCAGCTCTTTACGCACTACTACACCGTGAATCGGTGGGGCAACAAGGAGAGCGTCTCCGGCGCGGGGTCAACACTCGAATACACGGAGAACATTCGGAGGGGAATCCCTCGTCTGACTGAGAGGCTTGGTGTGAAGACGATCCTGGACGCGCCCTGCGGCGACTACAACTGGTTCAGGCACATCCCCCGAGCGAAGGGACCTACGTACGTCGGCGGTGACATCGTGGAGCCGCTGGTCCGCCGGAACCAAGAAGTGTTCGGGGATGCTACAACTTGCTTCCGGCAGCTCGATGTCATCCGCGATGAACTGCCCGCCGCCGAGCTGTGGCTTTGCCGGGACTGCTTGTTTCATCTGTCCAACGCGGACGTGTTCCTGACCATCGCGAACTTCCTGCGCAGTGATGTCCGCTATTGGCTCACCTCCACTCACCCGGAGTGCGAACAGAACATGGACATCCCGACAGGGTCGTTTCGGCTCCTCAACCTGGAGTTGCCGCCATTTGGTTTCTGCAAGCCACAGGTTACGTTGGACGACTGGATCGAGGGATTCCCTGCAAGGCTGCTCGGGATCTGGGAGCGAGAAGAACTCTCGCAGGCACTGGCGAACAACGCCGCGGTTCAGGTGGCGGTCAGGGACTTACTCCGGAAGTCGGCGAGGGTCTCCTCGTAGACACCGCTCAGCCTCCCCAGGAAAGCTTGCTCGCCGAACCGCTGTTCGACGCTGCGCCGGATAGTGCGCGAGTCGAAACAGACGCGCCCCTCCAAGAACGCAGCCATCGCCTCGACCAGCGCTTCGGCATTCCCGGGTTCTACGAGAACGCCTGTATCCGGCGTGACCACATACTCCGGGCCGCCGCAGCGAGTCGCGATCACGGGCTTGCCGCAGGCCATCGCCTCGCCCAGGACGATGCCAAACGTCTCGTGCAAGCTGGGCAGAACCAGGACATCGGTCCAGCGGAGCCAAGTGCGAACCGCCTCGCGATCGAGCAAGCCGAGGAAAGTGCAGCGTTCGCTCACGCGGAGCGCCTGGGCCCTCTGCGCCAGGCTCTGCCGTTCCTTCCCGTCTCCGCCGATTGCCAACTCAAAAGCAGTGTACCCGAGGCGCTGAAGACGGGAGACAGCCTCAAGCAGGTACCCAAACCCCTTCTGCTTGGAGAGCAGACCGACGCACAGAAAGCGAAGAGGTCGGCTCTCGGGACCTTCAGCCTCGCCTTGTGGGGTGAAGAAGCTGGTTCTCACTACGTTCCCGACCACCCGCACGGTGACACTGCTGTCAAAGGTCTGGATCTGCTCTGCCAATGCCGGACTAACAGCCAAGACTGAGTCGGCTTGCGAGAGCGCAAACCGCACCATCTGTTGCTTAGGGGATGTGCCCAGATGCATCGAGAATGGACTGGAGTGTTCGGTGATGACTACAGGGACGCCATGCCTCTTGCCCAGGTTTACAGCAGCCCATCCCCCGGGCAGAACGACGTGGGCATGGATGAGAGCTGGCTGGCCCCAGCTCCTCTCCAAGCGCCTGAACCCTCTCGCCGCCGCCGCGCAGTATCGACTGTATGACGTCCGGGTGCCGGGTAGCAGGCTGAGGCTGGGCTCCCGGTAGACCGGCAGACCCGTCGTCGTCTCCACGCGGGCACCGACACAGGCAGTGCGTTTGAGCAAGTGGCGCCACTTGACCAGACTCGGGACGAGGACGGCGACCTCATAGCGTTCTGAGAGCAACTGCGCCTGCTCCAGTACGAAGATCCCGGCCAAAGGGGAGCGCTCGTCAGGGAACCATGAAGCCAGTATCAGGACTCGCGGCCGCATACCGGGGAACATCTGGCCGTCCGTCTCGACGCCACGTTCAGGTTCGCCCACAGCCGAAGTGCTCAGGTGGAGCATTGCGCTGTCCAGGGAGCGGCGGGATTGGGGGAACGACTGCCCAGGCAGCCCTTCTCGTCGATGGACTGCCGGATTGCGTGCGCCAACTCGACAGCCCGCAGCCCATCCTGCCCGGATACTTCAGGCTCCGTATCGCCCAAAACGCATCCGACGAAGGATTCCAGCTCAAGTTGGAGGGGCTCCACATCGGGGACGAACACCTTCTCGAGGACGCCGCCCTCCCTATGGCTGACATCGTGGTCGTCCCAGGGTGAAGCGGGGCCCTGCTGGCGGTGCACCACCACCCGTCGGCTCAGATAGTCCAGCTCGATGTGAGCGCCTTTCTGGACGATGTCTAACGTTCGGACTCGATGCGCCGTGATTCGGATCGCCGTGAGCTGGCCGAGCGTGCCGTCCGGGAAGACAAGATGCGCTACGGCATGGTCAGTGCCCACGCCATTGGTGGAAACGCCAACGGCGTCCACGTACGTTGGTACGTCGCCGACGAGGCTGCAGATGATGTCGAGGTCGTGGACCATGAGGTCCAAGACCACATCCACGTCAGTGACTCGGAGCACCGGGCTCAGTCGCCGGGCTGAAAGGGCGGTGGTCCGCGAGTCGCCCAGCACGGTTGGCAATTCGCGGAATGCCGGGTTGAACCGCTCGATGTGCCCCACCTGCAACTTCACGCCATTGGTCTCGGCCAGTCCGCAGAGCTGCTGCGCCTCCTCTGGCGTGCTTGCCAATGGCTTCTCGACCAAGGCGTGCACGCCCGCATTCAGTGCGGCAGACCCAACGTCACAGTGCGTGACCGTGGGCGTGGCGATGGTGGCAATGTCGACTTCCTTCAGGAGCTCGCGGAAGTCGGTGTGGGCGGGAACGCCATAGACCGCTGCGATTGCGTTCGCGCGGGATTCATCGACGTCCGCGACGCCGGCCAGGCGAACTCGGCGAAGCTGAGAAAGCACCCGCGCGTGGTTTTGCCCCATCGCTCCGACGCCGATGACTCCAGCACGCAGCTCAGCCGTCAAGAGCCACACCTCACTGAGGGGTCGCGGGGCGAGTCCGTCGAGGGGGATCTAAGAGAGACATTGTCCAGCAGGATCGAGTTGTCACCGACTGAGTTCCTGCCATAGGTGCGCACCGTGTGATGCGCCTTCACGTTCTCGCCAATGTGGACGAACAACTCACACCTCCAGGGGCCGCCGCTTATGCAATGGAATCACCCTTTCCGCTCCCTCCGACTCGCGGGCAAGGCACTCGGATTATAGCCCGTCGCCACCCAAGGGGCCGGGAGCGGTAGCCGCCCGCCCGAACCGCCCGCTACGGGCCGCCTTCGCCGAACGCCTGCCGGACCACCCGGTCCTGTTCCAGCTTGTGGCTGCTGTGGGACCCGGTTGCCGGACTGGCGGACTCGGGGCGGCTGATGACCTGGAGGGGGAGCCTGCCCAGAATCCGGTCGCCGAACCGCTTGCGCATGTAAGGCCAGGCACCCATGTTCTCCGGCTCCTCCTGCACCCAGAAGACCGGGGTCCCCTCGGGGTAGGGCGCCAGCGCTTCGGCCACCAGTTGCTCCGACAACGGGTAGAGCTGCTCGAACCGCAGCAGTGCCACGTCGTCCCGGCTCAGTTCCTGGCGGCGCTCGTCCAGTTCGTAGTACAGCTTGCCGCAGCACAGCAGCACCCGGCTGGGCAGTCGCTTGTGTTCCAGGGCGTCGGGCAAGATTCGCCGGAAGCCGCCCGTCGCCAGCTCGTCGAGCGTCGAGGTCGCTTGCGCGTGACGCAACAGGCTCTTTGGCGTCATGACGACCAACGGCTTGCGCCAGGGCCGGAGCACCTGTCGACGCAGGCAGTGGAAGTACTGCGCCGGAGTGGTCAGGTTCACGATCTGCAGGTTGTCTTCCGCCGCCAGCAGGAGGAAGCGCTCCAGTCGGGCGCTGGAGTGCTCGGCGCCTTGCCCTTCGAACCCGTGCGGCAGCAGCAACACCAGCCCCGACAGGCGCTGCCACTTGTCTTCGCCGCTGGCCACAAACTGGTCGACGATCACCTGCGCTGCGTTGCAGAAGTCGCCAAACTGTGCCTCCCAAAGAGTCAGCCCCTCCGGGCAATCCAGGCTGTAGCCGTACTCAAACCCAAGCACGCCGGTCTCCGACAGCGGGCTGTTGTAGATGCTGACGGGCGCCTGGTCGTCGCTCAGGTGGCAGAGCGGCGTGTAGGCGTGGCCGTCCTCGAGGTCGTGCAGCACGGCGTGCCGGTGGGTGAAGGTGCCCCGGGCGCTGTCCTGCCCGGTCAAGCGAACGCGGACCCCTTCGGTTGCGAGGCTGGCAAAGGCCAACGCCTCTGCAGTCATCCAGTCGAGCGCTCGCCCACCGTTGGCCATCTCGGCGCGCTGCCGCAGCAGTCGCCGGATGTTGTGGTGCGGGCGGAACTCCGGCGGCACCCTCGCCTGCGCGAGCAGCAGCGCTCGCAGGCGGCCCGTGTCGACCGTCGTGTCGACCTCCGGAACGCCTTTCTCCAGCCCCCCTTGATAGGTTGCCCACAGCCCACCCAGAGGGCTCAACGGCGGCGGGCTGTCCGTCCGCGCTTCAGACAGCGCTTGTTCGAGGAGTTCGCGCCGCCGGACGGCGATGGCCTCCGCCGCGTCGGCCGGCATCCCGTTCAGTGCCTGCGGACGCGCAGCGTCCGTGCGCGGACGCACGGCGTCCGTGCGCAAATGCTCCAGGTAGCCGTCTCGCACCGACTTGCGCGCGGCGATGGCCCGGTACATGACCGGCTGGGTGAAGGCGGGTTCGTCGCTCTCGTTGTGCCCATAGCGGCGGTAGCAGTACATGTCGATCACGACATCCCGCTGGTAGGTCTTGCGGAACTCCAGCGCCAGCTTGATGACCTGGGCGACCGCCTCCGGGTCCTCCCCGTTCATGTGGAAGATCGGAATCTGCAGCATCTTGGCGACATCGGTCGCATACGTTGTGGAGCGCCCCTCCTCGGGCGAAGTTGTGAACCCGAGCTGGTTGTTCACGACCACGTGGATCGTGCCGCCGGTTGTGTATCCCGCCAACTGGCTGAGGTTGAGCGACTCTTGCACCACCCCCTCGCCGGCAAAGGCGGCGTCGCCGTGCATCAGCAGCACCACGCTGTGCTCGTGGTTGTGGTCGTTGTCGCGATCCTGCCGTGCGCGCATCCTGCCGAGCGCCACCGGGTTGACGAACTCCAGGTGACTGGGGTTGAAGGTGAGCGACAGGTGCACCTTCTTCCCTGCGGCGGTGATCCAGTCGGAGTGGTAACCCAGGTGGTACTTCACGTCGCCGCCCCCGACGTGCAGCTCCGGGTCGCTGTCCTCGAACTCCCGGAAGATCTCCCGGGGGCTCTTGCCCAGGATGTTCGCCAGAACGTTCAGCCGGCCGCGGTGCGGCATGCCTATCACGATCCGCTCGACACCCAACTCCGAGGCTTTCTCGATCGCCAGGTCCAACAGCGGGATCAGGCTCTCGGCTCCCTCCAGGGAGAAGCTCTTCGCGCCCACGTACTTCTTGTGGAGGAAGTCCTCGAAGATCACGGCATCGGTGAGCCGGGTGAGGATCCGCAGTTGTTCCTCGGGCGTCAACTCCAGCCGATTCTCAGTGCCCTCCATCCGGTCCTGCAGCCACTCCTTGACGGGCAGGCTATCAATGTGCATGAACTGCACGCCGATGGAGCGACAGTAGGTGTTGCGGAGGTGGTTCAGGATCTCCCGCAGGGGAAGCACGTCGTGCCCGTGGATGGTGCGCACGGAAAACGGCCGGCCCAAGTCCTCGTCGGTGAAGCCGTAGAACTTGTGGTCCAGCTCGACCTGCTCCGGTCGCGGTCTGCCCAGCGGATCGAGCTTGGCAACGAGGTGCCCCCGGACCCGATACGCGCGGATCAACTGGTCCACGCGGTCCTGCATCAAGGCGACGCGCGACACCCGCAACTGCCCGGCGCCGGCGCCTCCGTTGTCGCCGCCGTGGTTGAACAGGCTGGAGGGCCGGAACGACGGCTCCCGCCGGAACTCCGCAGCCCCGGGCGTCTCGGTCGGCAACGCCTCGAAGTAGCGTCGCCAGTCGGGGGGCACGGACTGCGAGTTGTGCAGGTAATCCGCGTACAAGCCTTCCGCAAACGGCAGGCTTAGCGTGTTCGACAGGAAGTCATTCTCAGGCATTGGGTGGGTCCGAAGGGTCGCGAGTCGCTACCCAACCGACGCTACCGGCTTGGGGAGCTTCGGGCGTTTCCCGTTGGGCGTGCGCAGCACGGTCGCCAATTGGAGAAGCGCCTCTGATAGCTTGGCGTGGTCGTGCCGGACGAGGTTATCGTTATTGATGAAATCGCCCGCGATCGGGCGCACGCCCAGCTCGACCAGGTTGTCCAAGTCGGCATCCACCAGGGCAGCCCCGGATTGGAGATACCGCCGCATCGCCGCCTGCGAAGGTCGGCGGGTGTTGACGAACACGTAGTCGAGGGTCCCGCCATGGTCGAGGATTGCCTTCACGTGATCCGACGCCGCATAGCCGTCCGTCTCATGCGGCTGCGTCATGACATTGCAAACGTAGACGCGAATGGCGGTGGCGTCGCGGAGCGCGCGGGAGTTGTCCTTGACCAGCAAGTTCGGGATCACCGAGCTGTACAGGCTCCCCGGCCCAATGACGATCAACGTGGCGTCGCGGATGGCCGCTAACGCCTCAGGCAGCGGGGCCGCGTTGGCCGGTTCAAGAAAGGCGCGCACGATGCGCGGCAGGCTGCGATTGACGTTGGACTGCCCCCGCACGATCTCGCCAGTCTCCAGTTCGGCGCAGAGGGTCACGTGGGTCAGCGTGGCCGGCAACACCTGCCCGCGGATGGCGAGCACCTTGCTCGTCTCTTTGATGGCCGCCAGAAAGTCGCCGGTCAGGTCGGACATCGCCGCCAGGAGCAGGTTGCCGAAGGAGTGCCCGTCGAGATCGTTCCCGTTCTTGTGGAAGCGGTACTGGAACAGGTCGGTCATGAACGACTCCGCCTCGGCCAGCGCCACCAGGTTGTTCCGGATGTCGCCCGGCGGCGGGAAGCCCGACTCGCGTAATCGGCCTGTGCTGCCGCCGTCGTCCGCCATGGTCACGATGGCGGAGAGGTTGCTTGTATAGCGCTTCAGCCCGCGAAGCAGTTCGGGCATGCCGGTGCCGCCGCCGATGGCTACGAGGTGGTGCCCCTGCTCCAATTGTCGACGCTGGAAGACGAGGTCCACCAGCTTATCGGCCCGGTGCGGCGACAGCGCTTGCGCAATTGAGCGAATGGTCTGGCGCATGCCGACGCAGACCAGCACAGTGCCAACGAGCGCGATGGCCAACCCGCCGTAGAGGGTCGAGACCAGCAGTCGCGTGTGCCGGTAGGCGACCTGCACGAACCGCCACGACAGATCGAACGCCTGGATATCCAGGGCAATACCCGCCCCAAACGCAACCAGGATCACGCCCAACGCCAGCACCAGCAGCCAGCGCTTCACGCGCATGCCCGGGTAGAACCACTTGAGGAAGCTCATTCAGTTCCCCCGACGTCGGGAGCGCGGTGGGGGGAGTTGCGGTCGAGGTCGCGGTGCACCACCCGAGCGGAATGACCTTTGTCATTAAGGAACTGCGCCAGGGCGACCGCAACTGCGACCGAGCGATGCCGACCGCCGGTGCAGCCGATGGCAATGGACAAGTACGCCTTCCCCTCCGCGACGAAGTGGGGCACGGAGAACTCCATGAGTGAGAAGAGGCGGTCGAGGTACACCGGCGTTCGGGAGTCGCCCATGACGTACTTCCTGACGGCGGGCAGCGTGCCGTCCAGGGCTTTTAGCTCGGGCTCATAGTTGGGGTTGACGAGGAAGCGCACGTCAAAGACCAGGTCGGCGTCCATCGGGAGACCATACTTGAACCCGAAGGACACCACTTTGATCAGCATCTGCGGCTGGTCGGCTTCATCGCGCAGGAACCGGTTTGCCAGTTCATCCCGCAGCCGCCACACGCTCTCATTGGTCGTGTTGATGATCAGGTCAGCACACTCGCGGACCTCGGCCAACATCGTCCGCTCTGCCTGGATGGCAGGGAGCAGATCCCCGTGCGTCGCGCTCAGTGGGTGGCGGCGCCGGGTCTCCTTGTAGCGGTTGACCAGCGTCTCGTCCTCCGCGTCCAGGAACAGAATGCGGTGGGAGTACCCCATGCCCTTCAGTTCGTCCAACGCCTTGGACAGGTCGTCGAAAAACTCGCCGCCGCGGATATCGATGCCCAGCGCGGCCCGCTGCACAGGGTTCGTCGCCGAAGCGCAGAGCTGGGCGAAGGTCGGGATCAACGCCGGCGGCAGGTTGTCCACGCAGAAGTAGCCGAAGTCTTCCAGGAAGTGGTTTGCCTGGGTCTTCCCGGCCCCGGACAGTCCGGTCACGATGAGGAAGTGGGGTGCAGCCATTTGGGTTCACCTGTGGGCTTGGGGAGGAAACCACGGAGAAACCCGAAGGGTTTCTCCGTGGTGCAACTTAGAGGCTTTCCAATTGTAGCACACGCCGTTTCAGGTCGAGACCCCCGCCGAAGCCGCCCAGGGAACCATCGCTACGGATGACTCGATGGCACGGCACAATGATCGGCGCCGGGTTGCGTGCCATGGCCGCGCCCACAGCTCGAGCCGCACCCGGCCGGCCTGCGCGCGCTGCCAGCTCACCGTAGGAGCACGTCGAGCCGTAGGGGATTTCGCGGCACGCCTCCAGGACGCGCCGGTGGAAGTCCCCCAGTTCCGCCAACTCGACCGGCTCCTCGAACGCGACCCGCTCCCCGGCAGCGTAGCGTTCGAGCTTGTCGGCGACGGACCGAAGGAAGGGCGCCAGCTCTCCGAGGCCGAGGAGCGCGCCGCCAAGCAGCCGCGCGACTGCCTCCTGGCTGGGTTGGGGGAGTAGCACGCGGTGCACCGAAACGCCTGTGCCCGCCAGACCGAGCCAACCCCAGTGAGTGCGAATGGTCGTGAGCTGCACCGGTCCAATCACCCGCACCGTTGTTGCCCGCCGGCCTACGCGACAGTGTCTGTCAGGTAGGGCTCCAGCACCGACTGCAACTGGGAGCGCGCGCGGAAGAGCCGCGACTTGATCGCCTCCAAAGAGCAGCCTGTCGCGTCCGCGACCTCGGCGTAGGACAGCCCCTCGATATCTCGCAGGATCACCGCCGCCCGGTGTTCAGCGGGCAAGCTGTTGATGGCCTGGCGCAGAATCCGAGTCAGCTCAGATCGCTCTGCCAGTGTCTCCGGAGTGCGCGTCCAGTCGGCCCATTCGCGCTGCAACTGCTCGCCATCGACCTCCAGCGGAGCGTCCAGTGAGTGCTTCTCCGCGCGGTACCGCCGGTGGAGTTGCTTGAGGCGGTTGTGGCACAGGTTGAGGGCGATGCGGTAAAGCCAGGTGTAGATCGCGGCGTCGCCGCGGAAGTGCTGGAAAGACTGGTGGGCCCGGAGGAACACGTCCTGCGTCACGTCGCATGCTTCCTCGGCATCGCCCAGGTAGCGGTAGACCAGGTTGTAGACCTTCTGGTAGTGTGCTTGGACCACTTCGTCGAAGCGCGTTTCCGCAGCGTGCTGCGCAGTCTCAGCCGCGGCCTTGTGTGCGCGCAGCGAGCCCTCGTCGGCAACTACGTCTGCTCTGCCGGCTGTGAAGACGAGTGCCGTTTCCATCCCGCTGGGTACCACCTCTCGTTGACTGGATCGGTCTCAAAAGACTACCCGAACCGCCACGCCCTCCAAGCGGCTCCGCGGAAGGCGTCGGGCAATTGTCCTGTATACCGATGCATTGAGGCGGTCGGAGGTTCCCCCGCCGCGCCTTTGACCGGTCGGTTGCCGGTGAGAGAGGGAGGCACTCCCCGCCGGCCAAGTAGCTGCCGGCGGCTACTCGACGAACAAGCTCTGGTGCACTTCGCGCTGATAGACGAGGCACTGCTGAGCGAAGCTGGCGGCTTGCACGATCTCGCCGACGAAGAGCGAGTGGTCGCCGATTTCATGCCGCTGAGTCACCCGGCAATCCAGGTACCCGGCCGTGCCCTCTAACAGCGGCGAGCCGGTCCTGCCCTGTCGCCAGTCGAGACCGGCGAACTTGTTCGCGTCCCGCCCGGACTTGGCGCCGAACACGCGCGCGATGTCCGTCTGCTCCTCGCGGAGCAGGTTGACCGCGTAGGCGCCGCTGTCGGAGATCGCCTGATGGGTGTGTTTTCCGCGACCGACGGCGATGGCGATCAGCGGGGGGGTCCACGACGCCTGAGTGACCCAGCCGCAGAGCAGACCGGCAGGTTTGCCCTCGGCGAAGGCGGTGACGACGTGCAGCCCCACAGGGAGGAGCCCGAGGGCTTCGGCGAGTCGCTCTGGGTGGACCGCTGGACCGTTGACCAGGGCACTTCGTGACACGTCGGCCGTCGCGGCGCTCATTCCCAGTAGCCGCCGTATCTCGTGTAGCAGGAGCCGCTGTCTCGCCGGAAGTGCAGCGGGGCGCCGTTGAGGACGTGGTTGTGAAGACTCGGCTCGCCACCCTTGACCGCGAGGTACGACGCAAGCGGGAGCACCTTCATGCTGCTCTCGCCGCCCGCAAAGACGAACTCGTGCGTGCCCACCCAGCCGCCTTCATCGGTCAGAAGTTCATCCTGCTCGGGGTAGTGGAAGTGCCCGATGGCGTAGTGGTCGAAGCTGGCGGGGTCGAAGTCCCCCAACCAGCCGTGTTTCAGGGCGAAGAGCAGGTTGTGCCACTTCTGCTCGATGGCGCGCAGCCGCACGATGGCGAGGAAGTCCTCGGACTTGAAGATGCCGGCCATGGCATAGAGCAGCCTGACCACCAACAGATACCACACAAGCAGGACCAGCAGCGGCCACGCCGCCGGCCGAGCGACGTACAGCCGCCAGCCGTGCGCCGCGGCGACCACCACCCCACAGAGCAGCAGGAGCCACGCCAGCCCCCAGGGAATGCCCGGCCGCGGCCAGTTCGGCCGCCACAGCATGCCCAGGACCAGGCAGCCGAACGAGCACAACAGTGCGAGGGGCGTAAAGCCCCAGGCGGCGGCGCCCGGGGCGCCCGCCGCCGGGTCGACGCGCGCCCCCAGCCACGATACGAGCGTCGGCGGGCTGACGACTGCCAACAGACCGCAGAACCCCCACAGGGCCAGCGGCCACGTCTTCTTGCGTGCCTCCGTCGTTCCTTGCAGCAGCCGGTTGACCTGCCGCACGAGCCACGACACCAGCACGATCATGTACGACAAGCGCGCAAACGCTCGGCGCCCGCGGCCGCCCAGGAGGTTGCGCCCGAACCCGGAGGTCAGGAACTCGGCGAACAGCTTCACCATCACCCACGGGGGCTGCTTGTAGAACGCCTCGACCTCCTGGACCGTCCCGCTCGGCTCCACGGTAAGGATCCAGCGGTTGAAGTCCAGCAAGTGGTACCACCGCGCCCCGCGGAAGATCCCGCCGGCGAGCCAACGCGACCAGCGCGAGACGTGGCGCCATTCCCGCTCGTCGGGTGGTTGTTCGGGCGGCGTCGGCCCGGAGACTGCACTTCCGGCTGGGGGGCGCGACTTGCGGAGCTCGCCACGCCCCGGAGGAGTGCCGACTTTGTGGAATGCCATGCCCATGTCCACGACATCGCCATGGGTCACGCAGAAGCGCTTGCCGTTGGACTCGAAGCCTAAGCGCGGGTAGGCCATCTGCACGTGGAGCCTGCCCTCCAGGGCCCTTCGGGCGTTGCCGCAGGGGTCCTCCTCGGCCAGCACCCAGAGCGTGTAGTCGTGGTTGCCAACCACCCACCAGAGGTCCGCGCCGGCGTCCTTCAACGGTTTGAGATGCTCGTCGGCCCACTCCGACGCATACGCGAGGCACCCCGCCGGGTCGCAGCGCTCCAGGTCGGGGATGTCGCCATTGACGATCAGCCGTACCCGCGGCGTGTCGGGGTCGCCGGCTTCACCAACAAGGGAACTCAGGAACTCAGCCAGTTCGGCCTCGTTCGCAACAGGCTCCCCGCCGAACGGGTTGTCAGACCCCTCCCCTTCGGGCCAGTCCACCCGCCAGCCCAAGTGCAAGTCGGAGATCACGTAGGTAGTGAACTCCTCGCCCTCTTTCTCGGGCAAGTAGGGAGTCAATGGAGTGTAGGGCAAGCCAGCCGCATCCCGCATGTCTGTCACCCTCCAAACACATTCCCGCCCCAGCGCCTCGGTGCACTGCCTCCTGCGCGCCCTGTCCGGAGGCGGCGCGGTCCCAGGGAAGAACTGCCCGGAACGGCACGCATTATCAATGGATCCGGGGAGGATGTCAAACGTGCGCATCGCGTTGCGGCGCTCGGCGACCTGGCCGACTGAGTCCGGGAGGGTGGAAGGGGCGAGAAGGCGAGGGACGACTGCCGCCGGATGGTGCCGAGACGACAAGCGGGAAGGGTGGTACCCCCACGGGGAATCGAACCTCGATCTCGGCCTTAGGAGGGCCTTGCTCTATCCGTTGAGCTATGGGGGCGCCGTGCGGCGGAGGGGAGGGAAGTGGTACGCTCGGCGCGATTCGAACGCGCGACCTTTGGCTCCGGAGGCCAACGCTCTATCCAGCTGAGCTACGAGCGCACCAAAAGGACGACCCGGAGGAAACTGGCGTACCCGGAGGGACTCGAACCCCCGACCTGTTGATCCGTAGTCAACCGCTCTAATCCAACTGAGCTACGGGTACGCAAGGGCGCTGCAAATGGCGGAGAGGGCGGGATTCGAACCCGCGGTAGAGCTTAACACCCTACAACGATTTAGCAAACCGTCGCCTTCAACCGCTCGGCCACCTCTCCGCTGAACAGCAACCTGTTAGTTTACCACGAGGGGTCTGCCGAAGCAAGGGCGCGGGAGGGCCGGGCGACGACCGGCAACGGCGCAGCGCCCGCCATCGCCGCCGCAGTTGACGGTTCCCTCCCCCGTCTGCTACACTCGACACTCCTGTGCACACCATCCGGTCAATCGAGGTCTTCCCCTGTGAGTGATCCGTTAGTGGGGCAGTTGCGGAAACTGATCTTGGCGCGGACCGGGTTGCGGACGCGGGAGCATGACGACGCGTCGTTGCGGCGGCTGCTTCAGGACCGGGCGCGGCAGCAGTCCGTCCGGGACCTCGCGTCCTACACCTGCCTGCTGGAGGCGGACCTGCCTGAGAGCAAGGCCGAGTGGCAGGAGTTGGTGGTGCTGCTGACCACTGGGGAGAGCTTCTTCTTCCGGGACGGCGGGCAGATGTACATCTTGCGCACCCACCTGCTGCCGGAGCTGATCGGCCGCCGCCGGAAGACGCAAGTACTGCGGCTGTGGAGTGCCGGGTGCTCGACGGGCGAGGAGCCGTACTCCCTGGCGATTCTCCTCCGCGAGTTGCTGCCGGCCTACAAACAGTGGGGGCTGACGATCCTCGGGACCGACCTCAACGAGCGCGCCCTGGCCCAGGCGCGGCAGGCTCAGTACCGGGAATGGTCGCTGCGGAAGGCGCCGCCAAGCTTGCGGGAGCGCTACTTCACTCAGCAGAACGGCGCGTGGGTGCTGCAAGACGAGATCCGGTCCATGGTCTCGTTCCGGCCGGCGAACCTGCTGGACGACTCGCGGGCCGGCGTCTTCGGGCTGGCCAACATGGACCTGATCGTCTGCCGCAATGTCTTCATCTACTTCAGCCGCGAGGTCATCTCCAAGGTGCTCCGCCGGCTGGAGGCTGCGCTCACGGACGACGGCTACCTGGTGGTCGGGCACGGCGAGTTGCTCGGCCAGGACTTGGGTCGGTTCGAGCCGCGCGCCTTCGCGAACTCGGTGGTGTACCAACGCGCGCGCCGGCCCGGAGCGCGGCTGCTCCTCGGCGCGGCGAACGAGGCCGGCGGGAGCGCAAGCGTCCCCACCAGCCAGCCGCCAAGCACTCCGCCCCGCAGTCGCCCTGCAAGTGACGCCCCCGGCGCGCCGACCGGTGACCCGCCGCAGGCGGATCGGGCTGAGGCGCTAACGGAACTGCGCGCGTTGCTGGCGGCAGGCGACAGCCGCGCCGCTGCGGCGGCGGCCGAGCGGCTCCTGGAGCAGGGCGGCGAGGACTCGCAGGTGCTGTGCCTGGCGGCCGAAGCCTACGGGAACATGGCGCAACGCGACCAGGCCGAGGCCCACTGCCGACGTGCTGTGACGGCGGCCCCGCTAGCGGCCAGGCCGCACTATCTGTTGGCACAGCTCGCCCAGGAACGCGGCGACGCGGACGCCGCCAAGGCGCTGCTGAAGACCGTGCTGTACCTGGAGGCGAAGCACCTCCCCGCCTACCTTGAGTTGGGCGATCTTCACGCGCGCGAGGGAAACGAGGGGCGAGCGCGAAGTATGTGGGCGGCAGCCCTCGACCTCCTCCGGAACCTGCCCGCAGACGCCGAACCCGAGGGCTGCCGTGGCTCAACCGCCGCCGAACTCGCTGCCTACGCTTCGAGCAGGTTGAGCACCCCGTCACCCGGCAACCAGGGGTAGACCCGCCAAGTGAGCCGTGACACCTGGTACTTGTCACGTGACACCTGACACGTGACACGCCCCTCCCGTCCCCACCACAGATTCATCACAAGGCGCCGCAGGTAACCGTGTAGATGCACGCTCTTCCCACAACCGAACAGGCGCCGTACCTGCTGTTCAGCCTGCGGGGGACGCTGTATGGCGTGCCGGCGGCGTCGGTGCTGGAGACGGTCTGGCTGCCGGAACTGACGCCCATGGCCGGGGCGCCGCCGGACATGGCCGGACTTGTCAACGTGCGCGGGCGCGTGGTGCCGGTGACCGACTTGGCGCTGCGGCTTGGTCTGCCGGGGCGGCCCTACCGGCTGTCCGACAGTGTGGTCCTGCTGGAGGGCGACGAGGCAGTCACGGGGATCCTGGTCGAGGAGGTCCGCGAGGTTCGCGTGCTTCCCGCGGGGAGCATCGAGGCGGCGCCGGCATACAACGGGGGAGGCGGAGCCGCGGAGGCCCGGTTCATCCGCGGCGTGGCCACGGTCGACGAGGACATCGTCGCCCTGCTGGACCTGGACGCCTTGGTCAAGGCCGTCGGCCGCACCCCGGCGCTGCCGGCGGAGGGCGAGATCGCGGTTGCGCCGGTGCGGCACGGGTTCTCGCCGGGCGCCTCGCCGGAAGAGCGCGAGATCTTCCGCAGTCGCGCGCAACAGCTCCGGCAAACGACGGAGAGCTTCGACATTGTCGGCCTGCTGCCGGTGGCCGTGGTGTCGTTGGGCGGCGAGTACTACGGGCTGGACTTGGAGTTGATCCGCGAGTTCACCCGCGTGGGCGAAATCACCCCGGTGCCCTGCTGCCCGGCGCACATCGTCGGCAACCTCAATCTTCGCGGCGAGGTTCTTACACTCATCGACATCCGCGGGGTGCTGAGTGTGCCGACGGAGGGAGTGCCGGCGTGCGAGTGCGCAGTCGTCGTCGAGGTCGACGACCTGTCTGTCGGGGTGTTGGTGGACGAGGTGTTCGACGTCGCGTACCTCCGCCCCGGCGAAATCACCGCCGTCCCCACGGCGCTCAAGGCTGCCGGGGATGAGTACCTCACCGGCACCGCTCGCCGGGGCGACAGGACGTTGGGCATACTCGACTTGCGGGCGTTGCTCGGTCGTGAGGATCTGATCGTCGATGAGGAAGTCTGAGCCGGCCCGCCACAACGGGCCGGCCGGAGGGAGAAGTTGACATGTCCAACGCCACGGTGAGAAAGAAGCTCGGCATGATCGTGCTGGTCGCCGGGATGAGCCTCGTGCTCGCGCTCCTCATTCTGATGGAGGCTTCCGGCGCCACCGGAGCCGGCTCGGGACAGAAGTTCCTGGCGGGGCTGTTGGTGGCGTTCAACTTCGGCATGGTCGTCTACCTCGTGGTGGTCAACCGGGCCATGCGAACCACCCTCGATGAATCGCTCGGCTCCCTCTCGTCCTCCGCGACGCAGATGAGCGCAACGGTGGAGCTCCAGGAGCGCCTGGCAGCCGACCAGGCTTCTGCCACCAACGAGACCACCAGCACGATGGAAGAGCTGTTGGCCTCGGCGCGCACCTCTGCCGAGCAGGCGGATACTGCGGCAACGCAGAGCCAGCAGGTGCTCACCTTCGCCACCGAAGGCGTCAGCGCCGTGGACGAGATCATCGGCGGTCTGTCTGCGCTGCGGGCCAACGTGGACGCGATTGCCCAGCAGATTCTGGGGCTCAGCGAGCAGATCAGCCAGATCGGCGACATCACGAAGGCCGTCAGCGACCTGGCCAGTCAGACCAACATGCTGGCGCTGAACGCGGCGGTCGAGGCGGCCCGCGCGGGGCAGGAAGGCAAGGGGTTCGCGGTGGTGGCAGCCGAGATCCGCAAGCTGGCGGAGCAGAGCAACAAGTCGGCCGAGCGCATCGGCGGGCTGGTCGGCGGGCTTCAGAAGGCAGCTAACAGCACCGTCATGGTGACGGAGCAGGGAACGAAGACCGTCGACGCCAGCCTGGCCCTCGCCCAGTCGACCCACGGCACCTTCGACCGGCTCAGCGCCGCCACCCAGGACGCGTACGACAATGTGCAGCAGATCAGCCTCAACGTTCGCCAGCAGGTCGAGGCTGTCGGCCAGGTTCTGGAAGCCATGAACACGCTGAACGCGTCCGCCAAAGAGAACGCCTCCGGCATCTCGCAGGCGCAGCAGGGCATCGAGCGCCTCAACGAAACCGCCGAGCTGCTCAAGACTCGTCTCTGATCTTCCCCACCCCGATCCCGCGAGCGAAGCGTCCGGGAGACCCCTGTGATCCAGGACCAAGAACTCAGAGAACTCTTCAAAGCCGAAGGTGAAGAGTATCTGCAGACGCTGACCGACAGCCTCCTGCGCCTGGAGGCCGAGCCGGGCCACCGGGCGACGCTTGACGAAGCGTTCCGCCTCGCCCACAACCTCAAAGGCTCGGCCAGAATGCTGGGCGTCAGCACCGTCGAGACGGTCGCGCACCGAGTCGAGGACCTGCTGGACGCGGCCAGACACGGAACAGCGACGTTGGCCGCCGAGGAGTTCGACCGGCTCTACCGCGGGCTGGACGCCCTCAGCCTCCTGGTCGCCGAAGCCGCAACCGGCACGCCGGCCGGGATCGAGCCGGCGCAAGTGGTAGCGCTGTTGGACGGCGCGGCGCCAGAGCCGACGCCAGCGCACGAAGCTGATTCCGCAGACCCTCCGAACCGCGACCGTGAGGGAGCGGGCCCCGACGACGGCCGCTCCCTTACGGTCGCGGTTCGGAATGAGGCGGCCCAAACCAAGGCAGCGCAGCCCGACGACGAGCCCGTCCTGACGACGGGCATGATCGAGGACTTGGAGCTACGAGACCTCTTCAAGGCGGAGAGCGAGGAGCATCTCCAGACCCTCGACGACGGCTTGCTGCACTTGGAGACCAGCCCCGGCGACCCGGAGACGCTGGCGGAGGTGTTCCGCGCCGCCCACAGCCTCAAGGGCTCGGCCAGGATGCTCGAAGTCCAGTCGGTGGAGGTCCTGGCGCATCGGTTCGAAGACCGGCTCGGGGCGGCGAAGAGCGGCGCCGAGGCGCTGTCGGCAGACGAGTTCGACCGGTTGTACGCCGCGCTGGACTCCATCCGCCTGCTGGTGAAGGAAGCCACTACCGGCGTCCCCTCGGGCGTCGACCCGCGTCAGGTCCTGGCGGTGCTGGACGGCGAGGTCGCTCCGGGCGAGAGCCGTCGCCCCCCCGCGCCCGCCGAACACGCCCCGCCTCCTGACCCCATCCCGGTCCCCGCAACGCCCCCACCCCCTCCCACGCCCGCGCCCGCCCCGGAGCAGGCACCGCCCAGCGAGATCGAAGCAGTCACCTTCATCGACGACCCGGAACTCCGCAACCTGTTCCGCGAGGAGAGCGAGGAGCACCTGCAGCTACTGGACGACGGGCTGCTCAAGCTGGAGTCCGAGCCGGCCGACAACGAGACCCTTCAGGAGGTGTTCCGGGCAGCGCACAGCCTGAAGGGATCGGCCAGGATGCTGAGCGTCCGCCCGGTGGAGGCCCTTGCCCACCGGTTCGAGGATCGACTCGGGGAGGCGCGAAACGGCACCGCTGCCCTGACACCCGCCACCATCGATTGCCTGTACCAGGCGCTGATTGCGATGCGGCAGTACGTGGAAGAGGCGGTGACAGGCACCGCCGCGTCGGTTAGCCTGGAGGACGTGCTGGCGCTGTTCGGCGACGAAGGCGAGGCGCCGGCGACGGCCGAGCCGGCCCCGACGGCCGAGCTGCCCGGCGAGCGGCCCAAACCTCCACCCGAGCAGCCGTCTGAGGAACCTGTTTCCAGCCCGGCGCCCTCCGCTGCTCCCGAAGCAGCGCGCCCAGCCCCCGTCGCGCCCGCTCGCCAGGAACCCCGCCCCTCTCTGCCGGAGCGCGTGCCGGCCCCGGTTCCGGCCACGGCGGCTGCCTCGGCGGAGCCGGCCGCTGCCGACCGCGACGCCGGCCACTACCGGATCGAGACCATTCGCGTCGACCCCACCAAACTGGACGCGCTGATGACGCAGTCCGGCGAACTGGTGGTGACCAACCTCCGCGTTGCGCACCGGCTCTCCGATGTTGAAGCGCTCACCGAACTGGTCGAGGAGTGGCAGCGGGAGTTGCTGGCGCGGCGGCTCGAAGGCAGCAGCCAGCGGGCGCGGGCGACCGGGGATTCCCTCGACCGTGACCGGCGCCGGCTGGAGCAACTGGCTGCCCTGCTGGCGCAGTTGGGGCGAGACTCGAAGGAAGATTCGGCCCGGCTGGAGTTGGTGACCAACCGGCTGGGGGAAGGCATCCGCACCGTGCGGATGCTGCCGCTGTCGACGGTGTTCAACCTCTTCCCCCGAACCGTGCGCGACCTCTCTCGACAGCAGGGGAAGGAGATCAGGCTCGTCGTCGAGGGGGGCGACACAACCGCCGACAAGCTCCTCCTCGAAGGGCTCAAAGACCCGCTCATGCACATGGTGCGCAACGCCGCCGACCATGGCGTCGGGTCGCCCGAAGACCGCGCGAAGGCCGGCAAGCCGCGGGAGGCGACGATCTGGCTGCGCGCCTACCAGACGCCCACCAACATCGTCGTGGAGGTTCAAGACGACGGCCGCGGCCTGAACGCCGAGAAGATCCGGCGGACCGCCCAGCGCACGGGGGTCGCCACCGAGGCCGAGTTGGCGGCGATGTCCGACCAGCAGGTCTACGGCCTGATCACCCGCTCCGGCTTGTCCACCAGCGAGCTCATCACCGACGTCTCCGGCCGCGGGGTCGGCATGGACGTCGTCCACGCGAACATCGAGCAGCTCAAGGGCAGCCTGCACATCCACTCGACGCCCGGCCGCGGCACGACCTTCCAGGTCCGGCTCCCGCTCACGTTGGCTACTACCCAGGTCCTGATTCTCCTGGCGGCCGGTCGCGTGTATGCGTTGCCTGTCGAGAGTGTGCAGACGACTGTCTTCGTGTCGCGCGAGGAGATCTTCTGCCTGGAGGGACGCGACACGGTAGACCTCAACGGCGAGCCCGTCTCTCTCGCCTGGTTGGCCGACCTGCTGGAACTGCCGCCGCGCACCGGGCAGACACCTGCCGAGGCGCAACGGCTGCCCTGCGTTGTCCTCTCAATCACCGGCGAGCGGTTGGCGTTGATCGTCGAGGAACTGGTGGACGAACAGGAGGTCGTGCTGAAACCCCACAGCCCGATCTTGCGGCGCGTTCGCAACGTGGCGGGCTCGACCATCCTCGAAACAGGTCAGGTGTGCATTGTCCTCAACCCGCACGACCTGATGCGGTCCGTCCGGAAGGCTACCTTCGGCCGCCGCCGGCTTCCCGCACCGGCGGAGGTCGCCCAGCGCCGGCGCGTCGTCCTCCTTGCCGAAGACTCGCTGACGACGCGGGTCCAGATGACCCGGATCCTGGAAGGGGCGGGCTACGAGGTTGTTGCCGCCGTCGATGGCTTGGACGCCTACGCGAAGCTGGGCGACCGCGACTTCGATGCCTTGGTGTCCGATGTTCAGATGCCCAACCTGACCGGGCTGGAACTCACGGAGAAGATACGGAGCGACAGCCGATATGAGGAGCTGCCGATCATTCTGGTCACCTCCCTGGCGGCCGACGAGGACCGGCAACGAGGCGCCGAGGCAGGCGCGAACGCCTACATCACCAAACCCGCCTTTGACCAGACCGCGTTCCTCGACACCTTGCGGAGGCTCATCTAGATGACGTCCCGGTGCCTCAAAGTGCTGATCGTCGACGACTCACCCGTCGCCCTGACCGTGCTGTCGCGCATTCTCCGGGAGGCACCGGACATTGAGGTGATCGGCACAGCGCGCGATGGCAAGGAGGGGTTGGCGCGGGTTCTCGAGCTGAAGCCCGACGTGCTCTGCGCCGACTACCACATGCCCGTCATGGATGGGCTCGAGTTCACCCGGCAGGTCATGGATCAGCAGCCCACGCCGATCCTCTGCATCAGCACCTCTGTGCGCGACGAAGACAAGGACACGGTCTTCAAGCTGCTCGAAGCCGGAGCGGTAGACGTGTTCCCCAAGCCCGAAGGCGGCCTCAACTCGCTCAGTGCCCCCGCGCGGGAAGAGCTGATCCGCAAGGTGCGTCTTCTCTCCGGCGTGCGCGTCTTCCGCCGCCGCCTCGACTCGGCGAGCACGGGCAACGCGACCCAGCGGCTACAGCTCGCCGTCACCGCCGCACGGGAGCAACGGGCGCAAATGAACGGGGCCGTTGGTACGTCCGCGCGCGTAGTCGCCATCGGCGCGTCCACCGGCGGCCCGCAGGCGCTCCAGGAGGTGTTGGGCGCGCTCCCCGCCGCGTTCCCGGTGCCGATTCTCTGCGTGCAGCACATCAGCCTCGGCTTCCTGTCGGGGCTCGTGCGCTGGCTGGACGACCACAGCCCGCTTACCATTAAGGTTGTCCGTCCGGGCGAACAGCCCGTCCCGGGCACCGTCTACTTCCCCCAGGAGAACACCCACCTGGAAGTGCAGCCGTCCGGGTGCCTGGCGTCGACTCGGAAACCGCCCTTCGGTGGGCTGCGCCCGGCCGTCCACGTGACCTTCCATTCCGTCGCCGAACACTACGGCGCTGCCGCGGTGGGCGTGCTGCTCACCGGCATGGGCGACGACGGCGCCGAGGGGTTGTTGGCGATCTCGAAAGCCGGCGGTACGACCATCGTGCAAGATGAAGCAAGCTCCACTGTGTTCGGCATGCCGCGCAGAGCCATCGAGCTGGGCGCTGCAAAGCACGTGCTGCCGCTAAGTGCCCTCGCCGCGAGATTGACCCAGCTCCGGTATGCCGGCTCGTAGTTCCGCCTTCCGGCGGGTCCTTCGCCCCGCGACCAGGCCCCGAACGGCCTGCCTAAAGGCGGAACTACGAACGCACCTTCGAAGGAAAGAACTATGCCCGAACAACCCAACGTCCTCGTCGTGGATGACAACGCGTTGGTCCGGCGGATGTTGTCCAAGGCGCTGGAGTCGGAAGGCTATGCCGTCACGTCCGCGTCCAATGGGCTCGAAGGACTGCAGCGCGTGTCGGCGCAGCCGTTTGAGGCCGTTGTGTCGGACATGGACATGCCGGAGATGGACGGGCTGACGCTCATCGGCGAGGTCCGGAAGGTGAACGCCGACCTGCCGGTGATCGTGGTCTCGGGCAACGACCAGTTGGAGGTGGTCATCGAGGCGATGAAGCGGGGCGCTTCCGACTACATTTTCAAGGACCAGGACGCGCAGACCACCGCCGTGCTTGCCGTGCAGAAGGCGCGCGAGAAGTACCGCCTGGCGGTCCAGAACCGATTGCTCACCGAGGAACTGCGGACACGCAATGAGGAACTGGAGACCCTCAACCAGGAGAACACCCGGCTGGTCCATCGGCTGTCGCGCTTCAACGAGGATCTGCAAGAGAAGGTCGCCGAGGCGACGGAGGAGATCCGCGCCCGCCTGACCGAGACCCGCGCCTTGAACCGAGTGGCTTCGGCCATCAGTTCGGTGATGGATGTCGAGCCGCTGCTGCGCCTGATCATGGACGCCGGCAGGGAGGTGATGGAGGCCGACACGTGCTCGCTCCTGCTTATTGACGAGGCCGCGCAGCAGCTCTACTTCCCCGGTCAGGCCGAAGAAGGCTCGCGCGTCAGGATCGGTGAGGGGATCGCCGGTTGGGTGGCAAAGACCGGGGAGCCGCTCCGGATCGACGACGCCTACAATGATCCGCGTTTCGACTCCGACTCAGAAAGAGGGGGCGGGTTTCGCACCAAGTCCGTGTTGTGTGTGCCGCTGAAGATCCAGGCCGAGGTTCGCGGCGTCCTGCAGGTCGCCCAGGGTGCGGAGAAGCCGCTCTTCCTGGAGAAGGACCTCGACACGCTGGTGTCGTTCTCCCACCACGCCGCCATCGCCATCGAGAACGCCCGCCTGTACGAGGAGACAAAGCGCCAGGCGGAAGAGCTGCGCGGCTCCATGGAACGGGTGCGCTGGCTGCAACTGCAGCGGGACAAGTTGGGCAAGTACGTGCCCAAGTCCGTGGTTGAAGACATCGAGCGCAACCGCGAACAGGCGCTTGCCGCCACCACGCGGACCGTGGAGTGCACCATTCTGTTCGCCGACATCGAGGGGTTCACCCGCATCTCGGAGTCCTCCGAGCCGACCACACTCGTCCGCATGCTGAACCGGTATCACTCGGTCACCCACGAGGTCATCGAGGAAAACGACGGGGTGCTGGACAAGTACATGGGAGACGGCACGATGGCCATTTTCCTCGCAGCGGAGGGGGCGGACGACCACCCGCTCCGCGCCGTCCGGTGCGCCGTTGCGATGCAGCGCGCGGTGGCCGACCTGGAGGCGGAGTGGCGCGAAGCGGGGATGGGCGCGCTCAATGTGCGGGTGGGCGTCAACCTGGGCAACGTGATCTCGGGAAGCATCGGCGCCGAGAAGCGGATGGACTACACGGTCGTCGGCGACCCGGTCAATGTCGCCTCCCGCCTCGAGTCCAACTCCCGAGCCGGCGAAGTGCTCATCAGCGACAGCGTCTACCAACGTGTGCACGGCGAGATTCCGGCCGAGAAGTTGAAGCCGCTCTACGTGAAGAACCGAACGCAACCCGTGCAGCCGTACTCGATCCGCGTTCTGGGCGACCTGACCACGGACGACCACCGGGCCATCGAGGCGAACCCGCCCAACCCGCTCGACGCGCCGCCTCCGCCGCGCGCGGAACCCTCGGAGCAGGAAGCGCCGGAACCCGCCCTCCCGGCAGAGGCGCCCCGCCCCAGCGCCGGAGCTGCCGCTTCGCCCGCAGTCGAGCAGCCACCTGTCGCGGAGCTGGCATCGCCTGCAGCCAAGGGAGGCAGCAGGTCGAGGGCGACTGGGCGCCGTCGACCCAGCCCCGAGAGCCCGCTGCCGCCCGCCTCGCGCCCACGCTGAGACGACGGGGCCACCGGCCCTCTGGAGTCGGCAGCACGCCCTCGCCGCACTGACGGTCCCCCTTCCTCTTCCTGCCCGCCACGTTCCTGTCAAAGGTCTCCCTTGGGCCAGAAACATGGAGGGCAGGAAGAGCAAGGGCTTCGGAATCCAGGGCTAACGCCCGCCAGTGTGGGGGAGGGGAACGCCCTGCTGAGGGGAACGGTCTGCGGCTCCGTTCGCAGGACCGGCGGGTCCCACGGCCCTGGCTGGAGGTCGGAATACCCCCCCCCGATCGCGCTGAGGGCCGGCACATTGACTGTAAAGGGCACGTAAAGTACAATGCAAGCCCGCGTGGCCGCTTCTCCAGTCATTGCCAGACCCGGCGCTGGTCGCTTCAAGGCGAATGTGGCAGAAGCGCAGCACTGACTAAGACCGTCCGCCGCTTACGTTGGGGGACCAAAATGCAGCTAATCTGCGTCTCGAGAGGGACACTGGCAGGCGGCAAAGAGCTGGCCGCACGGCTATGCGAGAACCTCGGCTACCGGTGTCTGTGTCGCGAGGAACTGACGGAGGCGGCGACCAACGAGGGCATCCAGGTGGGCCGGCTCGAGGCGGCGATGCTGAAACCGGGGGAGTTCACCAGTCGGCTTTCCCTGGAACGCGAACATTACCTTGCCTTTACAACAGACTTCCTGTGCCGGCGCGCGCTCGAAGGCGACGTTGTGTACCACGGCCGGCAAGGTCACTTGGTGCTGCCGGGGGTTGGGAACGTGCTGCGGGTCCGCGTTGTCGCAGATCGCGAGTACCGCATCCGCGCCGCCGTGCACCAGCTCGGCGTTAGCCGCGACAAGGCGCGCCGGTACGTGGAGGACGTGGATGAAGATCGGCGCCGGTGGGCGCGGGCGATGTACGGCGTGCTGTGGGAAGACGTGGCGCATTACGACCTGGTGCTGAACCTGGAGCGGATGTCGCCCGTGAACGCGGCTGCGGCCGTCACGTCCACGGCGCAGCTCCCCGACTTCCAGATGACCCCTGCCTCGCGGAAGGCCCTGCAGGATCTGGGGCTGGCGTCCCGTGCCCGCGTCCTGCTGGCGAGAGACGATCAGACAAGCTGCGCCCGCTTCAAGACGACGTGCACCGACGGCGTGGTGACCGTGACCTACCTGCCCGAGGATGCCCGCCTGGCGAGCCAGATCCCGCGGGTTGTGGGCGAACTTGAGGGTATGCGGGACCTCCGGGCTACGATGGCCTCCACCAACGTCGTGTGGATTCAGGAGACGTTCGACCCGGCCGCCCAAGTGTTCGGCGAGGTGGTCGAGGTGGCCGCCAAGTGGGACGCCGCGGTGGCCCTCCTTCGCTTCGCCCCAGAAGAAGAAGCCGAGACCACGGAGGGACCCGTCGAGGCGGAAGTCGTCGCCTCGGACCATGAGTGCAACGGGGGCGTCGAGGATGACATGGACGAGTCGGCAGCCTCGGACAACGAGGGGCTCGAGCAGACGGTGGACGCACTGGCGCGGTTGGGAAGAACCGGGGGCGGCCGAAGCGTGCGGGGTGGGCCGGAGCGGCTGCTCGAAGCACTGCACCACTGCAGCCCCTGCACGATGGTAGTGGTGGGTGACGTGTTCCTCTCGAAAGGGCACGCGGCACGGACCCGGATGGCGCGAGACCTGCGAGCGCTCTTGGCGGATCATGTCAAGGCGCCGGTGGTGCTCGCCGAGGAACTGAGAACCCAGTACTTGTTCGGCAAGAGCGACGCCCTGCGGCTGGTCGGCCTCCTGGCTTTGACGTGCGTGCTCTACGCGCTGGTGATGACGCACCAAGTGGCCGTGCTGAAGTTCTTGACCGGTCACGACTGGAAGGGGCGGCTTTTGTCCTCGGTGTCGGTGTTCCTGTTCGTGCCGGTCGTGGCGCACCTGTACGGAACCGTGGCCCGGACGTTCTTGAAGCTCCTCCGGATGGAATGAGAAAGGGAGCCGGCGTGTGGAATCATTCCTGATCTACCACTTCATTCATGTCAACTTCTGGACGGCCGCCCAGGTGGTGTTGCTGGGGTTCGTCGGCGGAATCCTCAGCGGCTTCATCGGGAGCGGCGGCGCCTTCTTCATGACTCCGGGCATGATGAACCTGGGCGTGCCCGGAGTCGTGGCGGTAGCCAGCAACATCGCCCACAAGTTCGGGAAGGCGATGATGGGCTCCAAGAAGCACGGCGAGTTGGGCAATGTCGATCGACGGCTTGGCGGCTTCCTGGTCTTCACCTCCTTTGTTGGCATCCAGATCGCGGTCTGGATTACCGGCTTCCTGTTCAAGGGCGGCGGCGGTGGCAGTCACGGCGAGGGGGGTGGCGGCGCCGCCGCCGATCTCTACATCAGCCTCGTCTTCATCTGCATCCTCAGTCTCGTCGCCGTGTCGATGTTGCGGGACGCGCTCCGCACGCGGCCGGAGAATGGCGACACCGGCCCCTCGCGGAGAATCGCAGCCTGCCTCAGTCGCCTCCACCTGCCGCCCTACATCTACTTCCCGGTTGCGGATGTGCGCATCTCGCTCTGGATCCTGATGCTGGTGGGGCTGGCTACGGGGTATCTGGCTGGGACCATCGGGGTCGGCGGGTTCATCGGCGTGCCGGCCATGATCTACGTCTTCGGCCTGCCGACAGCCGTGGCCGCCGGTACCGAGCTCTATCTCGCCATGTTCATGGGGGCGTTCGGCGCCATCAACTACGCCTGGCTCGGGTACGTCGATATCCGTCTCACGATGCTGATGTACCTGGGTTCGTTGTTCGGCGTCTACATCGGCGCCTATGGCACCAAGGTCGTGAAGGAGGTGGTGATCCGGCTCGTAACCGGCGCCATCATCCTCCTCTGCGTAGTCAGCCGGGCCGTTGCGGTGCCCATCTATCTGAGGCAGCTCGGGCTGATCGCCATGAACCCGGGCTGGGACGTCTACTTCAACCAAGCGAGCAAACTCATGCTCTTCGTCGCCGGTCTTTCGGGGGCGGGGCTGATTCTCTTCAACGTGATTCGCGCATACCGGGAGAAAGGCCGTGTCCGGACGACGCTGATCGAGGCCGCAGCGCCCTGAGACCCCCCGGTGCGGAGGCAAAACATGCGGTGGCTTGGCCGCCTCATCGGCCGGGAGCGCTCACCCGCGCTGCGTCTGGTGCGGTTGCGGACGACCCGCTTCCGGCAACTCCTGAGGCGCTACGGGCGGTTTCTGGACTTGGAGACCGACGCCGCCGACAAGCAGGCCGGCGACTACGTCCTGGATCGGGGCTACGTGGCCACCTTGGTCGAGACGGTCTTTGACCTGGCGGAGGCAGTGGTCTTCGACCTGAACGTCCTGACGGCCGGCCGACACGAGGCCGCGCACGGTGTGGTCGAGAGCCTGCGCAAGGAGGTCCGCAGGTTGGTGGTCGCCTCCCGCCCGGAGCCGGGCGCGGCACCCCTCGCCCTGGAGACTGCCGCCGTGCCGCCGGACACGCTTGCCGCCGCTCTCGAACGGACGCGAGTGCTCCATCGAGGGAGCGGCGAGGTTGCCTGTCGCGGAGTGGCCGCCGGGCCCGTCTTCCGGGCTGAGGCGGCTCCGGAGGTGGTCGCCTGCCCACCGGGCTCGGTGCTGGTGGTGGACGCCCTGCCGCCAGAGGAGCGGCTGCTGGAGGCAGCCCGTCACGCGGTCGCGATCTTGGTCGAAGGGAGCCGCCTTGCCAGCGACGCCGGCAGGTTGGTGAGGGAGTTCCGCCTCCCCACGCTGGTGGGGCTGCGAGATGCTGCCGCGCGTCTGACGCCGGGCACCGTGGTGACGGTGGATGCGGACGAGAACGTGGTGTACGAGGGTCGCGTCCACGAGCTGCTGGAGTACTACCGGCTTCACCGCCTCGGTCAGGGCGAAGAACCGGAGTACGTCGCCCTGCGACAGGTTCGCCGCGCCATGTTCCCGCTCTCCTCGGGAGACTGCCCGGCACGTCTCGAGGACTGCACCGCCGTTCGGGAGCTGGTCTACCTGGCCCAGGAGCTTGCCGGGGAAGCGCTAATCGACCAGCTTGGGGAGCGCCGCGAACTATGGGCCAACGCGTGTGCGGGGCCGTCGGGGACCCGGGTACTGGACCTGGGAGAGGGGCTGTCGCGGGACGAAGCCGACGCCGAGGACGTGGCGCTCAGAAGCCGCCCCTTGCGGGCGTTGCTCCGCGGCCTCAACCTGAGCGACTCGACTGCGGCCGCGCCGCTGCCTGATTCCGTGCTGGCTGTCGTAACTGAAGAGCACGCCACCGTCCTGCTCCGAGGGCTGGCGGGGTGCGAGCTGATCGACTCCTTCGTGGGTGCCAGCCGTGACTCGAACTATCTCTACTGCCAGTTTGCGCCGGGCGGCGACCTGACGGAGCCGCCGCGCCTTCGCGGGCGATTTGCCGGCGAGGTGCTGACCGGGCTCGACTTCGCAGTAACGCACACCCCCGGAGCGCTCTCGGGCTGGCTCGGCGGACTGCCCCAGGCCGAGACGGAGGAACGGCTCGAGATTGTGGCTCATCTGGCCTCGGCACTGCACGCAGTAGACGCCACCGGCTGGCACGGATTCAGCCCGGCCGAGCAGGTACCGAGGTTCATGGCGCAGTACACCTGAGGGCCGTTCCGCGGCGCGTCCGCGCGCTGTTTGGAGCGGCTCTAAGCAGGACTTCCGATAGGGAGGAACCGATGGAGAAGGCGCTGCAGATTATGGTGCTCGACGACGAACCGATCGTCGGAAAGCGGCTGAAACCCGCCCTGGAGAAAAGCGGGCTGGAGGTGGAGGTATTCGAGAACCCCGCACAGGCGCTCCGCCGCCTCGGCGAGAAGGAGTTCGACGTTGTGGTGACCGACGTCCGAATGGAGGACGTGAACGGCATCCAAGTGCTGGAGCGCGTAAAGGAGCGGTCCGACCGGACCAAGGTGATCATCATCACCGGCTACGCCACCATCGAGATGGCCCGCGAGGCCTTGGTGAAGGGCGCGTTCGACTTCCTGGCCAAGCCGTTCAAGCCAAACGACCTCCGCGCCATGGTTGAGCGTGCCGCCCGTTCTCTGGAGCAACCAGAGCCGGCGAGCTGACCTGAAAGGCGCGCTGTCCGCCCGCAGCCGTCACCGGTTGGCTGGGATACACCTCCCCAACCAACGGAGCGTCGTCGGCTCGCGCCCGCCGCGGCTCCGCCGCCCCACAAGGATTTGGCATGAACCGCCCGTCCTCCAGCGCCCAGGGGCCAACGACCCCGCCCGACCCCGTCGGGCAGCGCTACCGCGTGCTGCGGCGGCTACTGGCGAACAACAGCGAACTGCTTGAGTTGATGGCCGACCTGGAGGCGGACCTGCGACACCTGGACCCGGGTCAGGGCCCCGTCCGGGAGCCGGTGCTCGGCCTCTTGGAGGGCTCGCTGTTGGCCGCCGAGAACCTCAACCTGCTGACCCGGGATCGCGACCGCGCTCTGTATGACGCCCATGAGGAGATCGAGCGCGAAGTAAGGAAGTACCTTGGCGGGTTCCCCCCCCCGGCCGCCCGGCCCCTCGTGCTTCCGCTCCACGACGCCAGCCGGGCACGCGCCCGCGAGGTGGGTGGCAAGGCCGCCTCGCTGGGCGAACTCCGCCTCGTGATGCCGGCGCACGTGCCCGCGGGCTTTGTCGTCACCACAGCCGCCTACCGGCTTTTCCTGGAGGAGGGCGACCTGCACCAATCGATCCGCAAGTGCAGGGAAGAGCTGACGCTTGCGGCCGGACGCGACGTGTTCCGCGAGCGAGCCGCCGAAATCCGGGGGCTGCTCCGCTCCCGACCGGTCCCCCGCAAAGTCGCGGACGCCATTGCCGACGGGGTGATGCAGTTCCCGATGCCGTGGCCGTCGCTGTGGGCCGCGCGGTCCAGCGCCGTGGGAGAGGACGGCCCGTTCAGCTTCGCGGGGCAGTTCGACAGCTTCCTGAACGTGACCACCGATCGGCTGCAACACGCCTGGCGACAAGTCGTCGAGAGTCGCTTCAGCGACCGGGCCATCCTGTACCGGCTGATGTGCGGGTTCACCGAAGTGGACACGCCCATGGCTGTTCTCTTCCTCCCCATGGTGGAGGCGCGGGCTGCGGGCGTCCTATACACCCGCGACCCCGTTGACGAGGCCGGCGGCCGGATGCTGCTAACCGCGGTCCCCGGGCTCGCAGACGGTCTGGTCCAGGGGCGGGTGCTGGGGGCGACGCTCCTGTTGAGCCGCGACCGGCCCGGCGAGGTTCTTTTCCCCTCTGGACCGACTGAAGCCGGTGAAGCGGCGGGCGCGGCGGCCAGTGCGACCGGCCCCGATTGCCTGTCGCCGGCGGATCTCCAGGAGCTGGCCCAGACCGGCCTGCGCCTCGAACGGCACTTCGGCCGGCCCCAGGACATTGAGTGGGTGCTCGCCCCGGACCGAGTCCTGTGGATCGTGCAGTCGAGGACGCTCCGCGTCGAAGACCGGGCCCTCCACGCCCGCCACTCCGCCGGATCGCGCCCGCCGCTGCTGGAGGGCGGCACCACCGTGTTCCCCGGCCGCGCCGTCGGCCCGGCGCACGTCGTCCGCGGCCGTGACGGGCTTTCCGGCGTCCCCGCCGGAGCGATTCTCTGGGTCGAGGACGCGACGCCGGAGTTGGCGGAGGTCCTCTCCCGACTGTCCGGATTGGTTGCCGAGCGAGGCGGCCCGGGCGGACACGCCGCCACGCTGATTCGGGAGTTCGGCCTGCCCGCCCTGTTCGGCCTGCCCGCCGGAGACGCCTTCGCCTCGGGCGCGGTGCTGAGTCTCGACGCCACCCACCGCAGAGTCTACGAGGGCTCGCTCTGGCCCGAGGTGGCGCAGCGGGTGCGCTCCCGCTTGCGGCAGGCGGCATCGGGTGGGTCGGCCGGCGTGCTCCACGACCGCCTCCTGGCGCTGAGCCTGACCAACCCCTTGTCGGCGGGGTTCAGGGCGCGGGGTTGCCGGTCGGTGCACGACCTCGTCCGCTACACCCATGAGACGGCGGTGCGGGCCCTGTTCGAGATCGGGGACGAGGCCGTGCGACAGGGGCGGCGGCAGGTTTGGCGGCTGGAGACGGAGGTTCCGTTGAACCTCACGGTGATGGACCTGGGCGGCGCCGTTGCGGAGCAGGCTCGACGGCAGTCGGCGCTGCGCGTGGAGAATCTCGACTCCGTGCCCTTCCGCGCCTTGTGGAGGGGCGTGCTGCGCCCCGGCGTTTCGTGGGCCGGTCGGCGGCAGGTCAGCGGGGCAGGCTTCGCCTCGGTGCTCGTGGCTTCAGCAGGCGAGGGCGCGGGCGCTGTGCGGCGGTTGGGGGAGCGGAACTACGCCATCGTCGCCCCGGAGTTCCTGAACCTGAATGCGCGGCTGGCGTACCACTTCGCCATGGTGGATGCCTTGGTCACCGAGGTCGGCGAGAACAACTACGTCAACTTCCGCCTGCGCGGCGGCGGCGCCGGGCCGCAGCGGACGGACCTCCGCGCGCGCTTCCTCGCCGAGGTCCTGCTGCGCTCCGACTTCGGCGTGGACCGGCGCGGCGATCTGGTGACCGCCTGGATGCGCGGGCGATCAAGGGGCGCGTCCGAGGCAGGCCTCGAAGCACTGGGAGCGCTGATGGGCTGCGCCCGCCAACTCGACATGCTGATGGACGACGAAGCGCGCGTCCACCACTTCGTGGAGCGCTTCCTGGAGGGAGACTATGGCGCCTTCGCCTGAGACAAACGCGTCGCCCCCGCCAACCACAACCGACGAGAGGCCGCCGCTGTTCCACGTGATCGAGACCGACGCCGGCAGGGCGCTGCGGGAGCGGCCCAGCCTGTCCATCCGCACCCGCATGAGTCTGGGGTTCTTGCTGCTCTTCGTGCTCAGCCTGGGAATCACGGTGGCGTCGCTGGTCATGCTGCGGCGGATCCACGACAAGTTGCAGTTCCTGGAGGCCGCTGCCAGCTACACATTCGAAATCCAGCAGGCGCGCCGGTACGAAAAGAACTACTTCCTGTACGGCACAAACCTGGGCGACGCCATCGAGCATGTGCAAACAGCCGAGCACCTCCTGGCACGGCATCGGCGGAACATCGCCACCGTGGTGGGCGCCACCCATGCCGACACCATGGCAACCCACCTGGTGAAGTACGAGGAACTCCTCGGGCGGCTCGAGGCGCTAAGCCAGCGGCAGCCAAAGGCCGCCCTCCCCAGTCGGCCCGCCATCGAGGCGGAACTGAGGGTGCACGGCTCGGAGATGGTGTCCGTCGCTGAGGACTTGATGGCGCGCGAACGGCGGTCCCTCAACACCATGCTGGTCATGTCCCAGCGGGTCCCCATTGTGTTTCTGGCGGTCCTGCTTCCGTTGATCAGCTACATCGTGAACTTCCTGACCCGGCAGATCCTCCGGCCGCTGAACCGCATGATGGAGGTCGCCCGTCGAGTCGCCGAAGGCGACTTCACCCCCATCACGCCCAAACGGCGTTACCGCGACGAATTCACCGAGCTGGGTCTGACCATGAACCACATGATGGGCCAGATCATCAAGCGGCAGGAACTGCTGGTTCAGGCGCACAAGCTGCAGGCCGTCGGCACGCTGACCGCGGGGATTGCCCACGAGCTGAACAACCCCATCAACAACATCATGCTGACGGCCTCGATGTTGCTGGAAGACCGCCAGACTCTCACCGAAGACGAACAGCTCGACATGGCCACGGACTTGGTGGACCAGGCCGAACGAACCCAGCGCATCGTCCGAAACCTGCTCGACTTCGCCCGGGAGAGCGAGCTGCACACCGGCCTACCGGACGTTCAGGACCTGGTGGAGGGGACCCTGCGCCTGGCCGCGAACCAGCTCCGCCTTGGGGGCATTCGGGTTGAGCGGCGGTTCGGCGAGAACCTGCTCAAAGTGCGCGGGGACCACCAACAGCTCAACCAAGTGCTGCTGAACTTGGTGCTCAACGCCGTAGACGCCATGCCCCAAGGCGGCACGCTCACAGTCGCCACCGGGCCGGCAGACGAACCCGACTTCGTTGCCATCGAACTCTCAGACACCGGCAAGGGCATCCCCGACCATCTACTGACCCGGGTCTTCGATCCGTTCTTCACCACAAAGCCCACCGGCAAAGGCACCGGGCTGGGTCTGTCGGTGTCCCTCGGGATCGTCCAGAAGCACGGCGGCGACATCCGCGTGACGAGCAAAGTCGACCGCGGCACAACCTTCACCGTCCTCCTGCCGGTGGCCCGGGTGCCGGCGTGAGCGTGATCCCAATACGCCGGAGCTACGCAGCGCCTCCTGCGCAGGCCCCCCCCCCGCTCACACACTAAACCGGAAGCTGATCGCGTCCCCGTCTCGCACGGGGTACTCCTTGCCTTCGAGACGCAGCAGGCCCTTGGTCTTGGCGGCGTTCCATGACCCTTCCGCTTTGAGCACGTCGAAGCCCACTACTTCGGCCCGGATGAACCCGCGGGCGATGTCGGAGTGGATCTTCTCGGCGGCGGCGACTGCGTTGCAGCCGGCGGTGAGGGTCCAGGCGCGGCACTCGTCTTCGCCGACGGTGAAGAAGGAGATGAGTCTGAGTGCGTGGTACGCCTCGCGGATGAGGCGGTCGCGGCCGGACTCTTCGATGCCCAGGTCGGCCATGAACAGCTCGGCGTCGGCCGCGTCCATCCGGGCCAAGTCCAGCTCGACGGCGCCGCACAGAGGCACCAGCGCCAGTGCGTGCTCCTCAGCATACGCGGCTAGTTCGGGGGCGGGGTTGTCGGCACCGAGCTGGCTCTCGTCGATGTTCGCCACCACGACCACCGGCTTCTGCGACAGGAACCGGTACCCGCGCACGAGGTGCTCTTCGCCCTCCGTCAACAGTTGCGCGCGGATCGGTGTGCCGGCCTCCAGACCGTCGTGCAGCCGGTGCAGCAGCGCCAGTTCCTTCTCGCCCAGTGCAGCGTTGTCCAGCGCGTGTTTGGCGAGATCGCTGGTCAGGCGCTCGATCCGCCGCTCGACGACCGCCAAGTCGGCCAGCAACAGCTCCAGATCCAGCAGTTCGGCGTCGCGAGCCGGGTCAATGCTGCCCTGCGGGTGCGGGATGTCTTCGGCGGCAAAACAGCGGACGACGTGCAGGAGCGAGTCTACCTCGCGAAGCGCCGCCAGCAGTGTCGGGCTGAGACCGCCGTCCCTCGCTTTGCCAGGTACCATGCCGGCGACGTCGACGAACTCGACGGTTGCCGGCGTGTGCTTCTTCGGCGTGTAGGTGTACGTGAGGAAATCCAGCCGCGGGTCGGGCACGGTCGTCACGCCGACATTGGGCTCGTCGGCCGTACCGCCGCCGTACTTGCGCACCTCGACATTGCCCTTTGTGAGCAGGTTGAAGATTGTCGACTTCCCCACGGTGGAGAGTCCGATGAGTCCGCATTTCATCTCGGTGATCACCTTCGTCGGTGGAGTGGTCCAAGATGTGGGCAGCGCCTTGAGGCGCGCGACCGCGCGCGCAAGAGGACGCGAGCAAACCAGTAGTCGGGAGGGGGAAGGACGGCGCGAGGGAACTCAGACCCGTCTGACACTCCCGTGCCCGCAAGGACCGGTGAAGCTGGAAGCTACAACAATCTGTCCATGGGCATCGTCAGCCGTTGGCCTGATTCAGCCACTGCTTCAGCACCCGGGCGTCGTCGCCGAGTTGCTCGACCGTGCCGCCAGCAACGAATTCGAGCAGGGCGAACCGCTCACGCTCGGCTGCCGCTGCTACCTCCAGGTACCGCGTCCACTGCTCATGCCCCTCGCCCAAGGGGAACTGCTTCCGCTCGGGGCCGTCGCCGCCGAAGTGGTGGACGTGCACGTGCGTCAGCCAGGGCAGCACCGTCCGCAGACCGTCGAGGTTGTAGCCCAGCGGCTCGTCGTGGTTAGGCTGCCAGTAGGTGCGCACGTTCTCGTGGTCGACGGCTCGCAGCAACGCCGCGGCTGAGGCGTTCGTGTCGGTGAGCGTGCCGCCCTGGAACTCGTATGCAATCGACAGCCCCTCGGCGGCGGCCAAGGCGGCAACGCGACGGCTTTCCTCCTCCACCCTCCGCCGGTACGGCGGACTGGCGTCCGCCGACCCCACTCCCCCGGCCCACACGCGGATCGTCGGCGCGCCCAAAGCAATCGCCGTCTCCAGCGTCCACTCGAACGGCTGCTTTTCCTCCTCGCTCCTCACCAACCGGTAGTGCGAGCCGTAGAAGACGACGCGCAGAACACGTACCTGGGTAGTTAC